>Ga0302140_10001229_pt1 | contig 33502 bp, 38 predicted proteins | sample I_Bog_E1_1_FD_202095 | JGI IMG/M metagenome (GOLD analysis project Ga0302140, IMG submission 202095) | Peat permafrost microbial communities from Stordalen Mire near Abisko, Sweden - I_Bog_E1_1 | ecosystem: Environmental > Terrestrial > Soil > Wetlands > Peat | place: Sweden: Abisko, Stordalen... | reverse complement strand
CCGCATTTACACTTCCAATCTGAGCCGCAGTGATGCTCCCTACCGTGCCAGTCCCTAGATTTAACCCACTGCTACCTCCTGCGTTTATGACCGTGAGAAGAGAGCTGGCCAGAGAACTTAGGGTGATGACCGAAGTATCTCCCGTCTTCGGCTGACAAACGACACCGTCCACTGACACCAGCAGCGACACAGTGGGGAGGTTTTCACACAGAATAGTGGCCATGCCCTAACTAGGGCACTCCAAAACAGCTAACCCACCACGGCTGCAATAAGGGTACCTGAGTTCGTAGCGAGCGTAGCGCCCTCGTTGTTCGCCATCAGGGTGAATGCAATGGGACCCGCCTGTATGGGCACCGCCTTGGAAATCGTGGACCCCACACCGGCCTTAGTAGCCGTGAGCCTCACCACGTACACTCCGCTAAAGTTGTAGTTGTACGTGGGGTTTGCTAGGGTGGAGGTTCCCCCATCCCCGAAGTCCCAGTAGTAGGAGTCGGGGCTTCCCGCAGAACTATTGTTAAAGACAACGCTGGCCACACCCTAACTAGGCTACTCGCGAAGACCAAATTCCGTATACAGAATCGGGATGTACTTGTTGCTCCTGACATCGCCATCGTCGGCCGCAGCCTTCAGGAGTTGACGGCACACATCCCTCTGGCGCTCCGTGAGGAGCAACAGGCAGGGCTGCACCATCCAAGAGCGGAGGTCTGCGTCATTCTCCTTCTTGGTGAGTTCCGAGCCCAACTTGGGCAGGAGAACCTTCACCTGACACAGAGAGATGAGGTCCTCTACCTTCTTTATCTTTCCGGGCATCGCGAAGACATCCGATAGGTATTTGGCAGCAATCTGGGGCAGTTTGATTTCCACGGTAGGCGTGGTGGTGGGTGCCGTAAAGCCTAGTATTCCTGCCAATACCAGGACTTCCTGACCAGGGAGCATGTTGCCCTTTTCGGTGAGATGGGTGAGGCAGTGTTTGGCAGCCTTAAACTGCTTTTCTGTCATCACCAAGTTAAACTCCTCGGCATCCCCCCCTGTGCTATCTGTGGACTCGGGCAAATTTTGGAGCAAATCGCCCGTAACAATAAGTTCGTCAACACCTTTAACCCATCCTTCCTGGTTAAGGATTAACGCCAGTAGCTTGGCTACGGCGTTCGTGGTCTTGGTGTCAGAGAAGGGAGTGGATGTGCTCATACGTGTAGTTAACTAAGAACACACTCAATTTCATGAACGGCCAATTTCCCGCCACTTCAGTAGCGGCTATTTTTACAAATGTTTTTGCCATTCTCGCGTGGCAGGATCAAATTGAGTGGACTCTTCGAATCATTCTTACACTTCTGGGTATCGTGACGGGTGTGCTGGCTCTGTGGCACCAGATTAAAAAGATAAAGTAGTCCTGGTGTACTTCTTCGGTGTTCTTCAACACGAACCCGAGACCAGTATCTACCAAGTGACTCCTCAAACTGAACTGCCCTCAAACGTCAGATCGCGGATAGCAGCCCGCCTAGATAGCATCAGGCCTGACGTTCAGGCAATAGCAGACGACCTAGGAGAGTTTGGTCTTACCTACATCTCATTTGAAGTAGGAAGTGCGAAGATAGCTATCGGTTCTTCTCAGGTTACATTCCATGCCCCGCCCATCGAATCCGAGTCATACACTTAAGTTTCTTGCGAGCCAGAGGCAGGCGTTGCTTGCCCTGAAGCGACAAGTGTATGAGCAGTTGCGCATCATTACTCCCTTCGACAAATCATCAGGACAGGACTTCGGAGACATAGCTCTAGCGGATGAGCAAAGCAACTTGGACATGAACGTCAACGAGATGACGTACGACACGCTTAAGGACATTGACGAAGCCCTTGGCAGGCTCACTAGAGGAACCTACGGAATCTGCGAAATGACAGGTGAGCTAATTCCTGTCGCCCGATTAGAGGCGCTGCCTTTCGCCAGGTGTACTGTGGAAGCCCAGCGCAGCGCCGAACGCCACCGGGCGGGGCGGCAGCGTGCTGTGGGTTTGTCCTTTGACGATGCCCCCACGGAAGCTGACGAAGCTTGAGGTAGTCGAGCCCGAGCACCTCACAGCAGAAAGAAAAACGGGCGGTCCCACTAAGAAGACCGCCCGTTCACTGCTGCTTCGTACCCCGCACTAACTAGTGCGTTGGTTTCGCCGCTGGCTCTCTACGTCCACTATCTTGCTGAGTTCCTGCACCACGCTGGAAATTCCGCTGTGGCTGAGGAATATGCAGTTGGCCTTATCCTTCACCGCCTCCTTCGCTTGGTTGTACCACGGATGGGAAACCCAGCGCATGACGAGAGCGTAGTCTGCACTCAGCGGGCATGGTGAACGGCTTGCAGGGATGAACCTCAGGTTGAGGTTTTCAGCACCCGGCACGCCCTTGAGTTTGGCGTTTACCAAGGCAGTATCCCTGTCCCTCAGTCCGATGATGGTGACAGCCACCACATTGCTTCCCGCCCGCCACTGGTCTGCCCTCGGAGGTGTCTTCAGTTCCACCTTCACGCCCTCGTTGATCTGTTGAACCTCCTTGCGCAACTCGTCCACCTCATCCGTAAGGAGGGTGTCGAAGTCACTGGTGTTGTTCAGTTCTCCGAGGATGCGTTCCTGATTGGCTTCTACCTTGTCTAGGCGACTATTCAGAAGGTCTAGAGCAGAAAAGAGTTGCTCTCCCACCTTCTCCCAGAGGGCTCCCATGCTCTTAGGCGCTGGAGGGCTGTCCTGCTCCTCTCTAGCATGGGCTATTCCTGCTTTCCATGCGGCACACGATTCCGTCACAGACGATGACACAGTGGCTGCGAGAGGGATTTCTGTTTGCCGCACCTCGGGTGGTTTCACTGTGGATGCCCCTGCCTCCGCGAACTCCCACACTGTGCTTTCTCGAACGGGGAGTTCGATTCGGGTGAGTTTGTTCACCCGAAGGATGCCCGACTCTCCAAGCTTATGGTACACCCCGTCCGCTAATTTCCACCCATTGGAGGTTAGTGCGGCTCTAAGACTCCCTACAAGGTCACCCCCGTAGGGTGCTCTTTTCGTGGCTGGTCGGTGGGCGGCAGACCAGAAGCTTCGCACCTTGTCGAAACTTCTCTGCCTATCCACAGGCAGCACAAGTATCTGTGCCACCGCTAGTTTTTCTATCAGGTCCCTCTCAGTGATCGTAACCACCCGGTTCGTGTTCAGGAGTTGGAGAACCTTGTCAACGACAAGTTTAACTTCCGACAACGACCATAGGATTCGTTTTCGTTTTGTCATACCCCTTTAAAATAGAGGTACAACATAAAATGTAAACAAAAAAAGGATTACTCCGAAGAGTCGTCATCACTGAACAAGGAGTGTTCCCCACATCTCCTATGATCAATCATTTCGCTAACTTCCACGTAAACCTGTTGGGCGGTCTTCTGGCTTCTGTTAAACCTTTTTCCTACACGTTCCACGGTTTCTGGATCATCACCTTCCTCTTGGATGGCATGGGCAAGCCGATAATTTTCGTGGAGTTTCCCGAGTTGCTGCATCGTGGGCAGTTTCAGTCGAGTGCCTCCTAACGTGGCTATCACACGCTTGAACTTATCCCAGCCGATGATGTCCATCAGGTCTGGAAGATGGGTGTAGGTCTCAGCGTGTCTCAGAACATCTTCCTCGGTGAAAGGGATGTACGCCCGCTTGTACATCGAGTCACGAAGGGCGTAAACCGCCCAACTGTAGAAAAACTTCGCCATATCAGGGCTGACGCACCAGGCGTACGCCGCACTCCTGGTAATGCGTTCCCTAGTTTCCGTGGCGCTCTCTTCCTCGTCCACACCGGGGGGTTTTTCTTCCGTGATGCTCTCCACGATGAACCGAACGCAGCCAATCTCCTGTTCGGCCCCCCATCTTACCGTGAGGTCTTTCAGGTTGTTGCGAACCTCCTGGGTGGCTTCATCCTTGTACTTCTGGTAGTCCACCTCGCCGTAAAACTTCTCAAGATTCTCGCCGCTGGCATGAAAGTGCCTGCGGTACTGGTTAACCTTGGAGAGTTCGCTTCTGAAGGCGTTCTTGGCACAGTTGTGCACAACGATGCCCTCGGCAATGTAAGTGTTGGGGCCGTCCACCTCGATGTTGTACTTCCATTTCCAGTCAGGTGTGAACCAGGTGTGACCGTCCTTGTCACGGCGTAGCCGCTCAGGAGGTCCATCGGTGCGGTTGACACGGTGGTTGTTGGCGTGACCCTTGCAGACCCGAATCTTCCAACTGGAACAAGGAACTACTTTCGTTTCTACGAAATCAAGGTCTTCATAAAGCCTGTCGCGGTACTCCTCAGGCAACTTGTACCGCATCGAAGGAATAACGTGGGGGGCAACGAGGGTGAAGAAGGTATCCCGTGAGGCTGCCGTGATGTACAGGTAACCGTAATCGCTCAATTTACGCCTGCGAAATGCCGTGTTTACTCCCAAGGTGAGCAGGTAATCTTGCAACATCTTTACCTCTCCTATGGAAAAGTTCTCCGTATGGAGAGTTACTTCTGTCACTGGCTTGTCGCTATTCTCTGGGCTGTGGTGAGTCGAGCCATCATCCATGTACCAGTAGGCCAGAGCTACTGGGTTAAGCTGGGAGATGACCCATGGCGTGACGCACTTTTTCCAGTTGGCCTTCTTCATTGCCTCCATGGACATGTCACCAACGTTCTCCACCAGATTATGCCAGATGCTAGACCTCTCCTTGAGAGAAATGGTCACCTTTGAAACGTCATAGACGCGAGTGTTGTCTCGGGTAGACCCTCCGAAGTTGTGTACTACAGTAGACTCGAACTGCACTTGGTTAAACTTCTCTGCTAGGTGCTCCACATAGGCGTGCTGCTTGTCACCGTGTCCAACCACGAGACAGCCATCTGGCCGTAGGTGGCCATCGCCCAGGTACATTCCCACAATAGCACTCCACCCTGCGGGAGTGAACTGGGAGGTACCCATGTGCAGGGTGTCGGACGCTACTAGGTCATCGACGGCTACCCAGCCACGTTGGGTGTACATCGGGTGCTCGCCGGTCACGTAGAGAGTCTTGCCTCTACGAGTGGTCCACTTCACCTGGAGTTTACGCCACTCCTCCATCACGGCTGGGTTTTTGTGCCAGTCTACCACACGAGCGGTGACAATCTTGTCTAGCACCTCGTCGTAGGCCAAAATTTCAGGCGTGAGTTTATTTTCTACTATTTCGTCTATTCTGTGTCTCTCTCCATTTGCGTAAGTTATTCTAGTGTCTCCAGATGTGCATTTTGAGAGGAAGCTGAAGAGCCCGTGTGCAGCCGCCTTCTGGGTAGCCGCATTTTTGTAGTCGGGCTTCCATGCCATCAACCACGCCTCTATCTTGGCACTTGCTCCCGCAATCAGGGTGTCCACATCAACGGTGAGGTGGAAGCCCTCGTACTGAGCCAGCCGGGGCAACATGTCCTGGCACCCCTTTATGAGCTCCTCCAGGAGGGGCATCGCCTCATTCCGGCGACCTTCCGCCACCATTTTCTTCCAGTCCTTGGCTACCTGTTCCAGGCGGTCGTTATCAAAGATATGTTGACCTGAGGGTGCCTTGGGCTTTTCAGGTGTTGTGGTGTCTTCGGTGTCGTCCATGGGAAAGGGGTGATCGGTCATACGACCAACCACCCCTTAAGAACCGTGCTAGAAGTGTTTACACTTACTACTTGATAAAGGTGCCGTACTCAGTGTACAGCGCCTTAAACTTCTCCCGGCGAGCCTCGAAGCCCGGTGCCGTGTCAAAACGCAGGGCGAAGTGCTGTGCGCCAGCGAGAAGCTGGAAGATGACCGTGGAGGCGCTGTTGGTCAACTGCTGGTCGGCAACGCTCTGGGCAGATGCATTCTCCGTCTTGACCTCGACCACCTCGGGAGGCTGCTGCACCTCTGCCACAGGTGCCACAGGTGCCACAGGTGCCACAGGTGCCGCTGCTACGGGGGCGGGGCGTGCGGTGCGGGTCCTCGGGGGCGTTGACACAGGGACCGCAGGGACCACGGGGGCCACGGGGGCGGGGGCAACTGCGGGTGCCACAACCGGCGCAGGTGCAACCACTGGGGCAGCGGGTGCAGCAGCAGGAATCACAGCCGCAGGAGCGGTGCGGGTCCTCGGGGCGGGACGGGGTGCGGGCCTCGGGGGAGGCGGGGGCGTTACCTCGACCTCAGTTTCAGCCTCTGCTTCAACAGCAGGCTCAGCCTCAGCCTCAGGGGCCGGGGCTACGCCAAGGAGAACCTCCCTGGCAATAGTGAGGATAGAGTCCTTGGTCACCTTGGTGGGATCAATACCCTTTTCACCCATGTGGGTGAGCACGGTGATGACCTCCTGGGGGAAAAGAAAATCCTCGTTCGTGGACTTCTTGTTGATGACCACGTCATCAGGCCCGAGGGCCTGTGAGAGGTCGGTGTCCTTCGCAAGGTAATTCAGAACCAAATTGGCCTTGATGAAGTTAACATGTGGCGGGTTAGTAGTACTCATAGTAAATTAGTTTCCTTCCTCATCATCGTCGGCCGCTACGGCATCGACTTCGTTGAATGTGAGTTCAATGGTCTTGTTCCAGAGGGCTCTCATGTCCTCCAGATGCTCCTGATAGTAGGCAGGCCATGCGGCATTGCCCTCAGTAAGGTCGGGGTTTTCTGTGGGCTTCAACTTGGGGAATGTCTTGGTCTCAATCTTGTGGGCGCGGAACCTAAACTCTATCACGCCCTTCTCCCCACGTACGGCTGTCTTACACTTGAACATGGTCTCCAATATGCTGAAGACATTGTCCAAGCCTCCCTCGTAGAGCAGGGTAAACCGACCCTCCCTGTACGGTTTCACCTGACGGTTCTTCACCGTCACGAAGCCTGCGGTGAAACCATCCGGGTTGGAGTGCCTCTTGCTCAGCTTAAAGGCGAGGTTCACGGGGAACATGAAGATTCGCATCGTGGCGAAAAACTTCAGTGCGCGTCCACCGGGCGAGGTGAAGTCCTCTGGCCGGGGTAGGTCAAGTGCGTAGGGGTTCACAAAACCCCTCTTCTTGGGCTTGAAGGATTCGCCCACCTGGTTGGTGGCGATGAACAGGACATTGTTGCGGTTGATCTTCCGCGTCATCTGGGAGAACGCCTGCTTCAACTGACGGGGCATCCTCGGGTAGTCCATGCTGCCCCACTCGGCATCCAGGTCGGTTTGGGTGGTGGTGCCTGCAATCGTGTCCACAACTACCACCACAAAGGTGGGCAGCGGTTCAACGTAGTCTGTACCATCGTCCTTCGCCTTTTTCTTGGCGGCTGCAACCGCCTCCTCTGTGATTGTCTCGACGACATTAATGGTGTCATCAATCATCTTGAAGAGTTGATCGACGGTATCGCAGCGAGCGACCAAGGCGTCAATTTCCACGCCGTCCACGATTACCTTAGCTCCTTCATCTAGCGACTGCTCGTTGTCGATGTAGAGGATTACCACCTCACACGCCTCATCAATGCGGCTGTAGGTGATGGCTTTCGTGGTCGCGTCAATTGACCGCTCGTAGATGAAGCGGAGTTGGGCGCGGACGCAGCACCTGAGGCAGAGAGCAGTCTTGCCACAGCTTTCCACGCCGTACACCTCCACGATACGACCGAAGGGGAAACCTCCAGTGTACTCATCAATGGGCTCAATGCCCGTCTGGAGGATGTACTTTATCCCAGACATGAGAGGTGCCGTGGAGGACCTGGTGACCTCATACGGACGCTTCTTTCCGTTACCTTGGGACGGTTGGAGTTTGGTAAGGACACGAGTCATCACGTCCTTGGGACCCTTAGCGCGTAGTGTGGCCATTAGAGAAGTAGTCGGGCTTTGATTTCCTCAACTCGCATCGTCAAAGAATGCAACCTACGGGTTGCAGTGTCGATGTGCTCATCAATCCTATAGGGTTCTGAGGCAGCTTTAATGCCCTCGTCGCTAGGGGGGCTTGCCTTATCCTTCAAAACGGGACCTAGCCGTTGCTCCAGCACTGCGATGGAATCCGACAAGCACGCGATGTTTGTCCGGTTAGCGGTGATGGCCACTTCAATCGGTGACAGCACCTCTTTCGAAGGAGTGTCCACCACACCACCTGTATCGGTTTTAGCTCGGAGTTCACTAGGATATACGGGGCGCATGTTACACTCCCCTCCTGAGGGTGGCTGCAAGGGCGTTGCTCACGGGGCGTGCGACAGGGCGGGGTGCTGCCGGGCGGGGAGCCGCAACAGGAGGATTCGGAGGGGCTTCCTCAGCCACATCTTCAGAGATAGGAGGAGCTGCGTCTGTTGTCTCTGGAGGGAGCTCGTCCTCAGGGGAACTCTCAGGAGGAGGAGCGGCTCTCCGACCAATACCGGGGGGTGTCGGAAGCGCACGCCTAACGGGTGCAGGTGCAGGGACAGCAGTGGGGGTGGGGCGGGGTGCGGGGCGGGGTGCCACCCTTGCAGGAGTGGGGGTACGGGGCGGTGGGAGAGCCTCCGTCTCAGCCGTTTCTGCCACAGCCTGGTCGTCGGGGATCGCATCCAATTCCTGTTCAACCTGTGACACAGCGCGGGGCGCTGAACGAGGGGCGGGCGCGGGGGCGCGGGGAGCGGGAGAGGCGGCTCTCGGTGTTGCCGTCCTTGTGGGAGCAACGGACTCCCTGCGACGGGAAGGAAGGGGCTCTCCCTCATCGGACTCAAAACGACCTCCACCAGGTGATGCCTCATCATCGAAACCGGCGTCAAGCTGCCGCTCCACATGCTTGGCATACTTCTCCAGTTCCTCAAAGGAACCGCAGCGGATGTCCTCCTTCTTAATGGAGGAGCACAGATCGGTCGTCCACCGGATGAGGTCCTCATCTGACATATCGTCGCGGAGGAGTGCGGAGGGTAGGAGGTCCAGTCTCCAGGTATTCCGCATATCCACCCGAATCTCGACATCGTTACCGAAAACGGGGTCAACCAATCCGGTATCTGGGGAGGTGGCCATGGACTTCTTCACAAGACGGTCAAGTTCCACGAAGCCACCCTTGGACATCCAGTTGGTCTTGGCCTCAAAACGCTCCTTCCCCAGAGGGAAGCTTTCGTTCCTCTTGTTGATGCGCTCAAACTCCAGCACGTAGGTAAGATACTTCGGCCAGACAGCGAGGTTGTTTCCCAACTTGGAGATTGCGGGATCGGGATCGGCCACCAACTGCTCTGCAAGAGCGCACACGGGGCAGTGTGCCTCCAGATCACCCCCCATGTTCGGGCTTGTGCACTTTGGGCAGCCGATGTGCTTCTTGTTGAACCAGTGACGACCGACACGGCCGAACCAAGTTTTGGCCTTACCCATCTGCACGGGGAGGAAGCGCACAATGGCACCGCAGCCCTTCTCGATCTTCAGACGGTCGGGGAAACTCCCCTTGCGTGCGTAGTCAGCCTCGGCATCAAGTTCAGCTAAGAAATCAGGGTTTGTGGACATAGATTAATCAAGTTGGAGTATCTTCGCGAGGGTCTAAGAACACCTTTCTCCGGGTGGCCTCGCTGCTCCTTACCATATCAAGTTTTGAGGTAAGGTTTACCTGGAGTTGGCGAAGGCGCTCCACCCAAGCAACGTTATGGGCAAGGTCGATTTTCTTCTGACGAACCTCTGCGTCCAAAACCACTGCATGGCTGAGGGAGTCTGCCGTGCGCTTCACACCGGGGAATTGAGATTCGAAACTTTCCTCCTCACCTGGTGTGGAGAGCCGCATATAGGCCGCAGCCTCAGCCTCCTTCACCTCACCCTTAAGGACGTGCATCCGTTCCACGTAGCCCTGATTCTGCTCGTTCACCCACTCTATCACAGGGGGCAGTTCACCACTAGCATCGTCAATGTTATCGTAGCTCGATGTCAGGTAGTAATCGAGGTCGATCGTATCCCGTCCAAGTTTCAGACGGTTGAGTCGGGGCAGTGTGCGAGCCATCAGGCCCCGTTAGAACTTACGGATGGAACGTGTAAACGATATTTATATTCTGACCAGGTGTGGTATTCCCCACTTGGGTGAACTGGCTTCTGAAATACTGACCAGACGACACCGCAGTGAGGGGTGTCGCAAAGGTAGTACCTGAGAAGTAGCTCCCGGGGGGAACATACACCGTGTCAAACACCCGAGACCCAGAGCTATTAACCACGTCAATCTGCATTCCTACAGAGCCAGAGGGAGCTACCTGAGTGGAGACAGAGGCAGTTGCGATGTAGCCAGAGAAGGGGGCTTGGAAATACCCAAACGTCTGGTTCACCGCGGCATTGCCATTCCAGGTAAAGGTGGGTGATACCTGGATAGGATAGGTGCTCGGCGGGGTGTAGGCGATGAGGTCCCAAAAAGCACTGGGGGCTGCGGACGGCACTGGAGGTACCTGATTAACGTTGGGGGCTATGCAGAAGTAAGCAGCAACGCCCAAGACGCCCCAGTTGTACCAGACAACGTTGGTGTTGACGTAATTTGCCCCGGCGTTCCAGGCCCCCATCCAGGTAATTCCAACTGCACCAGAGATGCCTGGAGGACCTGGACCCCCACTCTCACCATCCAAGCCAGGAGGACCCGGGGGACCTGGTTGACCTGCTACACCAGGTCCTATGAGGCTTCCCTGTTGGTCAACAACAGGTTCCATGGTTATAAGCACGCTAGCCAGGGCTGTCGTTCCCTGGGTACCTCCATTGCTCAAGGTGATGGCAAATTCCCCGGCAGAATAGAAGCTGGTGGCCGACGAACTCTCGTTGTAGGTGGACACCGCAGATTGACCCGTATTTGCTCCAAATTGAGCACTATAAAGTACTTGCAGTAGTACTGTTCCAGAAAGTGGGCTTCCGCTTACCGCTGCATTGAGCACTCTGCCCTGGAAACCAGCCGGGATGCGAACCGCTGTCACCACTTCCACGGCACCGGGAGCCAGGTACGTCGCCGGAACGTTCACCGGGATGAGTTGCTCCTTATTGTTCACCTGGGCAATCAGCGCCTCGACCTTCGCCGCTATGAGGTTATCCCTAGCAGCAAGTGATCGCGAGGTGAAGGACAGGTTGGCCCAGTCAATGGATGCTGTGGGTGCTTGGTGAAGCACATCCCCACCCATGTAGGCGTAACCCGCTGCATCAGGCAGGTTGAGGGGGGTTATCTGGGTGAGTGTGCCCGTGGATATGCTCATTCGTTCTCCTTAACTGGCGTCACGGCTGCGTGAGCTACGTGGGCTATGTGAGTTGTACCTATCCAAAATAAGCTTGTGAAAGATAAGCGCAGCGCTTGATGCCAGTCATGGTACATCCAGTAAAAGTAGGCTAGGTTCAGTACCAAACTCAGGGCTGACAAACCCACCGTGATCCGCCAATCAAGTACCTTCACCACTAGGGGTTTGATTTTCATCTGAAGCCGTAGCGCTTGCTAAATGCCTCGTTCAGCTTGAAGACAAATTTGATGCGCCGGCCCACCTCAAATTCATAGATGTTGGGGTCTCGGGTGCCCCCTTTGGTCTTTCTGCACCCCATCTTGTAGTTCCTGGCTGGAACTTCCCGGGGGAAAAAGGACCCCAAGTGACCCAGACGAATAATCTGCTGGTTCACCATGGCGGATTCGAAAGCCTCTATCATGGCTGTGTAAGCACGTCTCGCCTGGGAGTAGGTTAATCCTCTTTCGTTCAGCGCCCGGACAAAATCAGCCTGCTTGAATTTATCCTTCATGCCGTAATGTTCAAACTTGGGAGTGAAAAAGCCTGACCATTTATCAACGACTGGAAATCTGCATTAACAGTGATGATTCGACCAGATATGGTGGAGGCTAAGTCAGCCAACTGAGCTCTCGGTTCATATGTTGCCACGGCCTGCTGCACATCACTGTAGATGGCATCATTCACAATCGGTCCTGAGAGACTGAAGATGAGCTGGCGCAGATTGGTGCCATAATTGGGGTCCATGAGACGCTCACCTCGGGCTGTGGACAGGAGAAGGGTGAGGGAACTTACCAGCGTTGCGTTGTCCGTTCCGAACTGCCATGCCCACTGGTTGGGGTTGGGGTACCCCACCGCATTTGCCATGATGGGTCCGATATAGGCATAGGACGGGGTTGCTGACGCTGAAACTACAGGGTACCCTGCGTTGGCGTATGAAGCCACTCCAGACCAGGTGGTGGTCTGTGGTGTGGGGCTGGAGAAGTTCCCAGCAAGCACCGTGATGACAAAGTTCCCCGGGCTATTGTAGGTGTGTGTCTGGGAGATGTTGAGAGGCTTCGGTACCTGGGAAAAGGTCTGCTGGGTGCCATCGCCCCAGTTTATCGTCGCAGAGACATAAGTGAGCGCAGTATCCGTCACTGAAGCCGACAGTGTTACCGTGGGCTGGTTGTTTACCACACTCGTGGTAATCATTGGAGTGGTGGAGAATGCTATCATCTTGAATAAAACCCGCGAACCGACTGAGGTACCCCACCTATGGGGCTCGCCATGTTCTCGCCGCGGGCCACCGCAGGTATAGGTGCTGGCGGCATACTCCCCGTCAGGTCCAGTTTGGTCTCCATGAGTATCTGGTTGCTCTTGTGGTCGGGTTGGCTTCTGACGGACTCCATCAACTTCAGCGTGCTTTTCCTGGGCAGCATATCCATCACGCGCTGTTTCTGAGATTCGTTGAGATAGGTTTCCATTTCCCCGCCCGTGCTTCGGAGCACCTTTATGAGACCCATTATCTTATTGGTCATGTCTGTCTCAGTGAGCATGACTTGCCGAATCTTCTGCTCTACGGCATTCACGTTCTCCTGTTGACCCGGTGCAGGACCCTCACTGGGGAGTGCTGTGATCACTGCGTTCACTACGTCATCCGGAAGCCTCATGTAACGTCTAAACACTAGGTCCACCATTACGTGTGGGGGTACACCTATGTTTCCCAGGGCCGAACCTAACTTGTCCAGGAGGTCGATTTGCATCTGGAGAAGTTCCAGTTTTATCTGGTCCTCCAACCCACTGATATCACTCATCTTAGCTGATATATTCAGGTCGTCGATGTTCTCGTCTAGGAGCAAAGCATGGAAATAAGCCATCCAGGTGTATCCGTCGATGACAGCCTTCCTCACAGATCGGGTTTGGCGTAGGAAGCGCATATCCTGGGCAAGCAGCGCCTTGCCCGAGGCGGGCTGACCGTCGCCGCCACCTCCACCACCACCGCCCTTTATTCCGCCCAGCCAGGACAGGGGCATCCCCATGATGGAAAAGAAGAGGTTCATCAGGAGCTCGATGTCGAACACATCGGGCACTTGTGGAGTCCCCGGCAGTTTGTTAATGGCGTGCTGAGTGTCCCTTGGCATGGGCATGTAAAGCACAGTATCCAAGGCTAGAGGGTCGTACTGACTCCTGAAATCCGTTACTGTGAGGTTGGCTTGGCTCTGACCCGCCCCGAATGCCATCTTCTTCCTCATCATCTGCTGCCACCTCTGCACGGTGCGCATCTGCTCTGCGGGGGGCTGGTCCTTCGTATCAATGTTGATCACGTAACGGTCGGGCTGAATCTGAAGACGGTGAACCACCATTTGGTCCAGTGCCACACGCAGCTTTTTGTAGATGCCTTGAGCCTCCTTGAATATGGGCTCGCCGTGCTCATTGATACGGCTGCGCTGCATCCTGCGCATGTGCAGAAAGTCCCAAGGGAACCAAAGGTTCTTTGGCACATTGGCGGCTCCCCCTCCTGTGATGGTGCCTCGAACAAAGGTGGCTCCATTAACTTGGAAGTTCTCGGTTTGGGGTGGGTCCTCTGCCTTCCACATGAAACCTATGCACTGCCGGTTCTTGGCCAGCCAGTACCTTCGAACGTCGATCGGGTGTGCGAAGCCTATCCCTGTGATTCCCTGTCCAGTCTCGTAATGAAGCTTCTCAAAGTTGTTTCCGTAACCTGCCACATGCCAAACCTGAGAAGGCAGATGCTCCTCCACACCCAGAGCATCCCTCAGCTTCATCAACTTTTTCTCCAGAGCTTTGTTCGTGCTCTCAAACCATAGCGTGTGACCTGTGACGAAGTCGGGCTGGGTAGCCTCCTCAGAGAGTTCCTTCAGGGCCGCACCCACGAGGTCCCAGTTCAACATCTCGTGCCATAGCAGCATCTGTTGGTCCAGCGTCTCAGGCTGCTGCATGTAGTTTCCGTAAACACCCCATACCTCAGGGTTCTGGACTTGTCCTGCTTTCTCCCACTCTCGCTGCTGCTCCTCCCCCGCAGTAGGTCCCCTGAGCATGGGGGAAAGCGTGTCCCGGGACACGCCGCTTCCCACTATTCCTAGTACCTTCAGCAGTTGATTAATCGCGGGCATTTTGTTAACTACCTAAGAACAAACCCCCTGTTCTATTACATCATGCCAAAAGAAGCACGCACAGAGGTAGTCATTTTCCGCCTTCGCAGGTCACACTTCGATAAGTTGGTGGAAGATCACTCCTCGCAGAAACTGAGGAGCATCAATACGGAGGATCAATTCGCCCGTAAGATAATCATTGATTATCTCATAGGGAAACTTGTTTACACAAATCCTGCCGACCGGCAGGTAACGCCCGAAGGTTAGTCTGTCCTCTTTATCTCTCCGGTAGTAACGTCGTACTTCCCCCGCACAGTCGTGTTGAAGACACTCGTGGACTCGTGATCTGCGGCATACCCGTCAACAGCGAAGGCGACGTGGTTGCCAGATACTGACTCTACCCTAAGCGTGTTAATCTCTAGGTGTTCAGGTTGCTGACGGATAAACTGTGCACTGTGGGGTGCCAAGCGGGACGCCAACCAGCTAGGAGCAGCCTCAGGCTCGGGTTCCTGCCAGCCTATCAGTTGTGCTATTTCCTTGTTCATCGGGTCCTACCACGGGTTTCTTACCTTCATCCTCCTTGTCATGGTAATGGTGCTGGAGGGTGCGCATCTCCTCTTCCGAGGGTTCCATGCTGAGAGCAGTGAAAAAGACCCCATGCTGCTGAAACTCGTAAGCTTTCTTCTTTTCCACGTTCACCACTTGGGCGAGGTTTCTCACCACGTCCGGAGGGAGTTTGAAAAAGATGAGCCAGCACTTACCATCTGAACCTACCTCTGCGTCCCTGAGGTAGGCGTACATCGCAGGACTCTGTTTACAGAAAGCCAAGAGCACGCCGGATAGAAAGGCCTCTTGTCGGCTCGGTAGACCTGGTGATCCCGGGTCGTTGTCTATTTCGCGTACTGGCTTGTTCACCTAGTAACTAACGCGCACAAAATGAGGTGCCTCAGCCAAGAGGAACTGAGTCGGGGAGGGGGCAAATTCAAGCCCCCATCCACACAGCGAACTTGGCAGATGAGATTGTCGTTGAGAAAAAGGCTGTAGGCTATCCTCACAGAGTATCTAGAATTGACACCAGTTATAGCGTGGCCACACCTTCATCAACCAGTGCGAACGCCCTGCAATACTTGCAGTTGGATTTCCAGTCGCACTACGACGCCCTAATCCAGCGCATTCAGGCTCGGTACCCCACAGGATGGAACGACTTTGCCAGTGGCAATTTTGGTACCATTTTCTTGGACATCGCATCTTGGTCTCTGGCTCTTCAGGCCTACACCATAAATCGGCTGGTAGCAGAAAATTTCATCAGCACCCTTCAGCTTAGGGAAAGTGCGGTGAGGCTGGGCAATCTTGTAAACTATCCGCTCTCCCAACCCACCCCTTCAACGGTTCTGTGTGCGATTCAACTATTGTCCCCAGCCCCTGAGCCGGTGGTACTCGCCGCTCTCACACCTGTTAAGACGGGGTCACCCTCCCAGACTTTCGAGGTGTACCAAGACTACACGATTCCTACGGGGCAACTCTGGCCGCTCATACCTGTGGTGAGCTTCAACCCAAGCATACCGACAGGCAGAAATGTGGTGTCACTTCTCCAATTTACTCAAGGTAGCAGCACGGCGGTGTGTTTGGACAGTACAGTAAATCTTCAGTCCTACATCACACCAGGGCAGTTGGTTGACCCCGATGATGGGACAGCTTCCACAGCCGTGGTGCAGTCCATCATCACGGATTCGAACGGGAACTACGACACACTGCTGCTGTACAGTCCGTGGACTGGAAACACAGGGGCGTGGACAGCTCAGGTGTATGAAACCCGCGTCACTCTCATACAGGGTCAAACCTACACCAACACGCAAATCGCTCCTGTAAACACCGCGGGAATGTCGCTCGCGCTCACGGGTAGCCCTGTTATAGACGGTTCCGTAACCGTCACTGTAGGTTCGAATATGTGGACCCAAACTCAATCCCTGGGTCTTAACGGTGCAACAGATAATGTCTTTCAGGTGCTGCTGCTACCCTCCACGGAAAGTTCCATCATCCTCTTTGGAGATGGGGTTACAGGGGCGCTAGTACCTTCTCAGGCCAACATCACCATCACCTATAGGGTGGGTGGGGGTACCTCAGGTAACATAGCCTCTGGAGCGGTTGATGTCACTGTCACGGTGGTGGGTACCCTGACAGGAGGCCAGTACACCGCTGCGATGCTTAATCAGCAGCCCGCCAGTGGGGGCACGGATGCAGAGACCGTGCAGTCCGCTCGCCAGAACATACCCGCCAGCATCTCCACAGGTCAGCGAGCAGTCACCCGCTCCGACTATGAAACCTTGGCGGGTCAGTTTTCCAGTTCAAATGGAACGGTGAGCTTCGCCCGGGCTGCCACCAGGGGTGGTAACAACTTCTTGGAGGGAAACCTCATGCTCGTCTATGCCTGGACAACCACGGCAGGAGGAGGTTTAACTCCTGTGACAGGTCCTCTTCAGAGCGATTTGCAGAACTATCTCCAGTCAGTTGCAATGGCTACCGATTACGTTCTCCTGGCTGAAGGAAGTTCCCAGGCTCTACCCTTCTCCTGCCAGGTGTTGGTAGCCCCGGGCAACAACGCAAGTAACGTCGCCCAGGCTGTTAAAACGGCTGTGGACGCCTACGTTAATGGTCTGGTGCCCGGTTTGCCCACCAACTTCTCTCAGCTCATCCAGACAGTGCTAGGTGTTGTGGGGGTGGCCAATGCCATAGTAGCCACGCCCCAGTCGGATGTCTACCCTGCCAATGAGGATACGGTGTTCATAGCCCCCTCGGGGAACATCCCTTATGCTCCAGACCTCCTGAGCAACACCGCGGGGTACGTAACCGGGCAACTCCCTTTTGCGCCTGGTTTTGCCTGGGCACTCTCGGGCACCTATGGGGGCTTGCCCGTGTACATTGGCCCGGATGTCTCAGCGGGTTTTGCCACCATCTCAGGAACAGGGCTCGATCCTGCCCAGGACAGTACCATCAACCTGGCGACAGGGGAGGTGCAATTGTACATCATTGGTCCTTCCCAAGTGCTTAACATTTATATCTCTCCTGTACAGGCTTACACACTTCAGAGACCCACAGATATCTACGTTTCCTACGTGGGAGACAACTCCCCGGCTCAGCGTCAGCAAGTACGCCAGGCTCTGCGGGCTTGGAGCCTGGGGATATCCGTTGGCACGCCGCTGTATGCCACGCCCCCTCCGGCAATAAGTGCTCCCCCGGTGAGTGCCTATGATGTCGTGAACGCCATCCCAGGCTTAACGGACATCCAGGTGACGCTCAATTCTCCGTCGAACCCCTCATCCCGCTTGGACGTTAACGAGACGGAACTTGTTTCTATCAGGAACATTTACGTAAACGGGCTCACGACGTAGTCCGACTATCTCCCGAAGTCTGTCTGACCCATGGGGAGTGAGAATAATCTCATTGGGGCGGTAAATTCGATACACACTTCCCTCTTTTTTTAGTCTCTGCACCACAGCCATATACCGTCGCTTCTCCGGTCGGTTAACCCGAAGGGTACTGCCCGCTTTCTTAGCCAGGGTGTTGAGAAGTTCCCAATATCGACATCTCTCCTGGGGATGACTCCACAGCCCATAGAGTACGGCGTATTCGTGCTCCTTCCAGGTAACCGTCTCCTCCGGGGACACTGATGGGGTGAGTTTTCTCTTGTGCTCCTGCTGAGGTGATTTTCTCTCAACTAGGGAACTAACCCGTCTTTGGGGGGAGTGTTGTCGCAAACGATTAGTCACTCCTACCTAGAATCCGCTTAATCTGCTCTGAAGCCTCGGGGAGTTTCTTCCCATCTGTGTACTCTCCAACAGTGTCCGAGTGGAAGGGCGAGTTGAATTTCTTGCCCACTGTGTCGGCCTGCAATTCTCCGAACAGCTTGGACTGGCGCTCGCCCCCACCCCCCTTCATTCGGGCATATTTCCGCCCTAGGCGGGTTCCAGGTAAGCGGGTGATGTCGTCGCGCACACCTAACTAGAGCTTGAACTTCTTCAGTTCCTTTTTCCCGAGTTGGCGCTTGTCCAGTATGCGGGTGAATTTCCGGTCGTACCAAGGTTGTAGGGTTTTCTTCTTCCCAAGTCCCCAAATATTGTGGGAGGAGGTTACCTCATACTCATCCACCTCATACCAAATGCTCTTGATACGCCGGAGGGCGATGCGCCGGACAAGCACCTGCGCAGGGTGGAAGTACACGGGGTAATCCTGGCTGCGCCCTGCGGCATAAACCACACCACGTAGTGTGACCACACCCTGACGCTCATCAATCTTCGTAGGCAGGAACACCGTCTCCGTGATTAGCCGGAGGTCAGGGTCGCTATGGGGTTTGCGATGGTAGCTCGTGTAGGGCTGGCAACTGAGAAGCTTGGTCTTGGGGTGGACGTACATCCCATGCACACTGAGCCTGTCGCCCCACGCATACCTGTAGGTGTAGGCTGTGCCATCAGGGCCAATCTCGGACACATGCTGTTCCACAGCCCAGTCCAGTTGCCCCCTTAGCCCGAGTTCCGGATTGGCACTGGAAGCTTCGCACACCTCGTGGTGCACCTTATCCCAGGGACGCCCGATCTGTTTCTCCAACCACCGGTTGAAGGGAGCTGCCCGAAGGTTCAACTGCTTCTTGTCCTTCCTGAAGCGGATACCCATGCTCTCCTTGTGGGGCAGTTCCTCCATGCTGAGTTTCCTCAGGGGGTTTTCCTTGGAGCTCGCATACCTCTTAGAGATAGCGGAATCCTTCATCAACTTCTGCATGTCCGACCTCATGATAAAATGAAAGAACAGTTCCTTTATTTGTAAACACCTTTTCTTACCAGTGACGCGTAAGCGAAGCGAACGCGGGGCTAAAAACCTCGATGAATTTCTTCTTAAACTCCCTGTTACTGAGCGAAGCGAAGTACAGGGACACACCATCCGGAAAAGGCATACTTGGTAGGTATGACTGGAGCAACAGGTGTGAGGTGTTCAGATGAAACGTGGGCGGCACTTCAGCGGCCTAAGAGCTTAGGTGTGGCGTCACAACGATGTTTTGACACGGGTGCAAAGACGGCGACTTCTTGTTCAGCCCCCAGAGCGGGCGGTAAGCGTGGTATTCACAGTCTGTCCTCCTCGTGGTGTTTCTCATTACTGAGGGCCTTTTCCTGTCTTTGCAGAGTGGTGCTAGTGACCGCTTCGTTCCAGTTTTCGGTCTGGGTATCTGGTGATTGGGCACTTCACTGCATCCCGGCGGCTCTAAACGGGCTAGTATTTTGTTTGCCCCAAGGTGAGGTCAGTTGGTCCATGCCCCGAGAGTGGGTGGTTAGGTGATCCGTATTCGGAATACGCATTACGGCTTCCACATGGCTGTTCACCAAAGAGTACAGCGGGTGTACGATTCAGGCTGGTGAGGAGGATGTCTTCGCTGTCGGACATCGTTATCAACGAACTGACAAAGCAGTAGCTGTCGGGCTATATCCCGTACAATGAGTAGGAATTGGTAGCGAAAAGGGGCTACCTGGCATCACGGGGGTAAGTACTTTCGATCCAGGTGTGATGTCCCCGAACCGCCTGCTCCGCAAACTCTCCAGGTAGCCCGTTTGTCGTCTCGTGGTCTCGTTGACCGTTCGTGCTCGTGCTCGTATGGGACATCATCGGCTATGGGAGGGACTGGGCGGCTATATCCGCACCTTTGTCAGTTGGGTGTGATGTCAGTGTAACTAGAACCGAAGGTTTTCCCAGGTATTTCCCAGGTATCACCGTCTCTTACCCTCTGGCTTCCTCTTTGAGGGTTCCAGCTCCACCGCAGCATACAGGGGTCCAACGTTATCAGGACCCTGACAGGGGTAGTAAAAGCTGTAACCGCGGATGGACTCCAACTCATGGATGAGTTTCTGACTGTTAGACCTAGCCGACTTGTACTGGCTGTCGATAAACATCACAATCTCCGCTTCATTAACCCCAACAACCTTCTTTCGGATGAAGCGACCGATGATCTGCCGGGCAAGGTCAGGCGAGGCTACCGGGTCGGCTACAATGCCCGCCCTCAACTCAGGCAAGGAGACACCCTCCTTCACGATCGGTGAGATGAGAATGGCTCCTGGTGTCTTTACCAACCACTTGAAGGTATCATCTCTCTCAGCCGTGGAGTCCATGCCGGTCAACACCCGGGGCCTCAGACCTTCACGCTCCAGTAGAGTTTGCAGGATGTACACATGGGGTGTGCGGGTTGCAACGATTAGGGTAGGCTTGCCTTGTTCCGAAAAGTGCTTCGCCCACTGGACGATGAGTTGGTTGCGCTCCTTGAATCGAATGATACCCTCATCGTAGGCTCGTTTAAGGAGGCACCAGCGACTCTCCACCTCCACCTCCTCACCCTCAATGAGCACCCGTTGCCAGCCGATGCGTTGCTCCTCCTCTTCCTCATCCCGCTTGTTCACCTTCACATCGAAGGCGGGGCATACATAGGTGCCTTTGCGCCATTCACCATCAATGAGAGCCCACGCCCTGCTGCCGGGTTCTGGTGTGTGGGGCAAGCCTTCAAATATCTTGTTCCACTCAGGGACATGGATGAGGTAGATGTAGGGCTTAGCCACCCGCTTGGAATTGATAAGGGTACCGACCTCCACCTCGTGTCGCTCAGGACCCATGAAGCCCCTCAGGGTGATGGCCAGCCCTAGGTCCTCCTCGCGTTCATTCTTCAGGCTGTCGCTCGCACCGAAACGGTAGAAAGCAGGGATACGCCGCACCACCTCTTGCCACGATTTCCCCGAGGCCAAATGATGACAATTATGAACTAGGATGCCATCGGCAAAGTAATTGTGGTTTCCCTCAACTTCGATATTGTAGACAAAACCGTCTGGACACACGTCGCTGTGTGGCGCTCCACTTGACCATTCCAGAATCTCAACACGATCCACCCTTGCTCGTTTAAACGTCGAGTTTTCCACCCGTCCCGTTGCTTCTGTTTCCGTGACATGTGGCTGTAGCCATCCACTTCTATCGCTATCTTTAACAGAGGTAGCGCAATGTCTATCATGTGGCATTTTGGGGGAGGAGGCTCCCCCTCCGCAGGTATGTGGTGATGGAACGGGACCGGAAACTCCAATTCTGTGGATAAGTTCTCCAACTTTAGAGCTTCGTTTAAAATAAGTTGCCACTTCGTGAACCCCCAGCCATTTCCAGCACGAAGAGCCATTGCACGCCCTTTCAATTTTTGCCCTATTCGGGCTGAGATTTCTGGGTCTGAGGATGGGTTGTTTGTCTTCATTCGAGCCGAAATAATGGCACGATCCCGTATATTTGTTCGTCTCATAGTAGAAGACCAACGGGAGGTGGACCAAGCTTTCTTGCATTCTTCTGAACAGTAGGCACGCCCCTTCCGAGCAGCCCCCAACCGTTGATAGTAGGGAAGTTTTGACCGTCCTCCACGACAGTTTACAGGCTTCCCACAGTTGTTGCAGGGAACAACCAATTTTTTTATCACATAGCTGGATGTGTTCCGAACCTTCCGCACAAGATTTCTGCGTCGTTTCTGTTTGCAGGCGTCGGAGCACACAAACTGACCCCCGTACACCGCTTGGGGACTCCGATAGTAAGGTTTCTTGTCGTATCTCACCTCTGCCATAGCGTGGCAAACTACACACTCCGAGTGACCCCCTATTATCTTCTTTATCATCTATTAAGTACACCACCTTCTCTCCTAAACATAGTATAGCTGGTGTGTACCTGGTTCCCGTCCACAGAGGATGTCCAGGGGTGCAGAGTAGGGTTTTACCATTTGATAGTGTAAGACGACACATTGCAGAGGGTTTTGACCTAAAAATGCGCGTTACTTTGCGTAATTCAATGCAACCTGTCTGGTGGTTGTAGGAGGGAACCCTATCGCCAGGTAAAATGTCAGAAATGCGCCGTCCATTTACCTGAGTGTTGCAGGGGAAACATTCATCCACCATCAGGATGGTGAAGGTGCGGAACCAACCAGAAAGCAGGAGTTTCTTAAACCGCTTGTTTAGGATGCTCACGGTAGCCACAACGACATCCTTACCTGTGTCATCATCCTTTCCTCCCCCAAACTGGGTGATGTGCCAGTCAGGAAGGAAGCGCTTACCTTCCAAGGTAACCTGCTTTACAAGTCGCTCCGAGGGCACCAAGTAGAGGCACCTCACCTCGGGCTGTCGAATCTTCACCAAGGCAGCGATGCCAAAAAATATGGCGGTCTTGCCTCCTGACACGGAAACATGGACGCATCCAATGGCGTTCTGGAGTAAGCTTATGATGCAGATGCGCTGATCTAAATCGAGTTCGAAATCCGCACCTGGCAGCAGGTTGTCAGGGATGTCATTTACAGTGAGACCCTGAAAGGGACTGTGCAACAGCTTCGAGTCGTCCAGTGAAAACTCCTCCACATAGATGAGGCTAAGGAGTTCATCACGGTGCCCCCGGCCGATGATGAGGGTGCCGTCCTCCTGTCGAGATGCGGGGTAGACGAACCCGTTCCACCCCCTCTCACCTCCCGTCTCCTTGTACAACTGATATCGGGGACTCCTCCAGTAATCGGGCGGTCGGTACCGAAAGTGATTTCCTATCACTTCAAGTTCCTTGGGGGGTCCCGCAATGATGATGCGGGTGGCTGTCTCCTTCAGATAAATCATGGGGTAACATCAAGAGGGCTGTGCACAATACCCCCTGCCACGGTCATGATGTCATCGTCGATGTCACGCCCTTCAGCACCTGTTACGAAGGTGCTCCCATCGGGCATAGCCACCTCAGTGAAAAAAGCACAGACACCATCGGGAGTTACCTGAAGCATAATGAAAGGGTTGATGCGTTGCACGATTGCTTGAAATGTGGGGTCCCCTACAGCCACGGGACTCTGCTTTGTGCTGATGCTTAAATCAGTGCCGTTCTCCCTCTGGGTTACCGAGTAATTCCGGAAGTACATTTCCTTGGGTTTAAGAAGAAGTTGCGCACCTACCACGCTGTCCTGTGGTTTGAAAGCCAGGGGCAGGAAGCAGGACACTTGAACATCTGCCCATCGGTCCTTCAAGTTCAAACAGGACTTGGCGACCAAGAGTCTTAGCAGCACCGCCACAAGATTCATGTCTCTCTCATCAAGGGACATGAATTTGTAGATGACTAGATTGGTCATGTATCCGTTATCTGCCCCGCTCACAAAACTCAAAGCAGGCGTGAGCCGCTTATCCAGAGGTTGTAACTGGCGACTCTTTATCGCTGTGACGAGGTGGTCGTGGGCGTACTCTACCAAATTCATAGGGCATTGGTCAAAATACAAGATTTGTACCAAATGTAAACAAAAATCAGGAACTCAACTCGGAAACTTTTGACTTAACCACATCTACCACAGAATCATACCCAGCACCTATCACAGCGCACTCCTGTCGAGGTTCCGCTGATGGTGGACACAAGTATTTCGGAAAAGTGCGCCGAAAAATGGAGCATGGAGAACTGGGGCATGCCCGTCTTTCCCACACGGGACTAATTTCTGGGTAGTACCGGGTGCGAATAGCGGGGTCGTGCGTGCCAAATATCGCCACACCAGGTAAGCCCAGGGTGCCCCGTAGATGGGTGAGAAAGCTGTCGGGTCCTACGGTTATGGTGGCAGCCGCAGTAAGCCCTACGAACTCATCGAAGGGTACATTGATGCGCACATCCAGCACCTCTCGGGCAATCTTGGTGTGCTCATCCTCGACATCATGCAACCCTATCCAAGTTAGGGGCACTTCCTTGACCAGTCGATTGAGCACCTTTGAAAGTCGTTCGGGCGTCGGGCGGCGACAGATGTTAGAGCCGCTCAACTGAACCAGCCCCAACTGCGGAGGTGCCCCAGCACGAATGCTAAGGTGTCCCAAGCTAAGAGGAGGTTTTACCCTCTTTTTTTCCTCAGGAATCGTTGCTGGATCGACTCCCATCAGTCTGAACAGGTGGTCGGTGGGGTGGGGTTGCCCTCCATGCTCGTCCACGTTAGTCACGTAGGCATAAAGAGCCAAGTGATCAAACACTTCCACCTCAGACAGGGCTACAGGTGTCACCAGCACGCTTTCAACCCAGGGAAACCAACCCCAAAGATGGTCATTACCAGGATCACACAGCACATGGACCTTGTAGCCCAGATCGTGTAGAAACTTGGCGGCTGGCCAAGCCATCACCTGATCCCCGTACCCACCCGCCCCTGTAAAGAAAAGTACGGACTCGCCCCTGCCTCCTGTAGGTCTTACCACAAAGGGTGGTATCCTAGGCCAGAAGAGGCTGTCCAGAACCACCACATCACTGACGGCTTTTGTGCTGGCTAGCGCGTCTCTCTGTGAGAACGAAAAGATGTAGGGCACCCGAGGAAGTGCTGTAAACAAGTGGGTTCCAGCACTCTTTACATATCGGAACCCGATGCCCGAGGCAAATGTGATAATATGAATGGGAGTGGGTTGCTTTAGGCTAGCAGTGGTAGTTAGGCATCACGATGAAAATTTTTCTCAAGGAAGCGGAGGTAAAGAAAAAGGCTCAGAGTTTCAACCAGTACACGCTGGAGGTGTCATATGGAGAACTCAAAGGGATACACACCGCTGTAAGTGCCTTACCAGGTGCCATGTTCGACGAACTTCGGTCATCACTTGAATTTTTTTTCAAGCGCCTTCCCCCACCTGGAGCCGAAGAACCCAAGAAGGGTGAAAAAGGGGAGGGTGGCGAAGACAAGTCTCCCCTTATAGAAGAGCCAGAGTCAGAGGAGGAGGTGCTGCCCCCCGATGCCCCCGCAGAGCCCGGTCCTGTTTCAAAGCCCGGTAGCGCCAAGCCCGAGGAGGAGCAGGTGATGGGCGATGATCTGGGCGACGGACTTCCAGACCCCTACTAATGGCCACTCCCGCCAGTTCATTTCTCCAGACTGCTACACCAGCGGCGACTAACGTCCCGCTTGGTGTAGGTCCTACATCTCAGCGTCCTGTAAGTCCTGTCGATGGTTTCGTCTTCTCGGACACCACCCTCAATACGATAGCGGTGTGGAACGGCACGGTGTGGGTTACCGTGGGCAGCGTCTATATGCCTTTTTCGGCGGGTAGCTCGTCAAACTATCCCACAAATCCGACCTTCCCCTACCTCTACTGGAACACTACCACCCAGCAACTCAGTCTTTGGAATGGCAGCACTTGGGTCATTATAGGTCCCCTTGCATCAGGTCCCCTTGCATCTTCGGTGTCTGCGGTGGCTCCTCCCCAGATAGTTTCTCAGCCCTCCAGCCTCACCCTAGCTCCAGCAGCCTCCGCAAGCTTCACAGTAACAGCCACGGGAAGTGGCTCTCTCACCTATCAGTGGTACTTCAATGGTGTGTCGATCGGTGGTGCGACCTCCAACACATACACCATTGGCTCCGTGGCTACGTCGAACGGCGGAACCTACACCGTTAATGTAACAGGAGCGGGAGGAACCACAGGGTCACAGGGGGCTGTGCTTACGGTTACAGGAGGTCCTGTCATCGTCACTCAGCCCACCAGCCAGTCTGTGGGCGCAGGGAGTTCCACAAGCTTCTCGATCACAGCCACGGGAACGGCTCCTCTTGCTTATCAGTGGTACCTGAGCAGCACAGCAATCAATGGAGCCACGGCACCCACGTACAGCATCGGAGGAGCTCAGGCAGCCAATGCAGGCTCTTACTATTGCGTGGTGACCAACACAATTAGCAGTGCGACCTCCAGCACGGTTACGCTCACTGTGACGACCGCACCTTACAAGGGCACCTGGACCAGCTTTGGTGGTGTGGCGCTAATGAACCAAAACAGCGATGTCATCTTTGGGTGCATCCTGAACAACACAGCGGCGAGCGCCAGTACTCTGGGCTTCCAACTCACGCCTTCCACACCCTCCTTCCCCCCAGGGGTAAGTTACACGCTCTACAGTTCCAGCGGACAGGTTCTCCTGACGGGAACCAGCAAAGGTGGTGAGACAGTGTTGGGTACTTCCTATGCGATACCCACGTCCCAGTCACTCACCAGCTTCACCGTAGTGTGTGCCTACTCGGGGGCTCTTGTGATAACAGGAACGCTCTCGGTGTCAGGTGTAGCCTACTTCGTAAATAGTTCAGTGCGGTCCATCATCTACGGCACTGCCCTCTACCCGCCCAATGGTTATGCAATGTTGCTTTCCACTTCAACGCTCACCACGGGTTCGTTGGTGAACATGCTGTTGTACCAGTCCATTTCCACTCCCCGCGTGTACAGCAGCGGAGCATACACCTGGAACTTCAACGGTAACGGTTCTGCGGCAAATCCCTCCTATGGAGTCGCTGCCAGCCCAGGAGCAACGTTGATAGCCTACGCCCCGCCTTCAAGTTCCGGTGATGTGGTGTTGGAGCTAGACTCCAACTAAGACTACTCGATCACTTCTAGAAGTTCAGCCTCTAACCGGGCGTTCACATCGTTCTCTCGACCCATCCTAACCCGGAACCAGTCTAGGTCGTGTAGTTCCGCAGGAAGGTTTATTTTGGCGATTGCCCGGTAAGCCTCCTCATTGGTCATGGACAGAGCGTCATCCAACTCGGTTGTGACGACGGCAGAACTACCAACATGAGCAACGTACTCATGGCCGGAAGGGCCTTGGATTACGATGATGGTGTTCTTCATGGAGGGAGTGATTACAGAAACAGGGTGTCGTGTAAACTTAAAAACGATAAACGTGTTTACAAATGCACATCTTCATGGTAACTACTCCAACTGCAAACTTAACCCGTGTGCCATTATGCCCAAGAATACTAAGAACAAGAAACCCAAAAGATGCGTGAAGAAGACCGTGTACTACGTCGCTGACACGCTACCTCCTCAACCGAAGCTAATCGTGGACATAATCAGAGCTCACGGAACCATAGAAAGGTCCACTCTTTTGAAGGAATTAGAGTCCAAGATTAGCACCTGCCAGCCTATTCCATGGCTCTTCAGCTACCATAAGGCTGCCCTCATCAAAGCACACTACTTCAAGGAAGTTAAGGAACCCGTAATCCACGTTCCTTCAAAAGTTAAGGAAAACCTAGTACCCTCGGGCAAACGCTATGGCTCCGTTACTGAGATGGCTCAGGAACTGGTGCCCCACATCGTTCCCCAACTCTCAGAGGAAGCTACCAACGCCCCTGTCGCCGCTTCTGGTTGAGACAGGGGGTACCCTGTTGGTCGCAGGGGTGGTGGTCTTAGTCTTCTTTGGGTCGTCGCGCCGGAGTTCCGAAGGTTCAAACTGATCCTTGGGTGGACGCGGTCCCTTAAAGCTTACCTGGACCCGTCCTTTGGGGTCTCGGGGGTCCTTCTTGGACACTAGACCATTGAAAGCCTGACCATTCTGAACCACCGTAACGGGCTCCCCCACGTCGTCGTCGTCGTTCTTGGGATCGGCTGAACTGGAATTGTTCCAGTCCTCAATGAGGCTGTTGATGAACTGGCGTGGGGTGATCATTAGTGGTTTGCAGGGTCATCACCGCGGTTTGCAGCAGGAGAGCGGTCAGTGTCTTCGTCGTCTAGGATGTCGCCTGCATCGTCACCAGGTGTCACTCCTCCACCACCGGACTTTATTTGAGCCTCTGTTGTCTTGAGAGCTCTGCCCAAGTCACCAAGGAAGGCCTCAACTGTGGAGTATCCCCCCGCATTCATTATCCCTCCAGAAGGTGAGAAAATTTCTCCGTCAAGTTCACCCTCTTGGTTGAATCCCACGGACTCCCGGGTGCCATCCTGATAGGTTATCTGGATGTCGCTGATGCCTGACTCAGGACCCGTTAGGTCCTCAAGCAGTCTATCCACAAACTTTGAGGTGCTACTCACGAATCCAGGAGCTTGTTGGCGAAGGTGCGGGGGCTGCTCTCCTCCTTGCTCTCGGACTCCTCAGGCGCGTCCTCTGGTTCATCAGGTTGCTCGTCCACCACTTCCTTGGTGGCGAGTTTGGCGAGCTTAGCCCGCCCCTTCTTGCCTGCGATGTGCTTTACTGCACGCTGAACTTCGGCAGACGTGCCCGTCAACTTCAGTTCAACCGTCGCATGGGACACTTCGGATAAATTGGACTCTCCAATGAGAGTGACTACGCTAGGGGATAGTTTGGTCATGATGTAACTATTGGTGTGGTTCCTCAGGACCGGCCTCGGGTTCCACTGGTTTTCCGTCAGGGCCTAGTGTGGCGTTGGGTTCGGGCTCGGGACCGAAATCTTGACTAGGACCATCCTCAGGATTCTCCTCAGGACCTCCTTCAATAGGCTTGTTGGGCTTAGGACCGCCACCACCGCCACCACCGCCGCCGCCAGGACCCTTCATGCCCCCTGTTTCATCAGGCATAGGGGGCAACTCTTCCTGACCCGCTACCAGTTTCCTGAGGTTGTCACGGAGGGCTGCAAAATAGTTGCTCTGGTTCCACCTGTCCACCGCAAGGATTTCCGTACTGGCAAGGAGGGTGTTGATGGTCTCCACGTTGAGACTCCCCGAAATCTGGTTTTTCCTCCAGATGTCCAGGGCTGTCTGAGCTTTGGCCTTGCTCTCAAAGTCACGGCTGGTTTCGAACCTGTTCACCATGTCCACTAGCTGGCGCTCAATCCTACCCCACCACTCAACCACCTCTGTGCCCCTGAATGCTTCCAATAAAGGAGGAGCGCTCGGGGTGCGGGCTTCGTACCATGCAATAGTTTCCCAGTAGAAGTCGTTCATTTATTCTCCTCCAGCGGGCGCAGAACAGAGTCCTTGGTCGATCAAAGCACTTGCCGTGCGACCGTAGTGCCCCTGCAACTGCCATGCTAAACCGTTGTCAATGAGATGCTGAAAGCCCGAGATTACCTCTTCCTCATCCAGTTCGCCTCCCTCGTAAGCCATGATGAAGCTCACGGTGTCGAAAGGTTTCTCCGCAGGAGCTACCTCGAAAATATGGTCGATGCGCCTCTGGGTGTTCACTTCTTGCCTTTCTTCAGACCCCGAGCATTGCCCTGCATGGGAGGATCACCCGCAGATTTCTTGTCCTGGGGAGCGAATCCATTGAACTTCATCGCCGTTGTGGCATTGTCCTCGGACGAGGGGGCATCCTCTTCTGAGGAGTAGGGGACATCTGTCACCTCAAAGAAAGTCCAGGTATAACTTGGTGACTCATCCCCGGGCCGGTCGTCCCCATTGCACACAGGAACCCAGCCATGACCCGCCAACTGGGTGACCACCTCGGGGGTGCCCAGGCGCTTGCTGTCGGCATGGAAAGTGACATCACTGTTCCAAGTAGCCTTAACACCAGAAGGGGTGGCAGATAGCTCTATGTCCTCGATGTGGAGGTCCTTCAATACGTCAGCCAAGGGCTTCTTTTTAACCTCTAGCCTGTCTACTTTTTCGGCAGCCTCAAAAAACCGGAGAACGTCATCATCCGGTTCTGGTAGGTCTTCGTACAGCAACTTGAAGAGGTCACTCATATTGGTAACTACGGCGTCTGCGCACAGTTCTTCAAAGAACTCACCTTGTAAACATTTTAATGCCTGCTCTTGATTTTTTCCCCCTCCCAACACCGCGGCCGCCACAAGTGGCCGCTCTTGAGTTTGTGGAGAAATCCCTAGCTGAAGGCTACAAGGACATAATCATCGAAGCACCCACAGGATTCGGGAAGACGGCTGTGGGTGCCACCCTGTGCCGCTGGCTGAGTGGTCCGACCAACGACGCCCTTCTCCAACCGGGGGGCTACATGCTCGTGGTTCAAAAGGCTCTTCAGGACCAGATTGCTGCGGACTTGGGTCGGTTTGGGTCTGGAGGCTTCAGTGCTCACCTGATAAAAAGCGCCATCGAGTACAACTGTCCTGCCTACAAGTGCTGCGGATTGGCCGTGAAACCGTGTCCAATGAAGAAGTCGGGTAACTGTGCCTACAAAATAGCCAAAAACCGATTTCTAGGAAGTGTGTTAGGGGTGACGAATTACGCCTACTATCTGACAGATGCAGCTTACGTGAAGAGTATGATGACCCGTTGCGTGATGGTGTTAGACGAGGCCCACAACCTAGAGTCTACCCTAACGTCGTTGGTGGGCATAGAGTTAAGCTTGGAAAAACTTCAGAAGAGAAACAAAGACCTAGCTGAAGAAATGACATGTCTCGGGTCAAGTATAGACAATTTCATAGACTGGCTTGGAAATCGGTACCTCCCCGAAACCTACGAACGGGTGCAAACCCTGCTGGAGATGGCTTCAGATACTGGAACGACGGATGCAGAGGCACGAGAGTTCGCTGAAGCTAAGCAGGAGTACGAGAGGGTGCTTGTGACCTACGGAAGGCTCCAGAGTGACCCCAGCGGCTGGGTGTACTGGCGCGACACCAATGAACGCACCAAGAATTTCACCCTAATCTGCAAGCCGATAGACATTGGACCCTACTTCCACGATTACTTTGATCGCTTCCCTCGCCGGGTGTTTATGAGCGCCTTCATCGGGGGTAAAGATGTTTTTTGCAGGAGCCTTCACCTGGACCCCGCAAAGGTAGCCCATTACAAGGTGGACAGTGATTTTGATAAATCACGACGCCTGGTACACCTGCTCAACGCAGGCAGCCTATCTCGGTCCAACAAGGAGACCACGCTTCCCCGAGCTCTCAACTTGGTGATTCGAATCGTCCGGCAGCACGCCACCGAGAGGGGAATTATCCACACCCACTCCTATGCAATAGCAGAGGAGGTAGCAAACTGTCTCAGGAATGCGGGCTTCGGGGAGCGCTTAACCTATCCGGAAAAAATGGAAGATCGGGAAGAGGCTTTACTGCACCATGCCGCTACACCTGGAAGCATTCTTATCAGCCCCAGTGTGTTTGAGGGGTTCGACTTCGCCTATGATCTATGTCGTTGGCAAATAGTAGTTAAAGCACAATTTTCATCCATGGGGGATGAGGTGGTGAAGGCTCGCATGGCTCGCGACCCGCACTGGTACCGCATGGAGGCAGCGAAGAAGTTTGTGCAGACATGCGGCCGGGGTATGCGGGCAAAGGATGACACCTGCACCACCTACGTCCTAGACTCGGACATAACCCGTCTTCTCAGTGATACACGGGGCGAGCTACCACAGTGGTTCTTAGAGGCGATCGACAACCGATGATCCTCGAACTTAATCAACTCGTAGAGCGTGCGGGGTACTGCGTCATCAGAGACGAAGCTAACCGCGAGAGCATCCTAGTGACGGGGAGGAGAATCCGCGCTGAGGCACTGAGTTCCTCAGACTTTCGTCGCTTCAAACCCTATGAACCCATGACCTTACCTGGGTACATTAGGGTGCGCGTGGACGACGACCATCACCTGGGAATCTGGCATGATCCCACCCGACCTGAACTTCAAAATGGGGACTTGGAGCAGACAACCCCATTCCAGGTATCAGTGGTGAATGCGGTGCCCAAGGCTACTCGTTTTTCAGCAATAGACATCTTGGAAAGTTGTACCGATCTTTTGATGCTATGTCTATCCAAGTAGCACTTTTGCTCGGATCGGTTGCCCTGTTTCTGGGTCAGTCCTGGCTTCTTCGAAAGACGGGGGTGCGCAGGCTGCCCACCGTGGAAAAGGAAAAAAATACGGGAGGTGGTTTTCCTGAGGGCTGGAGACCCAACCTAGTGGAAACTGAGTTAAGTGTCGTTGAGATAGAGGTTACGGACACAGGAGTTCGTTATACTCTGACAAATGGTAAGACTACTTTCTACCTCACATTATAGTGTTCTAATACGCATATGCCTAAGAGGATACCTACTCCAAAACCGGCGGCTCAGGCTGCGGCTACCACATTGACCAGCACAACAGGCTACTTTAACGGAAACAAGTTTCCCCTGACGATCAATTCCAACCAGCTTGCTCTCAATGTCACACTCGCCCCTGGTGAGTTCATTCGTGAGCGCCTCGCTGACGGTGGGAGGGGCGGTCGAAACATCAATGACAGCCGTCTAGATGGTTTCCTAGCCGCAGGGGGCTTGACCAAACAGATAGGTGATCCTGTACCCGAGGTACTGATCAATACCACAGGCGGAAAAGGCATTGGTGTTTCGGCAACAGCTTGGAAGCCCCAAGCGATGCCGCAGCCCCGGGCAATCAATCCGGTGCAGCAGGTTCAGCGTGCCCCCACGAAGGTACTCATCCAGGATAGGATAACACCTCCTGCCGGTGGAACGATGCCTCCGAGACCGCACGCCCCGTCACCCGCTGCCACATCTCCCCTTGAGGTAGCGCGTGAACGAGCAGGGTTCAGCGGTGGACCGGCTGCTCCGCTCAAGAGCGCCGCCGTAGGTGTGACACCTGCTGGTATCAACCCGGCTGTACGCGCCATGAGCGTAGCAGAGGCAGAGGCACGGGGCATCATTCGCCGCGCACGACCCCCTGTTGAAGGTCCCTCCGCATCTGATGGGCTTGATGCCAAAGGCGCTCCCTATGTCGATGAGGTGGGTACACCTGGGGTGATCAGGCGTCAGCAACAGCAGGAGAGCGTTGCACCTGCTCGCAAGGGTCCCCAGGTAACAATTTCAACCCCGGTGGGCGCACCCGCACCTGCGCCTGCCCCCGCACCGGTGGTTCTGACGGATGCCGAGGCCGTGCAAATTCCCGAGAGCAACATCTACGAGGGTGCTGATAATCTGCCCGACCCAGACATTGCACCTGCCCCTCTCACGCTTACGGAGAGCGATAAGCCCTTCGTTTGTGCAGCAGATGGGAAGGCGTTCAAGACCCTTGTCTGGCTCAGGCGGTACGTTAAGGAAAAATACCCTGACCGCACCGAGGAACTTCTCTCGGCTTATCAAGCCTAGTGAATTACTACAACGACAACGAGCCTACATCTGCGGCTTGGATTAGGCAGTTGGTCGTAGATGGGTTGATCCCGCCCGGAGATGTAGACGGTCGCAGTATCCTTGAGGTTCAACCCGAGGATTTGCGCAAGTACACCCAGTGCCATTTTTTCGCGGGCATTGCCGGCTGGTCTCATGCGCTTGACCTCGCTGAGTGGCCTCCGACTACCACCTGTTGGACGGGTTCATGCCCCTGTCAACCCTTCAGCACCGCAGGCAAGCAGTCAGGATTGGGGGACAAGAGGCACCTTTGGCCCGAGTTTTTTAGGCTTATAAAGGCGTGCTCACCTGATATCATCTTGGGAGAGCAGGTACCCGCGGCCATTAACATGGGCTGGTTGGATGAGGTGTTCAACAACCTAGAAGAGGCAGGTTACGCCACGCACGCCATCATACTTCCTTCTTCATCTGTGGGTGCTCCCCACATCAGAAGCCGTTTGTACTGGTCTGCCAAACTTCACGCGAACCAAGTTCACT
>Ga0302140_10001228_pt1 | contig 33507 bp, 33 predicted proteins | sample I_Bog_E1_1_FD_202095 | JGI IMG/M metagenome (GOLD analysis project Ga0302140, IMG submission 202095) | Peat permafrost microbial communities from Stordalen Mire near Abisko, Sweden - I_Bog_E1_1 | ecosystem: Environmental > Terrestrial > Soil > Wetlands > Peat | place: Sweden: Abisko, Stordalen... | reverse complement strand
TGCTGGGGCACCGAACACTGTGGAAGTGGATGCGATCCCGGTCCCTCCAACAACTGGAATTCCACCCTCGCAGTCGGCTTATTCCGTCACAATGACGGCAGCCGGTGTGAATCAGATGATTATGGCGCCGGCGAATAACAACCTGTTCCTGGCGCTGGGCGCCAATGGAACTGAGGCGATCGGTTTTAATGCCGCTTCCACTGCGACGCCGTTTGGTTCGCAGGTGGCGATCTCTCCGCACAACAAGGGCGGAGTTGACAGCGCTGTAGCCGTCGATCCAACTTCGGCCTATTTGTATGCGACAGAGGCCCCAGCGACCGCTACAACGAGTGCGGCTGCCAATATCCTGCGCGTCATCCCAGTTAGCAATCTGTCGACAGATACCACATATCAGACTGGTATTGGGCCATCGGCTATATTGGCCGATCCAACAGGCGCTTACGTATACGTGACGAACAACAACGACAATACGATTACCGGGTTTAGTACAACGGCCTCTACGACCTCGCTGACGTTGGCGGCTCTTTCTGGCTCTCCATTCCCGACAGGGAAGGCGCCCGCAGGCATTGCAGAAGACAGCACGAAGTCCTACATTTTGGAAATCGGATCCGGGGCGAGTCCGAATCTCTGGCTGTACAACTTCGACGCGACAACTGCAGGGACTTTGGACATCAAAGCCACTACGTCCACAGCCAGCACTGGAGGTAAGACGGCGATTGCTCTGAGTCACTAGACACTTCTCCACTGCGGGGTGAGTAGATTCAAAGGTCACCCCGCATACGTTGCTCCGCCGGCCACGATGCTATCCTCAAGTCAGGTTGCGGTCTCTTGTTCACAGGTTTGGTTTAGCTTTGAATCTTCCCCAATCACGTCGGGGCATCCCCGTTCTGAGCCTGGTCTCTGGGACCTTGCTGTTACTCGCATTTCTTTCCGGTTGCACCCGTTTTCATCACATAACTCATGAGTACGTGTATGTTGCTGCGCGGCAGGTCTACCTGCGCGATCGTGTTGCGGCTGTCTCGAACCGCGTTGCGTTGGTGACCAACGGCGAGGCGCTTGAGGTGGTGGAACGTGGCAAACGATTCCTCAAAGTGAAGACATCCAAGGGTCAGATTGGCTGGTTGGAAGAGCATTCGGTCATCGACGATAAGCTCTACCAGCAGTTCAAAGACCTGGATAAGAATCATGCAAACGATCCGGTTGTATCAACGGGACAACTCCGGGATGAACTTTATCTGCACGTTCTCCCCGGCCGCGAGACGCAGCATTTCCTGTTGATTCCTGAGAACACACACGTGCAATTACTCGCGCGTGGAACCGTCTCAAGGACACAGGGTGCGGCACCGGCAACTGCTCCGAAGCCTAAGGTGACGCCTACAGCAGCAAGCAACACAGCTACACAGCAACCGAAAAGGCCCGATCAGCCTATGGTTAAGCCGCCTACCGCTACTGACGGCCAGTCTACTCCTGAAGGACCTGCACCTGCAGTAGTCGCTCCTGCTCCCGTGCCCATGGAAGACTGGTGGCTGGTTCGCGATAGCAAGGGGCACACCGGCTGGCTTCTCGCCAATCGTGTTGACGTTGATATACCGGACGAGGTGGGAGCATACGCCGAGGGGCAGCGCATGGTTGGCGCATATCCGCTCACTAAGGTGACAGACTACGTTAGCGAAAACGGCGAAAAAGAGGGACACAGGCCGGATCGTAAACGCGGACAGAAGTCTGAAAGCAAGGCTGCCAGCGGTGACGGGCCTGAGGCGGCTAATCCACTTGTACAGAAAGAGATAACGGAGTATGTGACGGCTCTTACACCTCCGCATAACGGTTTGCCGTATGACTTCGACCAGATCAGGGTCTTTACCTGGAGTCTGAATCATCATCGCTACGAGACAGCTTTCCGGTTGCGCGGAGTCCAAGGATATTTTCCTATCAAATTTTCCCAAGAGATGGTCAACGGACAGTCAGAGCCGGTATTCAGCTTTCAGATCGCGAGTGGTCCTGATGTCACGATTGATGCCGATACCGGGATAGCTCGTCCGGCGAATCCCCGAACCATTGCCTTCCGGCTTGAGGGGAACATGATCAAACGGACCGGTTCTGACCAGAATCCGATCACCGTCATCCACGACGCGGATGACCAGGCGAAAGCCAAGACTGCCAAGAAAAAGAAAAAGCGATAGGCACGTTCTCTTTTCCGCTTGGCTGTTCAAAGACAAGTCTCTTCCACCGATTGTCGGACGGGAGACAGAAGTGGTCCGCGGCTAAGCCGCGATTTACAAATAAATCCAGGGTCGAATCTCTAACTAAGAAACTCGGCAATCGCAGCTACTACTCGTTCCTGTTCGTCCGGGCGGATCTCAGGGAAGATAGGTAGAGCCAGCACCTCTTTGGCGGCGCGCTCCGCTTCCGGAAAGCTGCCGTCGGGATAGCGCAGGAATTCGAGTGCCTTCTGGCGATGAAGCGGGACGGGGTAGTAGACTTCGCTGCCTATTTGCTGGCTGGTGAGGAATTCGCGGAGAGCATCCCGATGGTTAGTGCGGATGACGTACTGATGCCAGACGTGGTGACTTCCCGGTAGCTCTTTCGGTAAAACGACACCTTTGTCCGGATAGATGCCGCCCTCGGCCAGACCGGCGGCGGCGAATAGATCATAGTAGCGAGCTGCAGCTTCGCGACGCTGTTCGTTCCACAGTGAGATATGTTTGAGCTTCACTTGAAGGACTGCGCCCTGGAAGCCATCCATGCGCGCGTTCCAACCAAGTTCATCGTGATGGTAACGCTGACGCATTCCGTGCTGGCGGAGCATTTTGAGGCGTTCCGCGATGTTTGGATTATTCGTGGAGACCATGCCGGCGTCCCCGGCAGCGCTGAGGTTTTTGGTCGGATAAAAGCTGAATGCAGCGGCGTCGCCGAGTGCGCCTGCTGGCGTTCCATTCCATCGAGCACCCCAGGCCTGGGCTGCGTCTTCAATCAAGGCGAGATCGTATTGCTGACCTAGCTTTGCAAAGGCGTCCCATGGCACACATTGGCCGTAAAGATGTACGGGCAGCAGTGCGCGTATTGGCACCTTTTGGGGCTGTTTCAGAAGATTTTCTACACCAGATGGATCCAAATTGAAGGAAACCGGGTCAATATCGGACAGCAAAGCTGTGGCACCTGCGCGCAAGATAGAGCTGACAGAGGCGAAGAAGCTAAAGGGTGTCGTAATGACCGCAGAACCAGGGCCAATCTCAGCAGCGGCGAGGGCCAGCCAAAGAGCATCTGTTCCAGAGGAACAGCCGACAGTGTCGGTTACTCCGAGATGTTCGGCGGCCGCGCTTTCGAATGCGGCTACGGGTTGGCCGAGGATGAATTGTTTGGCTTCCAGGACCTTCCCGATTGCTTCGAGGATCTCGTCGTGGATGGGAGCGTACTGGCGGGAAAGATCCAGCATGGGAACCGCGGTGATCGGTCCTGCTGCGGGATTGGGCAGTTTTGTATTCGAGGTTGCCACACTGTCATGCTATCAACTTCGACTCTGATTTGCTTCGGCTTCGAATTTGCAGCAGAAAGTCATTTCGTGAAAGAGAAAGCGTAGTTAGACGAAACGAAGTTGAAAAGAATTGCACTTATGTGGGAACCGTTGTTGAAACAACGTGGTAACCCCTATAGTGTGATTGGTACATTGCGGAAGTCTTTCAGCGGTGCGAAAAGCAACGCACAAAGGTGACCGGTTCACATTAGGCGGTATCAGGACGGGTACGAAAGAAACTTGCATCAGCGTCGGCCTGAGTTTCGGGTTCGATTTCAACGCTGAACTGGAAAATCGTACCGGGCTGGTTCCAGAAGAAATGAACACAATTTGAGAATAAGAAAGCGGAGATCGGCACATGGATAACAAGCCGGCACAAAACATTCAGGACACATTCCTGAACACCGTTCGCAAAGACAAAACTCCCATCACGATTTACCTGGTGAGTGGTGTCAAGCTGACCGGAAAAATTCGGTCTTTCGACAAGTATTCGGTACTGCTGGAGAACAACAGTCAGGAACAGTTGATCTTCAAACATGCCATTTCCACGGTTGTCAGCAACCGGAGTGTGCTGCACGCACCGGAGCACAGGGTTCCAGGGCAGGTGACTGGCGGACCGTTGACTCCAGCCTCGAATGTGGGTTCGCCCGCATCCGCTGGCACCGCGTCGGCCAGCAGTTCTCAGGCGAGCCATTCGTAAAGATCGCAGTCACGATTTTATGAACGACACAAACTCTGGCTTCGCGGATGGGCGTTTCGGCTCGTCGCGCGAACTTGGTAGTGTGACCTCTTCGCGCCAACGACAGGAGCGAGCTGTACTTGTGGGTGTGGATATATCCAGCCACACCAGGGTTCGCCGTCCGGGCGCAGAGAGCGCGAGGGCGGCTTTGCGTCTCGGTTCCGACGTGGAGGACGGCGTTGAGACCGATACATCGCTGGCGATCTCCGATCCAAATCTGGGAATTTCTACGGAACTGAATGCGGACGCTTCGCTGGCAGAATTTTCGGAATTGGTCGAGAGCGCAGGGGCGATTGTGGTTGGGCGCACATTGCAGCGTCGCAGCCGTCCTGACCCTGCCACGCTGGTAGGCGCTGGCAAGATCGAGGAGATTGCGGGCATTGCAGCAGCAAACAATGCGGACCTGATTCTCTTCGACCACGATCTGACTCCTACCCAGCTACGCAATCTCGAGGGCATGTTGCCAGGCATGGTCCTCGATCGGACGCAGTTAATCCTGGACATTTTTGCCAGACATGCGCGAACTCGCGAAGGCCAGTTACAGGTGGAGTTGGCGCAGTTGGAGTACATGCTTCCGAGACTGGCTGGTCGTGGAAAATCCATGTCTCAGCTGGGCGGCGGTATCGGCACCCGTGGTCCGGGAGAAACCAAGCTGGAAACGGATCGCCGGGCGATTCAAAAGAGACTGGTGCATCTTCGCGGTGAACTGGATTCCGTGAGAAAGATTCGACGCCAGCAGCGGCAGCGGCGTGAGTCGGTTCCTGTGCCAACTGTGGCGCTGGTTGGCTACACCAACGCTGGGAAGAGCACGCTCTTCAATCGCCTCACTGGTGCGGGCGTGCTGGAGTCTTCCCGGATGTTCGCCACGCTGGACCCTAAGCTGCGTGCTCTTGAACTCCCCAGCCGCAGACGAATCCTGCTTTCGGATACGGTCGGCTTCATCAGGAATCTGCCCCATACGCTTGTGACCAGCTTTCGGGCGACCCTGGAAGAGGTTGAGCGCGCCGAGGTGCTGCTTCATGTGCGAGATGCTGCTTCTCCTTATGGAGATGAGCAAAAATCACAGGTGGAGAAGGTACTCGGCGAACTTGAAGTGCTGAATAAGCCTCGGATCGAGGTTCTGAACAAAATAGATCTGCTTACGGCGGAAGAGCGAGCAGGATTGGAGCATCGCGGGATCGTCACTGTCTCGGCCTATTCGGGCGAGGGCGTGGAAGGATTGCTCAAGGCGATTGACGATGCTCTGGTTGCTGATCCATTGGTCGATGCGGAGCTTGTTGTGCCCCAGGCGGACGGCGCCGTGCTTGCGGCAATTGAGGCAGGCATGGTGATTTCCCAGCGATCGTTCGAGGGGGAAAATGTGCATTTGTCAGTGCGTGGGCCTGCATCGCTTGTCGGAAGATTAAAGCAGGGTCTCGAGAGGGCGGCAAATTAGGATATCGACGCGATTGTTAAAGTTTGGTGCAATAAGGTGGGCTGTAGCCGACAGGAGTGGAGAAACTTCCTGAAGTCTACAGCCCGCTGGACCCTGAACCGGGTCGAGGTGATAACCTAAGTTTAAGCCCGTTTGTACCAAACTCAACACAAATCTTTCGCCAAATGCAGCTCATAGACGGAAGTCACTCTCCATCCTGAACTAACTCTTCCGGATTCGTTGACATAGGGTTTTGCCCCTGTTACAAAAGAGTGTTCCTTCGCAAACGCGGCACAATTCAAGGGACAGACGTTTCATACCATCATGCAAGAAATCATCCAAAAAGTCGGCGAACTTCTGCTCGGATCTGTGCCTACGCTGGTGCTTTTCATCGTTCTCGTGCTGGCATACCAGTTTCTGGTGCAGGGGCCTCTCTCGAAGACCCTGGCCGAGCGCCGGGCACGCACTACTGGCGCGGTTGAAGACGCAAACAAGGCCATTGCGGCTGCTGAGGCTAAGACTGCCGAATATGGCGACAAACTGCGCCATGCTCGGGCGGAGGTTTTCCGCGCCCGTGAGCAAAGGCTGCAGCAGTGGTCGCATGAGCGCGATTCTGTGCTGGACAATGCGCGCAAAGCAGCTGCACAGCATTTGCTGGAAGCCAAGCTTGGCCTCGAAGAGGAAGCCGCCAGCTCTCGCAAGACGCTCATGGCTAGCGCTGACCAGTTGGCTGAACAGGTGGTCCGCGCGGTGATGCCGGCGACTGCCGGGGGTTCCCGTTGATTCACATCAAGTCACTTTCCCGCTGCGCTTTTCATTGGATTTTGTTAACTGCGCTTTCTTTCGGAGCACTGGCATCGCCAGCAGCCGTTTTTGCCCAGGCTGCAGATCCGGCTTCAGATCAAAATCCCGCGGTTCAGACTCAGCCCGCTACTGACGCCAAGCCCCATGAAGGCTTTGTGGCTACGCAGGAGAAAAAAGAAGAAGCCATCGACATCGAGCAATATCGCCATTCGGCGACTGTGCACTGGGTGGCGAAGACTCTCAATATCGATCTGGAGACCGCGGCCAAGACTTTTGAATTCATTAACTTTGGCATCCTGGTATTGGCAATTGCCATCCCGCTGATCAAGATCGTCCCAAAGATTCTGAAGAAGCGGACCGCAAAGCTGGGCTTCGAGCTTGAAGTTGCCAAGTCCATGACCGAGGACGCGAATCGCCGGCTCGCCGAAGTTGAGGCAAAGCTTGCTGGACTTGACGTCGAAGTGAGCGCCATCCGCAAGCAGGTAGAAGAAGATATCAAGGGTGACGAGGCGCGTATCAAGGCATCGATTGAAGAAGAAAGTGCGCGTATCGTTGCTTCCGCCGAACAGGAGATTGTGATGGCCGGAGCGCAGGCTCAGCGCGGGTTGCGGGAGTTTGCAGCAGACCTGGCAATTGACCGGGCGCTCAGCCAGCTGAGTCTAGATGCGGCGACGGACAGTGCTCTGATTGCTGAGTTCGCTCACGATGTTACCGCCAAGCATGGCAAGCGAGGACAGAACTAATGGCACTCTTTGTTTCTCGCTATGCAAAGGCTTTTGCGGATGTTGTTGCTGAGTTCAATCTTGGCGCAGCTGATGTAGACAAGCAGTTGAAGGATTTCCTGGCTACATGGGATGACAGCGCCGAGTTGCGCGAAGTGTTCGAAGATCCTTCGGTACCAGCAGATCAGAAGATCGCAGTACTAGACAAGATGAAGGGACATCTTCATCTTGCTCCTCAGGTTCGCAACCTGCTTGCGGTGCTGATCCACAACGATCGCATTGGTGCTGTACACGAAGTGGTGGCCGAGTATCACAAGGAACTGCAGTTGCGCCTCGGGATTCACCAAGCCGAGATCACAACCGCGCGCAAGCTGAGTGCCGATGATAAAGAGACGCTCTTGAAGCATGTCAGCGAGCTGGCGAAGGGCCAGGTAGAGGCAACCTTCAAACTGGACGAGTCCATCCTCGGCGGAGTTGTCGTGCGCATCGGTTCGACGGTTTACGACGGCTCAATGCTGGGGCGGGTTGAGCGGTTGAAAGAAGAGTTAAGCAAGTAAGTCATTTCTGTATTGGCTGAACAGTCTCAGCAGGGATGAGATGCCCCGAGAAACATTCGGGAGACACGATTTAAGAATTTGGAATTACGGAAAGAACAGGAAGCGCAGGCATGGCTCAAATCAAAGCAGACGAGATTTCGCAGATCCTCCGCGAGCAAATCGCGAATTACGACTCGAAAGTAAAAGTCGATGAGGTTGGTACGATTATTTCCCTGGGTGACGGTATTGCACGCATCCACGGCCTGGACAAGGTAATGGCTGGCGAGTTGCTCGCTTTTCCGCATGGCATCGCCGGACTGGCGATGAGCCTTGAAGAGGACCAGGTGGGTGCAGTTCTCCTGGGTGATTACACGGAGTTGTCGGAAGGCAACGAAGTCAAGCGGACCGGCAAGATTCTGAGTGTTCCTGTTGGCGAGGCCATGATTGGCCGCGTTGTGAACGCGCTTGGTCAGCCGATTGACGGCAAAGGCCCTGTTGCCACGACAGATTCGTTGCCAGTCGAGCGCCTTGCCCCTGGCATTATTGATCGTCAGCCAGTGCGTGAGCCAATGGCGACAGGTATCAAGGCCATCGACGCCATGATTCCAGTCGGCCGCGGACAGCGCGAACTGATCATCGGTGACCGCCAGACGGGTAAGACTGCCGTCGTTCTCGACACAATCATCAACTCGGCCAAGAACAACCTGATCTGCATCTACTGCGCGATCGGTCAGAAGCGCTCGTCGATTGCCCAGGTTGTGCAGACCCTGACCGAAGCGGGCGCGATGGGGCACACGATCATCGTTGCTGCCTCGGCTTCAGAGCCTGCGCCACTGCTTTATCTGGCTCCATACGCAGCTACGGCAATGGGTGAGTTCTTCCGTGATTCAGGGCGTCATGCGCTAGTGATTTACGACGATCTCTCTAAGCACGCCATGGCGTATCGTGAGATTTCGCTGCTTCTGCGCCGTCCTCCAGGCCGCGAAGCCTATCCCGGCGACGTGTTTTACCTCCACTCGCGTCTTCTCGAGCGTTCTGCAAAGATGAGCGACAAGAATGGGGGCGGATCGCTGACTGCTCTGCCGATCGTTGAGACTCAGGCAGGCGACGTATCGGCTTACATTCCGACCAACGTAATTTCGATCACTGACGGTCAGATCTTCCTGGAAACCGATCTGTTCAACTCAGGTATTCGCCCGGCCGTGAACGTAGGTCTATCGGTCAGCCGCGTCGGCTTCTCGGCAGCGATCAAGGCTGTCAAGCAGGTGGGCTCCACATTGAAGCTGGATCTGGCGCAGTATCGCGAACTGGCGGCTTTTGCGCAGTTCGGATCTGATCTCGATCCGCTTACACAGAAGCAGTTGAGCCGTGGCCAGCGCCTGACAGAATTGCTCAAGCAGCCGCAGTTCCAGCCGCTTACCTGGATGCAGCAGACAGTGATTTTGTTTGCTGGTACGCAGGGGTATCTGGATCAGTTTGAAGTCTCTGACATTCGCGCTTTTGAGGATGGGCTGTACAGTTACCTCGAATCCGCGCAGAGCGCTTTGATGGGCGATCTGGAGAAGAAGAAGCAGCTGGATGACGACATCAAGACTCGTCTTCACGCCGCTCTGAAGGAATACTCCGAGAACTTCAAAGCGACTCTCGAAGACAAGAAGAAGTCGTAAACAGCAGGGAATTGGATTAGGCGATGGCAAGTGTACTTGATCTAAGACGGCGCATTCGCAGCGTGAAGAGCACGCGGCAGATCACCAAGGCCATGAAGATGGTTTCGGCAGCCCGGCTGCGTCGCGCTCAGGCTCGCGCGATGGCGGCGCGACCGTATGCGCAGATGATTACGAGCGTGCTCGAATCGTTGATTCGGCGCATCGAAATCATTGACCCGGAGACGGGAAATGTCCGTCACCCGCTGTTCGTTTCTCGGCCAGAGAAGCGTGTCCTGGTGATCGTGGTCAGCGGTGATCGCGGGTTCGCCGGTGCGTTCAACGGAAACATTCTCAAGGCAGCGCATCTCTACATCGCAACGAATGGCGACAAGGAGATTGATGTTGAGTCAATCGGACGCAAGGCCACTGAGTCGTTCAAGCGGAAATATCCTGCAGCGGTCTATACCGAGAAGCAAGTAGAGAATCCTGCTGACGGCGACAATATCACAGAGAAAACTCGTGAACGCAAGGGCGCCATTGAGGTTGTTGGCGACCATGCCGGCATGCTTGAAAAGCTTAGCGTCGGCAGCGTCTTCGAACTGGCGCAGGATGTCATCAGGCGCTATGTGCATGAAGAGATCGATGCGTGTTACCTGGTTTACAACGAATTCAAATCCGTTATCCAGCAGCGTGTCGTAACTGAGCGCTTGCTCCCTCTGATTGAGATTGGCAAGCACGATATTGCAGCGTCCATCGAGCCCACCAAGGAAGAGCGCGAAGAAGCTGCTCACGCTGCTATGACTTCAGGCGTTTCTCTGGAAGAAGAAGATACGAAAGAGAAGGACGAGGAAGCGAAGAAGTTCGGCACAGCGGACGTGGACTACATCTACGATGAGTCCCCGGAAGAGCTTTTTGCTGGTCTGCTCCCTCAGTATGTCTCGGCCATGATGTTCCACGCGCTTGCAGAATCAGTGGCGGCGGAACATGCAGCCCGTATGACGGCGATGGATTCAGCGACGAACAACGCGAGCGAGATGATCGACTCGTACACATTGCAGATGAACCGGTTGCGTCAGGCTGCAATTACGAAGGAAATCATTGAAATTGTGAGCGGCGCGGCTGCGGTTTAAGTTTCAGTCCCACGTATCAGAACCGAGATGTGGGGCACCCACGATTGTGGAGTACGGAAGATTTTTGGAAGGCAGATTATGGCAAAGAACATTGGCAAGGTAATTCAGATTTCCGGTCCTGCGGTGGACGTGCAGTTTGAAGAAATTCATATGCCGCCGATCTACCAGGCGTTGCGCGTGACGAGCGAGGGCTTCACTGTCCCGACTCCGATTGACGTGATCCTCGAAGTACAGCAGCATCTCGGCGAGGGCCGTGTGCGTACGGTCGCCATGACGGCTACTGACGGCATGGTTCGCGGCATGAATGCGCTCGATCTGGGCAACCAGATTACGGCTCCTGTAGGGCGCGAAACACTAGGACGCGTACTGAATGTAATTGGTGAGCCAGTGGACGAGCTGGGTCCGGTAGGCGAGAAAAAGCGCATGCCGATTCATCGTGCGGCTCCTGCGTTTGATGAGCAGTCGACTCAGGAAGAGATGTTCGAGACCGGCATCAAGGTTATCGATCTCATCCAGCCATTTTTGAAGGGCGGCAAGATCGGTCTCTTCGGTGGTGCGGGTGTCGGCAAGACCGTCGTTATCATGGAACTGATCAACAACGTGGCCAAGAACCACGGTGGCTTCTCGGTGTTCGCCGGTGTTGGAGAGCGTACCCGTGAGGGTAACGATCTCTGGCTCGAAATGTCTGAGTCGGGCGTTATTACTCCTGGTGATCCTTCCAAGTCCAAGGCCGCATTGATTTATGGCCAGATGACCGAGCCCCCAGGCGCCCGTCTTCGCGTTGCTCTGACTGCTCTGACCGTCGCTGAGCACTTCCGCGATGAAGAGGGTGCGGATACGCTTCTGTTCATCGACAACATTTTCCGCTTCACACAGGCGGGATCTGAGGTTTCGACGCTGCTTGGCCGTATGCCTTCGGCTGTCGGCTATCAGCCCAACCTGGCCACCGAAATGGGCGAACTCCAGGAACGCATTACGTCGACCAAGAAGGGTTCAGTTACGTCAGTTCAAGCCGTATACGTGCCCGCTGACGATTTGACCGATCCCGCACCGGCAACGACCTTTGCTCACCTTGATGCGACCACCGTATTGAGCCGTCCTCTTTCGGAGCTCGGTATCTACCCGGCCGTCGATCCTCTTGCGTCCAGCTCGCGTATTCTCTCCGCGCGCATCGTCGGTCAGGAACATTACGACGTGGCGCAGGGTGTGAAGCGTATTCTGCAGCGTTACAAAGATCTGCAGGATATCATCGCCATTCTCGGTATCGATGAATTGAGCGATGACGACAAGATCACCGTGGGCCGTGCACGTAAGGTGCAGAAGTTCCTCTCGCAGCCGTTCCATGTGGCTGAGCAGTTCACGGGTATTCCAGGTCGCTATTGCAAGATTGCCGACACGGTTCGCTCCTTCAAGGAAATTATCGAAGGCAAGCATGACGATGTGCCGGAGCAGGCCTTCTACATGAAGGGCACAATTGAAGAAGTGCTTGAAACCGCAGAGAAGATGAAGGCGACAGCGTAAAGGAAGTTGTCAGCGTTCAGAGATCAGAGCACAGTAAATGCTGATTCTGCTGAGAGGTTTTTTGCTGCTCTCTGGACGCTGATCCCTGAAAGGTATTTTATGGCTGAAGAAAACAAATTACGGGTACGGCTGGTCACTCCGGAACGCATCCTGCTAGAGCAGTATGCAGACGCAGTCGAACTGCCTGCAAAGACTGGCTATATGGAAGTGCTCTATGGGGCAGCTCCTCTGCTGGCAGAGCTTGGCGCAGGGGATGTAACTCTGCACGGCGCAGGGGAAAATACTGCTCCGGATGCAGACAAGAAGGCTAAATCAGATCGCTACAACGTGAGCTGGGGTTTCGTCGAAGTTCTGCCGGATCGGGTGACTATCCTGGCCAACGACGCTATTCTGCCCGCAGACATTGATATTTCGCGGGCGAAGGAGCAGCTAGCCAATGGACAGGAGCTCTGGAATCAGGCAGGCGACAGCGAAGAGAAGTACACTGAGGCCGAGCGCGTTATGAATGAGGCTGAGGCCAAGCTGGCTAGCGCCCAGAGCGCCTCTCACTAAAACCTGGATCACACCGGATCGAATGCAAAGGCTTCTGCCATCATGGCGGGAGCCTTTTGTTTTTACTCGATACCGAGATCTTCAACCATGCGTGAATCGGGAGCGATTTCCTGCCGGTCAATGGACATCTGGTCAGAAATGATATGTACGATTTGCAGCCAGACTTCCTGTGCGCTGAATACCTGGTTTTCGGTAACATCCGCGCTAAATTCAGAGAAATTCAAGCTTAGTAATGATTCCGCCAATTCCCCCACACGTCGAACGGGCAATTCGCGAGCCAGCCAACGTGTCATTGCGTAGAGGCCGTTCAATACGGCAACGGCTACCACCCCGGTGAGAGCGATTAGCGGCAGCCAGAGTAATCCCCACGGACGACTCCATTCGATCATCCAGGCCAAAAACGCAATAGTCACGGCACCGGTAAGGACGCGAATGGTATCGCGCACCCAACGAGGGTGGAGTAGTTTGGGGAACCTCAGGCCGGTAATTTCCGCCAGACTGCGCCAGGCAGCGATTCGTGTCGGTTTGGGCAGAATAACCGCCAGCTTCGTGGCTGGACGGATGGCGCTGCGCGGTAGTCCGAGACATGCCATCATGGCACGGCGAAGACGATAAAAGGCGTTGCTTATACGTGTGGAGGAGCCAACGTGTAACTTCGAGATGACCAGCCGGTAGAGGTCGTCAACCGTTTTGATTGAACTCAGTTCTGCATCCAGGATCTCTATGCTGAATTCTTCCTCGATTCGCATCACGAGTTCCACTGTATCCAGTCCCATTGACAGTTGACGCCTCTTCGAAATCAGCACGTTCTCCAATTTTATCGCGCTGCGCTATCGCTGGCTAAACCCCGCGTTATGGATGCATTAGTAACCATCCATATAACGTGGTAACCCGAAAATGTTCAAAGTTGTGCGACAAGCTTGAGCCGATACCCCTACAATTCGATTTAGAAATGGCGACGAAGAGTTCAAATCCGGTGCTGGAAGTTGCATGTCCCGATTGCGGTACGATGATGCGGATCGATGCGGAGACAGGCGCTGTAATAAGCCACACGCCTGCACCACGAAAGCGAACTTTTGAAGACCTGGCAACTGCCGCGAAAGCTATGCAGGAGCAGGATGAGCGTCGGGATTCGATTTTCCGACAATCGATGGAAGCCGAGAAGAATAAGGAAGACCTGTTTGAGAAAAAGTTCGCCGACGCTTTGCGTAAAGCGAAAGACGCTCCAGCAGGCAAGCCATTGCGCGACTTTGATCTGGATTAGACCGGTCGCACCCCGCGCAGCGTGATTTAAATCGCGGCGGAACTCAACGAAGATTAGAAGGAGAAACATCATGGTAGCAGTGCCGATTCCTCCCACCGGGCCTTATGCACCGTCACGTAAGCTTTCCTCTGGGGCCGAAAAATCAGATGCGCAGGATTGGACCAAATACGTGGCCGCAGGCACCTTGCTCGCTGGCGGAGCATTGATGCTGGCTGGCAATCGCCGCGCCGGTCTTGTAGTGGCAGCCGCAGGCACGGTGCTGGCTCTCATGGATGAACAACCGCTCGTTGAATCCTGGTGGAAGAATCTACCCGGCTACTTACGTGAGGCGGAAGGCCTGATCGACAAGGTAGAGGGCTACATTGAGGACGCAAGCGCACAGGGCCACAAGATACAAAGTATGTTGCGCAGATAGTTCAAAGCGGCTCAGAGCAGAAATCAGCCATCAAAACGCCTGGAACACTGTTCCGGGCGTTTTTGCGCCTACAGCCCCAGTTGCTTTCGTCCAGCTGGACTGATCCGGTGAGGCGTCCACTTGGGTTCCCAAACCAGATCGACTTCCACTTTGCTGACCTGCTGAATGCTTGCGAGCCGGTTATGCACCTGCTCAAATATCAGCCCGCTGGCAGGGCATTGCGGAGTGGTCAGTGTCATTTTAACTTTCACGCGCTGGCGCGGCCATGCCGGCGTGGAGTTTGGGTCAGGCTCGACCGCGACGCTGTAGATCAGTCCCAGGTCCACGAGGTTCAACTTCACTTCGGGATCAAAGCAATCGCGAAGAGCGAATAGTACGTCGTCTTGTGTAATGGGTTGCTGGAGCGTGGGCACTGTTAGTTCTCGCTTAATTCTTTCGCTCGACCAGGTAGCGCGCGACGGCTTTTAGGCCGTCAGCCTTTTCCCCAAGAGGTTCTAGGGCCGCGAAAGCTTCGTCGATGAGGCGATCGGCGTCTCTTAGGCTTTGTTCCAAGCCAAACACGGCTGGCCAGGTAGCTTTATCGCTGGTGAGATCCTTGCCAGCAGTCTTGCCAAGCTGGGCTGAATCCTGGGTTACGTCCAATACGTCGTCAACAATCTGGAAGGCTAGTCCTGCTTTACGGCCAAAAATATCGAGGCGCGTGACCTGATCGTGGCTGGCTCCTGCGAATATTCCCCCTGCAACGACGCTGACCCGGATAAGAGCACCTGTTTTCGCTCGATGAATGGCTTCGACCAGTTCTGGAGTCGGTTTTTGATGTTCGCCTTCGAGGTCGAGGACCTGTCCGCCGATCATTCCGTCGACGGTGCCTGTAGCCTGTGCAACCAGCCGGATAATTTCGACTGTGGATGCGGGAGGACAATCGAGTCCAGCGAGAATTTCGTAGGCCTGTGTCTGGAGCGCGTCGCCCGCAAGAATCGCGATGGCCTCTCCGAAGACGACGTGGCACGTCGGCTGGCCGCGGCGAAGGTCGTCATTGTCGAGAGCTGGAAGATCGTCGTGGATGAGCGAATAGGTGTGCAGCATTTCGAGAGCTGCACCGAGGTTGCCAATGCCCTTTGGAAGCGATCCAGCGACAGCAACCGCAGCCTGAATTGCAAGCACCGGACGCAGGCGCTTGCCACCCGCAAACGTAGAGTGGCGCATCGCGCCGTGGATCGAAGCTGGAACCGAGGACGCGGAGGGGATTAACGCCTCCAGAGATTGGTCTGTAAGCTCGGCGCCTTCCCGGATAAGTGATTTCACATCGACTGCAAACATTCTTTTCATGATAAATGACGGGGAGTGTATCGGCGTTCGATGATCCATAACCCGATCAATAGCAGGAACGCGAACAGGCTTACCCATCGTCCCCAGCGAACGTCCCCCGTAGTGGTCCAGCGAATGTCGATGCTGGACTGTCCAGCGTCGACCGGAACCACGAGCAGTCCGTCCTCGCGAAGCGGCACTGCTTTGAGATCTACAGGTTTCTCGTTGACAGTGATCGTCCAGGCTGGGTAGCGCCTTAGCCTGATAACCACGAAGCCCTGGTGGTCGCTATCTATCTGGAAATGCTGGTGTTCATTTTGCCATATGCTCGCGGAGTAGGTGTCATCGCAAGAGCCTTGCTCCGGATACCAGACGGGGTCAGTGTCTTTGTCGCCGACGCCCAGTTCCTGGGTGGCATCTGTGACGAGGCATCCCTGTGGAAGGCCAGCAGCAACGAGGGAATTGTCACTGCCCAGAGGTCCGTACTCGTCCGTTCCTTCGACTCCAGTGCCATCTTGAAAAATCTGGAGTTGATTTGGAACGTTGTCTTCGTCATCGCAAACCTGAAAGAAGAAATGGGTCGCAGCGGCGGCGAAGATGACAACAATGCCGAACACTGCAGCCAGCGACAAGGCGCGCGCTCGCCGAGAGCTAACCGGCAGAGTGGCAGCGAGGAAGATCCCGAATGGAGCATTGAGGACCATCAGCCAGCGCCATGGGAACTGAAGAAACTGGAGGCGAGGAAGCTGCCAAAGAGGTGAAGATATAGAAAATTGCAGCAAGAAGACGACAGGGATCAGCAGAGCCAGAGGAATCCAAATGTTGCGGCTGGTCTTCGGAAGTTTCCGGCGTAGCAACGAGGCCCCGAGCCCGATCAAGCTAAGCGCGATGGTAATCACAACGATGATCGATGCAGTGTGCAAGACCTGGTCGTGGAATACCAGATCGGGAGAGTTGTGATGCGCGAAGAGCCAGCTATCACTGACTCTCATTCCAACATCGAGCACTTGTTGAATAGCAATCCATCGCTGTTCATATGCAGCGGGTATGAGGTAAAACGAAGCGAGAGGAATTCCGATGAGAACGGCGACCAGCGCACGTAGAATTGGCCACCAGGAGCGGTGCAGGACCGCAGTAGCAAGCGCCACGAGAGCGAGCAAATAACTCGCCATCACGCCAGCAGGTGCATTCGTGAGCCAGCATGCGGTCAGGACAATCGCCAGCGGCGCTGTTGAACTGTCGAGTACACGCTTACCGTCCGGTGAAGCCTGCCGTAAAGCAAACAGCAGCAACGGCGGGATCAGGGCGGCGGCTGCAAGTTCGCTGAACGCAGTGCGCTCGTAGCCTGTGAAAAGAGCGTAAGGAGTCGCCGTTGCCAGCATTCCAGCAAGGGTTGCGCTTGAGCCCGGAAGGATCTTGCGGGCCAATGCGCGGGTGGTCAACCCCGTAACTGCTAGACACAGGAAGGTGAAGATTCCGGGGACGACCTGCCAATTTGTGAGATATCCGAGAGCAGCGCCGAGAATCCAGGTGGCTGGTGGATAGAAAATGAAACGCGCCTCGCCAGCCCCCCAATTTGGTGTTTGTGCCCAGTGAGGGTAATGGACACCCTCGCTCCAGTTCTTCTGTACTTCCATCCATGAAAGCAAGTGAAAGTTGAAGTCATGGCCGCAGGAGACACCACGGAGGAGTCGCGGAGCGGTGGCAATGAGCGCCGCGATCAGGATGAGCGCAGAACTCGCAATGCTATGAGTTCCTGCGAAACGACGTAAGTTGATGGCGGCTGCTTTCAGCCGCGAGTATTTGCCCTCGTTCACTACGGCACCAGTTGCAGTGTATGTGTGGTCTGCGATGTTATTGCGGTTGAAGAGAAGGATAGCGGGAACGTCGTTCCACCGTACCAGGCTCCCCACTGATCTCGAAACCATTGGCTGAGTGCATTACCGCTTTCGCCGAGAGCGATGTTCTCAGTGGAGGCATCTGGAGCGCTCCAATCCATGGTAAAACGCTGGCTTGGTCCAAAGGCTCGGCCAACCTGCTTGATGGTCGTCGTGTCACCACTCAGCGGCTGCTCGCCGGTCCCAGTCCAGTTCTTGACTATAGGCAACATGCCAAAGACGGGATGCTCAAGATCAACGACATGCCACGAACCGTAGTTCCAATGTGCAAGGTTGGAGGGCGCTTTGCCGTTGTCCAGACCTTTACGCACCGCATCCGTAAGGAGCGCATCCCAGTTCTTGTAATTGTTGGGGAGCCATTCGCTCTCGGAAGATGCGCCATGCATGATGATCTCTTCTTGGGCGAAGTTGGATTCAGCCCACTGGTAATCGTTCGCGTCCCTGCCGAGTTTAGGCTGCAATACCATGGGCCAGAATGCCTGCCGGGTACGCAGGATGATTGAGGCGGCTGCGGAGTCGGTGGCCATTCGCCCATCCCAGCTTCGGAGCAAGTCGGCAGCTTGTTTCAGCCTGGCATCCACGCCGTCGGTGTGATCAATGGCGTACGCAAATCTGTGAGCCAGTTCCTGGTCGACTTCGCTGTAAATATCGGTCTGGACCGCAAGCATGTCATCGCGCGTCAGCTTGTCTTTGCCGCGAAGATCTATATACACGCGCTCAGCGCGATAAGGATCAACCCATTCTAGTGTCAGAGGAAATTTAGTGTCGTTGGGTGTGACGCGGGAGTTGGCAGTAGCTAGGAGCCCTGACGGCGGATCGATGGAGACAGGCATCTCGTCGAATGGAATGTAGCCTTGCCATTCGTGATTATTATCCTGAATCGGAACCCCGACGAGTCCGTTGGGGCGCAGAGGTACTTTCCCTACGGCATGGTAGGCGATGTGTCCCTGGTCGTCAGCATATACAACGTTTTGCGTAGGCCAGCACCAGGCTCCGAGTGCGGCTGAAAACTGGGCCCAATTTGCGGCAGTGTTCATTTCGTAGAGTGGAATCGAGGCGATCGCGGGGTCGTAGAGTGTCCAGTGCAGAGCAATGGGCCGTGTTTCATGTTGGAATATCGGATTCAGAAGCGGGCCATGCGGCGTAAGTGCAACATCAACCGGTATGTCGCTACCCCAGCGAACATGGATGACTTCGTGGGCATGGGCCAGTGGTAGCCATTCGCCGTTCGGTCCTGCATAGTTGCCTTTGCCGTCGAGCTTTTCTACGTATAGATCTTGAACGTCGGCGTAGAGAGCTGTGAATCCCCAGGCTACGTGATCGTTGTGGCCAGCGATGACCAGTGGCATTCCTGGCAGGGTGACACCAGCAGCATGGAACCCTGGCGCCTTGAGGTCGGCAATGTACCAGATATTCGGGACGGTTATCTGCAGGTGCATATCATTCGAGAGAAGCGGCTTGCCACTGGCTGTATGTTTGCCGGCGATAACCCAGTTATTGGAACCGGGCGTGCAGCCCGTGCAGTTTGGCAGGCCGAGCGTCTGCCTGAGAGCATGAAGGTCTTCGGGCGCAGATTGCTGAGTGTTTATGCCGCTGAGTTTTGCCTGAGTTTGATCTGTCTCTTCATCTTCGGTTGGTGAAGGCGCAGGATGCGGCTGTGTCATGTCGGTGACTGCCGCAGTCGGAGGCTGGTCCCGCCATGAACCCACGGGGTAGAGTTCCGCTTCGAGAGCGGGATTGTGTAAATGGTTTGCGATCCGTTCCCGGCTGAGCTTTGCATCCCAGTGCGTGTCGAGCATTTGTACCATATTGATGCCGATGAGAATGGAATCGATGGCCGCCCACGGACGCGGTTTGTAGTGCAGCAAGCGAAATTCCGCAGGCAGATGATCTTGATTTTGGTGAATGAAGAGATTGACTCCTCGTGCGTACTGCTCGGTACGGTGACGGTCAGCATCTGGCAGGCTGTTATAAACGCGCTGGGCAACGTTACGGAACTGGAAAACCCGCTGAGCCTTGTCGTGCGCAACGAGGTTGCTGCCGAGGATCTCCGCAAGTTCTCCACCTGCATTTCGCCGGAGCATATCCATCTGCCAAAGGCGGTCTTGAGCCGTGACGTAGCCCTGCGCCAGGAAGAGATCATCCTGGCTCGCCGCCTCGATGTGGGGAACTCCGTGGCCATCCCGACGCACTGTGACTGGGGCGGTCAGGCCGGGAACCTTGAGGTTTCCATCGATTGTCGGGAGGGAGGCGGTCATGGCGTGGTGTAGCCAGCCAAATGCACCTGCAATTACCAAAAGCACGACTGCGACGAGTCCTGCAAAAGCCCAGAGTAAACGACGCAACCAGCCCTTTGGCATCCTTAGAACATCCTTCTCCGTCTCCTGATGTAGAACGGCTTGCTTAGGATAGCTGGGGCTGCTCGGCAGGGGAAGGAGTTTCGGCCCTCGTGACACTTCCCGGCGGGCTTTTCACGCTATTGCGGTAAAAGACGATGACAGCCAGCAATGTGAGAAGGATGATCGGGATAACCAGGATGCTGCCTTCAGGCCCGTCCGTACCGCCGCTCCACAACACCGCGCCAATAGGGTTGGTAGTCATGAAATGCCCTTGAGGCTGGAACCCGCTATCAGCGGTTCCATAGAAGAAAGTTTGTCCCCAGTCCCATGCGGAGTGAAATCCGATAGCCCACCACGCAGATCCGGTCATGCGCACGCTGGCGCAGAACACAAATCCGATCGCGGCCGCAGAGAAGATACCGATCCAGGTCTCGCCCTTGTTGAAAGTATGGATATAGCCGAAAAATGCGGAGGTGAGCCATGCCGCTTCCCAGAATCCTGCCGACGGAGACTTTTTCAGATGCATGATGAGGCAGGGAAGTACCCCGAGAGCCGACATGAGGTAGACCCCACCGTTACCGCTGCCGTGCGTGTTCAGGAACGCAAATAAGCTGAAGCAGCTTACTGTGCCCAGCGCCCACCAGTAGTTGATGCCGCGACCGAGCGTGAAAAGCATATAGCAACGAGTCATACCTTCTTCGCCGAGCCCGGTGAGGAGAAAAGCAACCCCCCATAGCGCGCCGTACTGAAAGATCGCTGATCCGGTCAGAGAAACAGGCCCAAATTGTAGCCAGCCGCCAAAGTGAAGAGCTGAGACCAGGACCGAAATCGCAGCGAAGCCCCCGAGCAGTCCGACGAAGAAGTTGCGCAGGCGGAAGTTTCCGGAGAGGTTGTAATCCAGAATCCTACGGCGCTCAATCAGGGCGAGTACAGCTGCCGCTCCAAGGAGGCCAAGGAACTGGACGCTTTCCTGGATTATCGACGTGGCGGCACTGAAATGACCTGTCTTGAGGTGCAATACTTTCTGAACCACGATCATTGTGCTTGCGCCCAGAAGTGCCATCAGTAGAAGTCCGAGTGCCAGGAAGAGTGTTACTGCCCAGCCGACGCGCAGACCCTGAGGACCCAAGACCATCCACTTCAGAAAACGGGTCTCCGCCGGTTCGGGGGGCGCTGGTGGAGCGGAATTTGACAGCGAGACTGGTATCGTCTCCGCGCCTGCTTCCTGTGCGGATAGCTCTGCTTCAGGGTTCATGAACCTTCCTTATCGTAGCTGTGATGGTCAATCTGCTCTGTCTAACTAAGGGTAAATTCACCCTAACCTACGTACCGGAGCCATCTGAAGTTCCTTGTGGAATGGATGGGAAGTATCCCATTTGAGGGAGTTCCCTCGCCAGCGTGGATTAGCTGCAGCTTGACACAGCAGCTTCAGACGCGGATGCTAGAAACTTCGGCTATTGCTGCCAGGATAGCCAATGGATCTACAAATCTGTTTTGGGAGCAGGATACTTGCGGGTTCGCGTTTTTTATCACGACAAATGCTTTGATGGAGCCTGCTCTGCTTCGCTCTTTACCAGGTTTCATCGCGAGTGCGTCGCTCAGGGCGCCGAGTACGAATACCACGGCCTGGTTCACCGGGCTGGCGCGCTATTCAACGAGGCGGACTTTACCGGAGACGAGAACGCAATTGTCGATTTCAAGTACTCTTCCTCGCCAAAGATTACCTGGTGGTTCGATCATCACCTTTCGGCGTTCCTCAGCCCTGCAGATCATGAAAATTTTCTTGCCTGCCAGCGAGATTCAGGGTGTGCCAACCGCAAGTTTTTTGACCCCACCTACACATCGTGCACCAGCTTCCTGGCGCACATCGGGGCTACCAGGTTTGGCTTTGACACTGCACCTGTCGCGGAGTTGATCCACTGGGCGAATATCGTGGACGGCGCGCTCTATGAAAGTCCTGAGTCGGCAGTCGAAATGGCTGCACCAGCGATGAAGCTGACACTGATCATAGAGGCTACGCAGGATCCGGGATTCATTCCTAAGCTGATCCCGCTGCTCACGGAGATTTCCCTGCAGGAAGTTCTGGAGCAGCCGTTCGTAGCGAAGCTGCTTCCGCCGCTTCTGGAACAGCATGAAAAAGCTATCAACCTGATCAGGGAGCGCAGCGAGTATCGGGACGGAACTATTTTCTTCGATATCTCGGATCACCTGTTGGAAGGCTTCAACAAGTTCATCCCGTATTACCTGTTCCCACAGGCTACATACTCAATCGGTCTCTCCAAATCCAGCTTCCGTACCAAGGTTGCCGTTGGATCGAATCCGTGGACTAAAGCCAATCCTGATGAGATGGTGAATCTCGCAAAGGTCTGTGAGCGTTACGGAGGCGGAGGCCATGCTCGTGTGGGCGCGATCAGCTTCTCTCCGGATCGCAGCGACGAAGCACGCGAAGCAGCCAAGGTGATCGTCGCCGAATTGCGAGCACGCAACCCTTTTCCTGGACTATAAGCTGGCGGCCAAACACGTATACTTTGGGGCGAGGTGACTGTGCGTCTTCTTCGCCCTCTCGTATCTGCAGTTCTTGGATTCGCGTTTGCGACTGCGTTGGCGCAGACGACTGTACCAGCGGCCCCTCTCGCAGAGTGGGCAGTCGGGCCGTTCACGCGCCCCGTGGACGATCCCATCTTAAAGCCGCAGCCGGCCAGCATCTTCCACGATCCGCTCAAAGCTGAACCGGCTCATTGGGAGGCGCTTCACACATTCAATCCAGCAGCAGTCGTGCGCAATGGCAAGGTGATTGTTCTCTATCGCGCGGAGGACGATTCGGGTTCCATGGAGATCGGGGGGCATACATCCCGTCTTGGACTCGCTGAATCATCTGACGGAATCCATTTCACTCGAATGCCAGAACCAGTTTTCTACGCCGCCGAGGATAGCCAGAAGAAGCGTGAATGGCCCGGGGGAGTCGAAGATCCACGGCTGGTCGAGGCACCCGATGGAACCTACGTACTCACCTACACTCAGTGGAATCGTCAGACCTATTCGATTGGGATCGCAACTTCTCCTGACCTCATTCACTGGACCAAGCATGGGCCGGCTTTAGGCGATGCAGGCCCCTACGGCCACCTCATGTACAAGTCGGGCAGCATTGTCACAAAGCTCGACCATGGGCGTCTCATTGCGGCGCGAATCAACGGTAAGTTCTGGATGTATTGGGGCGAGATTCAAGTTCGAGTGGCCTCTTCTCCAGACCTCATCCATTGGATGCCCGTGGAAGACGCAGCACATCAGCCGGTTGTGGTCCTCGAGAATAGGCCAGGTCTATTCGACAGTGCATTTCCAGAAGTAGGGCCTCCCGCGATTCTCACTTCAAAGGGAATCGTACTCATCTATAACGGCAAAAATGGATTGCCGTCAGATCATCCGGACAAGGACCTGGGCGCCGGCGCCTACTCGGCTGGCGAGGCATTGTTCAATGCCAATCATCCCACCGAACTGCTGCATCGCGTTGATCAGCCAGCCCTGTATCCTGAACGACCCTACGAGCGCAGTGGACAATATGCAGCGGGCACGACCTTTGCTGAGGGTCTCGTCTTTTTCCACGACAAATGGTTTCTTTATTACGGGTGCGCAGACTCGTTTGTCGCTGTTGCAACCGCTCCGCCAGGCACAATCGGCAAATAGCCGCCCTAGACCTTCTCGCGGATACTGGGCCATTCCGGCCGACGATGTTCCAGGAATGCTCGAACGCCTTCCCGGAAGTCTTCGGACGACCGCTGATGTGCATTTGCCGCAATGGCGTCCTCGATCTCTTCGTCAAGCTGATTGGCAGAGTGTCCAGTCAGCAGTTCTTTCACGGCGCGCATGGCTTCGGGACTGTTCTGCAAGAGGCTCTGAGCCAATGCATGAGCTTCCGGTATCAACTCTTCAGGTTGAACAATCCTCGTCACGAGCCCAAGTCGGCACGCTTCGTCTGCCTTGATGATGCGGCCGCTCAATAAGAGCTCGCGGGTTCGCTTCTCGCCAATCTGGCGTGTCAGGAATGAAGCAACGATCGCAGGAACAAAGCCTACACGGACCTCTGTGTATCCAAAACGTGAGTCTGGTGTAGCGTACGTAAAGTCGCACAGAGTGGCGAGACCCATGCCGCCGGCGATGGCCGGCCCATTTACTGCCGCGATGATTGGTTTGGGAAATTCGTAGAGCGTTCGTAAGACGCGCGCCATGTTTTCAGAGTCGCGGCGGTGCTCTTCTATCGTGCGCGCATTCATGGTCTCTAGATGCTCCATGTCGAGACCTGCGCAGAAAGCAGAGCCGGCCCCGGTCAGGATCACAGCGCCGCAGTCACAGTTGGCAGCATCGTTGAAAACATGCGTAAGTTCGTCGATGAGCTCAGGGCTGAGCGCATTTCGTTTTTCAGGACGATTCAGCGTGATCGTTTGTATGCCTTTTTTGGATTCAACGAGGATGTGTTTGAAATGGCTCATGTCGAACTCCCTCAAGAAGCAGAACGATAATTATGCACCCTTTAGGAGAAGTATGGTAGGGCCTGGAGGGCTGATTAAATAAAGCGGCGCAAAGTTGAAAATACAAAAGCCATCGCGCATGACGCGATGGCCCTCACAAAACTGACTTTCGAGGCTCTTCTGACTCCTTTTCGTTAGCCCTTGTAGGCGGCCAACCAGAGCACAGCCGCTGCGATTCCGTGAATCAATACCAATTGCACAATCGCTGCGCGAAGTGACTTGCCGCGGTCGAGCGTAATTTTCGTTAACAAGCCCTCAAGTGGAAGCTGAAGGTAGAGTGCCGCATGTGGGGCAGATGCCGAGAACCCGATCTCGCTGTGGGCTGCGATTTGAACCAGCGGAAAAGCCAGACGTGGTCCCCACACCCCAAACTGTTCCGCCACGCTCTGGAAGTCCACCACAAACCCTGTGAGGAACAGGGCAACAGCTACAGGCCACCAGGATGCAAGCGAAGACCCAATCCTCTTTGAAACCTCTGCTGGCTTCGCACTCTTCCGTTTGCTCGGCCGGCGGCTTATCTCCAACTCGCGTGCAGATAGCACAGTGGCGCGGAGTTCATCTGGTGCACGCTGAGAGATTTTGCGGTACTTCGCTTCAGGCATCGTGGCTGCAATTTGTGGCATGACCGAAGAGTAAGTTACCGGTGGGGTGGAAACAATGACGCTAAAGTGGAACACTTCTTCCTTGGATTGGGGTGCCCATGCACCACTTATGTTCGCCTGCACACATTAGAGCCCTAATTCCGCGGCCCTGCTCTGCATTGCCGCCAGGCAAAAGGCGATATGGGCGTCGAGATCAACGCCAAGTTCCTCAGCGCCTTGAACCACGTCCTGACGATTCACGCCGCGCGCGAAAGCTTTGTCCTTCAGTTTTTTCCGGACACTCGGCGCTTCCACGTCGGCAATTGCTTTGGTCGGCTTGACCAGCGCACAGGCCGCAAGAAACCCGGAAAGTTCATCGCAGGCGAAAAGTGCTTTGTCGAGATGACTTACGCGCGGAACGCCGGAGTAGGTTGCATGACCGAGGATCGCCGTCCGCGTCTCCTGCGGCCAGCCTCGGCGCGCAAGTTCAGCAACACCAACAAAAGGATGCTCCTCCAGGGAGGGATGACGTTCGTAGTCGAAGTCGTGGAGAAGGGCAGTCGTTGCGTAAAGCGTCAGGAGATCGAGCCTGGCCTGTCCGCTGAGGCTTAGCCGCGCCGACTCCGCTTCGCCATATGCCACCACGCACGTTTCAACTCCGAGAGCGTGCTTACGCAGACTCTCGCTTTGCGTCCATTCGGTGAGCAGTTGCCATGCTGCTTCGCGGCTATAAGGATTGAGAACATTCGAGTTATCAGTCATGTTGAAGCTCCTGATTGGTCTATGTTGATTCTTATGGTTCGTGTTTTTTCGGGTTTTCCCGAGAATCTTCGGGTTATTTTAGGTAGGACACCAAGTTTTCACTTGACAATTATGGTTCATCGGAACGAAAGTATCACTTGACGTGGTGATTTAGTCACCACCGGAAGGCCCGCTCTGGCACTCCGCAAACAAATTATGGCAACGACCCTGGTAACGATGCCCGTTACGACGTCCGTTCGCGAGGTACTACGTTGCGAACACTGCGCGCTGGTGCAGTTCCGGACCAGCAATTCAATGTGCCGCCGCTGCCACAAGCCGCTGGACATGGAAGAACTTCCAGCCCCCATCGAAGTCGTTGCTCAAAGCGAAGCCGCGCCCTCCGCAACCGATGCTGGACTACGTGTTGCCAACCAGGTCAAGGATATCCGCAAGGCCCGCCACCTGAGCCAGCGCCAATTGGCCAGCAGGATGCAGGTACCGCGCACGTACATCTCCAAGATTGAAAACGGCAAGGCAATCCCGACGCTGGGCTCTCTCGAGCGGCTGGCGAATGCCCTTGAGGTTGATATCTGCCAACTGGTACGCGACGGCCGCAGCCAGCGCGACGAAGAAGTAGCCGAAATTCTGGCTGATCCCTTCCTTGCCGAACTTGCGCTTTATCTCCCTCAATTGGAAGCGCTCCAGCGCTCGATGTTGCTTAACGACGCGCGGGATCGCGCACGAAATTCAGTGCGTGATATCTCCATGGGAAAACGGCGAACGGCGTAGCCTTCCCCTTGTTTGTGGATGGTTGTGATGAGCGTGCATTTCACCGATATGGCTGAAGATGGATTGCGACCCATCGGCGCTTGTGCTACGGTCGATGATGCTAGAAGGGGTTGCAAGAGGCGAGCCATTTGTACTTGACTGCCACGTCGCGAATACATGAGCTGACACCTGAGGAAAGGGCTATCTACTCGACCCTGACTCCGGCGCGTCTGCCGGAGCACATCGCTATCATCATGGACGGAAACGGCCGTTGGGCCGGGCTCCGTTCCTTGAAACGATTTCTCGGGCACCAGCAGGGCGCCAAGAGCGTCCAGATGGTTACCGAAACAGCCTCCCGCATCGGGCTGCCCTGGCTTACTCTCTATGCTTTCTCCCTTGAGAACAATCTCCGGCGTCCTCGCGCAGAAGTCAGTTTTCTCATGCGGCTGCTACGCAGTTATCTGGAAAGCAATTTGCAACGGATGATGGACAACAATGTCCGCATCCGTTACATCGGTCGTACTCATGAGCTACCGTCCGAGGTTCAGGACAAGATGCAGTGGGCTGCAGAAGCCACCGCTCGAAACACCGGAACGACTCTTACCCTGGCGCTGAACTACGGCGCCCGGTCAGAGATGGTAGATGCGTTTCGCGGACTGGCTGTCGAGATGAAGCAGAAGGGGATTTCTCCGGACCGGGTCACGGAAGAAGATATCCATCGCCATCTCTATACAGCGCATATGCCTGATCCGGACTTGCTCATTCGCACGTCAGGCGAGATGCGGATTTCGAACTATCTCCTTTGGCAGATCGCGTACACCGAGATTTTCGTTACTGAACGCTTCTGGCCTGATTTTCGGGGAATCCACCTGCTTGAGGCGATCTCGGCATACCAGCGCCGCGAGCGCCGGTATGGCGGACTTGGGGAAGCAGAGCGTGAGGGGCAGGCTTCAGATGTCGGTCCGGAACTTACAGAAGAGGCTCGGACAGCTGCCCGTTAGCTTCTCGATTGGCGTTGTCGCCGAGCGCTCTTGAAGCGGTCCGGTCATGTATCCTCAAGCCTGCAATGAAAAGAATCCTTACAGCGATAGTTTTAATTCCCCTGGTCATCCTGCTGGTTTTCATGGCTCCAGATTGGGCGGTAACGCTTGCCGTTGGAGCCGTGGCGCTCCTGGCGGCGTGGGAGTATATCGGCATTGCCGAGGCTGCCCAGGCAAAACCTCCGCGGATAGCGGTATTGGTCGCGATTGCCCTGTTGTTTGCCGTGAGCCTGCTCTGGCCCGATAAGCTTTCGGCGATTTTAGGAGCTCTATCGCTCGCGCTTTTGATCTACTGCACATTTGCGTCTCCTGTATCTAGAGTCCTGCATGATTCCGCGTCCTCAGTTTTTTGCTTGATTTATATCGGTTTCACCCTTATTTCTCTTCCCGCCTTGCGTAGTGGGGAAGATGGCAAGACGTTGGTGACCTTCTTGCTCTGCGTGGTGTGGGCGGGGGATATCGTGGCGCTTTACGTCGGCAGAAACCTGGGCCGTCACAAGCTGGCGCCGAGCCTGAGTCCCAATAAGACCTGGGAGGGCGCTGTCGGGTCTGTTCTGGGAAGCGTGCTGGTCACCGCCGGTCTCATTGCTCTCTCTATGCAGCTTGCCAAGCATGACATCCTGACTCTTGCCTTTGCGGGATCTGTCTGGCACTGGCTCTTGCTGGCTGTGCTCGTCAATGTTGCCGCGCAAGTCGGCGATCTGTCTGAGTCAGCGCTGAAACGGTCGGCTGGAGTCAAGGATTCCGGGACATTGCTGCCGGGGCACGGTGGGGTTCTGGACCGTATTGACGCCCTGCTGCTGGCTGCTCCGGTGCTGTGGTACGCTCAGGTTATTCAGCACTTTTAGTGTAGATTGGGTTAGAAATTACTTGAAACGCCTCGCAATTCTCGGTTCCACTGGGTCTATCGGCACAAGCACCCTCTCCATCGTTGAGTCATATCCAGATCGCTACTCCGTGGCGACTCTCGCGGCTGGCCGTAATCTCGAAGTCGCCCTGAAACAGGTCCAGCGCTGGCATCCCAAGGTGGTTTCCCTTGCGACTGAAGAGCTTGCGGCCGAATTGGCTTCCCGATTGAGAGCTGCTGGGGTTACCGGGATTGAAGTTGTCTGGGGGACGGAGGGTAGCATCGCCTGCGCCGTGCATCCCGAGGCCGACTTTGTGGTTTCGGCGATTGTCGGCGTTGCCGGCCTGGAAGCTACCCACGCGGCAATTCTGGCTGGTAAGCCAATTGGGCTAGCGAACAAGGAATGCATGGTCGCGGCAGGGGAGATCCTGACGGCTGCTGCACGCGAGCGGAACGTGCCGCTTCTACCGATCGATTCGGAACACAACGCTGTTCACCAGTGCATGAGAGTAGGCACGCATGCCGAGGTGAAGTTCATTTGGCTGACGGCTTCCGGCGGACCTTTTCGGGAACTGCCACTCGACAAGTTTGAGGGAATCACGCCGGAACAGGCTCTCAAGCATCCGACCTGGGTTATGGGGCAGCGGATCACCATTGATTCGGCGACCATGCTCAATAAGGGTCTGGAAGTGATCGAAGCCTGCCGGTTGTTCAATGTTCCGCCGTCGCAGGTGCGGGTTACAGTGCATCCTCAATCGACAGTTCATTCGTTGGTTGAGTTTGTTGACGGGTCGATTTTGGCCCAGATCTCGGTCACGGATATGAAGTTGCCCATTTTGTATGCGCTGGCTTATCCCGAGCGCCCGGCTTCTTCGCTGACGTTTGATCTGGCGCACCTGTCTCACCTGGATTTCTCTCAGCCGGACTTTGAGCGCTTCCCGTGTTTGCGTTTGTCTTACGAGGCTGCGGATAAAGGCGGCGCGCATTGCATTGCCTTGAATGCGGCGGATGAAATTGCAGTGGATGCCTTTCTGAACCGGACAATCTCTTTCATGGACATCCCGCGTACAATAGAGAAGGTGCTGGAATGGACCCCGGAATCGCATCCAGAAACAATTGCGGGTGTTTTGGCGGTCGATTTACAGGCGCGTGAACGGGCTCGCGAAGCGATTTCCGCCGCTGCTATTCGCGTGTAGTTCTGCTTGGTAGCCCATTGATTTGTAAGAGGTAATGCGCGCGCATTTATGCACACAGTTCTAGTTGATCTCATCTCTGTTCTTATCGTGCTCGGCATCATGGTGCTGGTTCACGAATTCGGCCATTTTGTGGCTGCCAAGCTGTGCGGTGTCCGCGTTGAGCAGTTCTCCATCGGCTTTCCGCCGCGACTGTTCGGCATAAAGATTGGCGAGACGGACTATTGCATCTCGGCGACTCCGTTGGGCGGGTACGTCAAAATGACCGGCGAAACACTGCCGGGCGAGAACATGACGTTCAACAGCGATGCGCCAGTGGTGCCGGAGCGTGATCCGGGTGCGCTGACTTCGCATCCGCGCTGGCAGCGGATCATTATCGGTGTGGCCGGACCGTTCGCGAACTTTGTGCTGGCGTTTGGCCTGATGACCGGCTTTTACATGCTGCACAATGAGGTTCCGATCTATGCCGATCAGCCTATTACGGCGGATTGGATTATTCCGGGCAGCCCTGCAGCTAATGCTGGTTTACAGCCTGGTGACGTTATCGTCAGCTTCGACTCGCAGCAGAACCCCAGCTGGGAGCAGACCAACGAGCGACTGGCGCTGAATCTCACCAGTGTTCGTCCTGGTCACAGTGTGTCGTTTCCGCTGGTAGTGCAGCGCAATGGGCAGCAGGTTCCGCTGACGCTTCAACTCAACGAGCAGACGCCGGGCAAAGACGTTCCTCTGAACGAAATCGGACTGCTTCCGAAGATTCAGGATGAGCCCCTCAAGGTTGCCACTGTATCCGAAAGGACTCCGGCGGGAAACGCTGGGATTCAGCCGGGCGACCGTTTCATGTCGATTGATGGGCATGTCTTTCACAGTACGGAGTCGATCATCGCTTATCTGCAGCAGCAGAAAGGCGCTCCGGTTACGCTGGTTCTGAACCACGATGGGAACAACTCGACGCTGGTGTTGCAGCCTAAGCTTGGACAGGGGCGCAATGGGCCGGCATGGCAGCTTGGTTTCTCTGGCGCTGCGCCTCCGTTCCGCGTTGACCAGCTACCCTTTCCAAAGGCTGTCAAAGCTTCGGCCCAGTTCAACCAGGAAAACTCGCTGCTGATTCTGGAAGTGCTGAAGCGCGTGGTCACCCATCGCATGTCGGTGGACAATCTTTCCGGGCCGATAGGTATTGCGCAGCAGACCGGGCTTGCGGCTGAGACGCCGGGGTGGGAATTCAAGATCAAGCTGATGACGACCATCAGTTTGAATCTCGGTATCCTGAACCTGCTGCCTTTCCCGATTCTCGATGGTGGCATGATTCTTTTCCTGCTGATTGAGAGTGTGATCCGTCGCGACATCAATCCGACGGTTAAAGAACGTGTTTACCAGGTAGCTTTTGTTTTGATCATCGTCTTCTTCGCGTATGTAATTTTCAACGACATATCGAAGCTGCCGATCTTTTCGCACATCAAGCCTTAGGGCTTTTTCAAAGCCTGAAGGCATTACATGGCCATGCTGATTTCAGCGTGGCCGCAGCAGGAAAGTTGACCCATGTCTATCGTCACCGAGTTACGAGTTCGCTACGCTGAAACGGACCAGATGGGCGTGGTGTATTACGCGAACTACCTGGTGTGGTTTGAGGTGGGCCGCGTTGAGTTCATGCGTTCGCTGGGCTTTGATTACAAGCAGATGGAGTTGGAGGATGGCTGCATTCTGCCGGTGGTTGAGGCGAATTGCCGCTACAGGGCTCCGGCTCGATATGACGATGTGATTCTGATCGAGGCGGGTCCGGTGATCCTCAAGGGATCATTGCTGAAGTTTGCCTATCGCATCTTCCGGGCATCGAATGCGCGGGAAGGACAACTGCTGCTGGCTGAGGGTGAGACAACGCATATCGTTTGCGACGCTTCGATGCAGAAGTGCCTGATGCCGGAGCGGTATGCTGCTCCGATTCGGAGTGCGATTCGCATCTCAGGACTGGATGATCAGGGCGATGTGGATGGGCAGGATTAGCTTCTGGCTTCCAGGTTGGCTGTTCTGGGTTTGATGTTTTGCTGTAGAAACGTGACGATTGCATCGAGAGGCGTACCGGGTCCAAAGACCTCGGCTACGCCTCTTTTTTTGAGCGCGGGAATGTCCGCTTGGGGGATCGTTCCGCCGAGGACGAGCAGGATGTCTTCTGCTTTTTGTTCTTTGAGCAGCGTGATGAGGCGTGGGACGAGGGCGTTGTGCGCTCCGGAAAGAATGCTGAGGCCGATGCAGTCTACGTCTTCTTCGATGGCCGCCTGGACGATGCTTTCCGGGGTTTTACGGAGACCGGTGTAGAGCACTTCCATGCCGGCATCGCGGAGGGCGCGGGCGATGATCTTGGCGCCGCGGTCGTGGCCGTCGAGGCCGGCTTTGGCTACGAGTACGCGGATGGGGCGGGTTGGGGATGTTGGGGCCATCTAGCGGAATGGTAGCTTATCGGGGTTGGGTCGCGTAATTTGCGCTGTGGCTATGGTTGTTGCTTTCTGTGGAGCCGATGGTGTTGGAAAAGCTGATTTGGTTAACTGTGCGTGTTTTTTGGGACTGAATTAAAAACTGTGAGTTACCCCCCGGGGGGGGCTATGTAGCTGTTTTCTGGGGGGTGAGAAGGAGATTCCCGGAGGGAATGACAGACAGAATGGCAAGTGCAAGTACAACGGCAAAGATAGCAGCAGGTTCGCGGAGGAATGACAGGAAGAAGAGTAGGGCGAATCTCCTTTGACGTCTGAAGTCAGGCGTAACGGTTGCACTTCTCTTATTGTGTCCCTTTGGAGGGTAATTCTCTGCAACTGTTTCGATTGGATTTGGTGTTGGGCGGGTAGTTCGTTTACGAGAGACTCACATGTCGAAGTGAGATATCGATCCCCGGCCGATCTTGACTGGCTGCAGCTCGATCAAGGGATGACGAATGCGCCCGGGATGCCTGTGTCCAGCGTTGCCAACTCTGCGCCATGGGCCTGGGCTAACTGCAGAAGGTGGCCGTCGGTCGTCTGATTGCTGGTCTTGACCCAAGCGGGAAGGCCTCCAGCATCCTGATTGTCGGGAAGGAATTGGATCGAATATTTCGTGTTTGCTTTGAGGCTGGCCAATTGGAGGTCTTGCCTGGTCGAGATTGGGGGCATAAGCCGGAGTTTGACCGAGAATACGGAGGAAACCCAACTCGGTGATAGGGCAAGTGAAGAGAGAAGCGAATTGCCTTGTCTCTACCCACGCTGCTAGGCGCACATGGAAATGGTGTTGGCGAACCCCGAGTGCGATCAGCGCGCTTACATCCAACAGGTAACTTGGCAGTGGCGTGGGAACAAAACTCAAGAAAAGTGCGCCAACATTTCCCATACTTGTTCATGGGTCAGTTCGGGCGCGTCTGGACCGAAGTCGATGACCGGCAGGCCAGTGATGGAACCGGTAATGATGGTGCCGTGATACCGAGTCTTGGGTGATAGAGACAGGATGATCTTTCCGGCTTCGATGGTGGCATCGAGCGAATCGCCCGGGAGGAAGCCCAGCCTTTGGGCTAGTTCGCCGAGAACGATGATTTCACCGTTGCTGGCAACGCTCGTCCGCATCATGGGTTCAGCTTACGCGGGTTAGAATTGGGCGGCAATCGCACCTTCGTGCTTTGCACGAATTTGGATCCATATCTCAGAGGGGAGATGTGGGGCGTTCGGCCGCGTTCCGATAACATTAGGCATTATCGATTTATCGGCGGCGTTTCTATTGCCTTCGTTGTCAGGTCGAAGGAGGCTCAATTGGGTCGTACGAGAATATATCTTCATTTCAGGAGTGCAAATGTCGTCGGCAACTATCAAGCTATTTCTTCCTAGAGGTGATGCCAAGAGTCTCCGAACTGCTGAGATTTCCAATTGGACGGGGAAAGCTGTTGCAGCTCCTCGAACCGAACTAGAAGAGCTTTTAGCGCGTGACGAACTAGATAAGGCTGGAGTTTACATACTGATTGGTAGTGATCCCAAAACCAACCATCCTCACGCTTATATTGGCGAGG
>Ga0302140_10001217_pt1 | contig 33649 bp, 42 predicted proteins | sample I_Bog_E1_1_FD_202095 | JGI IMG/M metagenome (GOLD analysis project Ga0302140, IMG submission 202095) | Peat permafrost microbial communities from Stordalen Mire near Abisko, Sweden - I_Bog_E1_1 | ecosystem: Environmental > Terrestrial > Soil > Wetlands > Peat | place: Sweden: Abisko, Stordalen... | reverse complement strand
GACCGACTGTCCAAGCGCCGGACTGGGTAACTGCTGGAATAGACGTGACAGTGACAGAACCGATCGCATTAGTACCGGAACTTAATGCCGGTAGCGAAGTGAGACCGACTGTCCAAGCGCCGGACTGGGTAACTGCTGGAATAGACGTGACAGTGACAGAACCGATCGCATTAGTACCGGAACTTAATGCCGGTAGCGAAGTGAGACCGACTGTCCAAGCGCCGGACTGCACGACAGCGGGCGGCGAGGCGAATGCCGGCAACGTGCCGGCCAGACCGACAGTCCAAGTTCCTGACTGGGTAACTGCTGGAATAGACGTGACGGTGACCGATCCGATCGCATTAGTGCCGGAACTCAATGCCGGCAACGTGCCGGCTAGACCGACAGTCCAAGTTCCGGTTTGTACTGATAATGCAACGGGCATAATTAACTAGTCCTGACTGTTGTAATAGACGCACCCGAAATAGTAGTTGTCCATGTTTGATTAATAGGGCTACCGTATACTGCTACGATAGTGTTACTGTTCAGCGTTGTTGTAACAGTAACACCGTTGATAATCTCAGTAATAACGTTACCAACCGTTGAATACGAATACGGTGTCGCGCCGGTTAGATTAATGATTTCAGTGAGTTCCGCCCGCGTTGTTTCAGCGGCGATTGCAGCAGAATTACCTGACGTGTCAACAAACGCCGCAGTGACAATACCCGCCGAGTTTACTGTAATTGTGTTATACGTTCCGGCGGCGACTGTTGCTAGATTATATGCAGTATCAGATGTATTAACAACGGGTAGATTAACAGACCGTTGTATTGAGCGTCCCGTGAGCGTTGTTATAGCGTATGTGACAATATACTGCGTCCCGTCAGCGCCATTGCTTATCTCAACTGCTACTAAACCGTTCGCAACAACAGGCGTCCCAACAGTTAATCCCGAAGGATTCGCTGTAACTGTTGCACTTGTTATTGTATCAACGCTGAGCCAATCGCTAAAATCGACGCTGTAGATATCGCTGTCACTCGGAGATTTTGCGTCGAAATAATCGTTGCATGTCATTTTTGTTATATTATCCAACGGGTAAAATTACGGTTTGCACAACGTTCTGTTCCGACGCTGTTACAACTGTATATGTAACAATATACTCAACGGGACTGGAACCGCCGCTCAACAGAACTGTCACACAATTGTTCGCAACAACAGGTGTTCCAATAATTAACCCCGATGGATTTGCTGCGACGGTTGCACTAACGATTGTATCAACGCTGAGCCAATCGCTAAAATCGACGCTGTAGATATCGCTGTCACTCGGGGATTTTACGTCGAAACTCTGTGAAAGTGTTTGTTGAGATTTTACAGCAAAAATATTGCGTTTAGTGTCTGAAACAACAATTGTGTTGTTATTATATGCGTCAACGATCACCTGACGTTTGTTGTTGATTATCGTGACGATGTTACTCATTGCGGATTACGGACGTGCGAGAATAACTGCAGGGTCTGCGCCGATGGCGTTGAGCATTGTAATAACGTCGCGATCGGTATTTGACACCCCGTCCGACAACGTTAAAACTTCGAGCATCAACGCCGGATTTGACATCAATGCTGTTGCCGCTTGTGTCCAGAGATTTACTGCCTGAAGGCGCGTCCGTAGCAATTGTGCAGAAACGGTCCATGATGTCGGTAACACGGGCGCTGGCAGCGCTACCCAACCCGGTTGTCCGTTGATGTTGCCGCGTACAAACCCGTTCGGAGGATTGCCAGTGAACGTAATCCACACGTCTAACGTAACTACAACACCGTCAGCCGGCCATGTTCCGGCTGACTCATAGAGTTGGCGTAACTCGTCTGGGTAAAAACTGTTGTCTGATGGTGAATAATACTTAACGCCTGTGTTGTCCATTTTTCAAATACCTGAAGGGTTTACTTTTTAATTATTACCAACCAAACGCGGTCCATGAATAAGTGAAATTTCCGAGATTCCAAGAACTACCGTTCCAACCAGATGAACCTCGAAGAAAATAAAGACGTCCTTGGTTTGCTGATCCGTGAATAGTGGGACTCAATCCGCCGTTCCATCCGCCCCAGTTTACCGCTCCTTCGTTAATTTGCACAGACGCACAAACGGTCGGGAATGCGATCGGAAAATAATGATTCGACCATCCGGAACCATCACTGAGACACCCACCTTGAATTATAAATCCGTTCGGAAACGACATATACCAACCGTTGCTGTTAGATTGCGGAGCCGACAAGGCGGCGCAACGCGAGGTGTCCACGGGATGCACGTGATCTTGGCGAGAGAACAACGTTGATGTGCCGGTCGCAGCCGCATTATTCATCAGCGGGGCTGTAGTTGACGGCTTTGGAATCTGATTATAGATTGCGGTTTGTAACTGATTTAATACGGTTTTCGACTGTGTAACACCGCCTGCCGTTAGTATCGCGAGTAATTCTGACTGTAACTGATTAAGCCAGTCAGCACTAACAACGGTCGCCGGTTGCGCCGAGGTGGGATTGCCGGACGTGAACCATCCTGGTGTTGCTGCAACATTGAGCGCCGGCATACTCGGAACAGCAGTTGGTGTATCAATTTGAAACATTGTTGTTTATTTCCTTACGCTACGCGCCCGCGTGTGTCTTGCCAACCGTACGTAGTGACATACATTGACGTTGATGCAACACTAGAGACAGCGCGGATTTGTGCAGATGTATTAGTTCGTATATTAAAATTACTAGCGCTTGTAACCGACGTTGGTCCCGTCAAAGACACGTTGCCAGTCGGTGTATTTGGAACTTCTGCTGCAACATCCATCGGAGTTAATAACAGCATCCATAGAGCGGCTGCTGATCCGGACGCTCTAATTAGAGCATTAACCCGTACGCCCACCGGAACTGTTAGCGTATATGTTGTTGCTGTTGTTCCGAGCGCTGATGTAGTGACGTTATTGACCGGAGAGTTTAACAAAAATTCATCACCAAACTGCGAAAATCCGAGAATGTGACTAGAACTATCAGTGATCACTGATCCGATTCTGCGAGCTTGCGTATATGTAGCTGGCAACGTTGGTGTTAAACTCGTTGACGCAAACGCTGCGGTTGATCCCGGTTTTCCGATAGCAAAAACATGATAACACGTTGATGCTGCTAGTGATCCGGTGTCTAAGCCATTTGCACCAACGGTCGTGCAATCGAGTATCAACGGTGATGTAACGTTGATAACTCCGGTTCCGATTTCTCTAGCAGATGCCGCGCCGATTGAAATATCAACTTTTGTGTTCGGTGTTCCGGCGTCGTTTGATAGCTGTAGACCGTAGAGCATACCCGAACTTTGACCGATTTGTGCTGCAATGCTCTGTTGCAACTGATTATTAACAGTTTTCGACGGCGTAATACCACCCGCTGTTAGAACAGCTAGAAGTTCCGCTTGTAACTGATTCATAAAATCTTGTGTCAGAACCGTCGCTTGTATACCGATCGTTGGGTTACCGTTTGAGAACCATCCCGCCGTCGCGGCTGCTGATAGCGTTGGCATCGACGATGCGATTGTGTTACCGTTGGAATTATCAATTTGAAACATTAGCTGAAACTCGCTAGCACAACTGTATGCGCTGGTTTGATTTTTTGTATAATACAAAGCACGCCAGGATTGCCCCACGACTGCAGCGGATCACCGGCAGATGATTGTCCAGCACTAAAAAACACTGGTGTAGTATCTAGCGGCATATTGATTTGCCAAGCGTGACACCAAGACGGATCATTCAACGGTTGCCCGATTCTTGACGATCCGATCTGAAACGATGTGAACTCGGTTATAGTTGCAGTTAAACCGACCGCACTGAGATAGTTTATATAATACGGAACAGAACATGATCCGGGATTTAACAACAGCTTTGCTTTAACCGCTTGACGACGTTGTTGTAGCGTCGTGCCTAAATTGAATCCACACGAATCAGGTAAACTGAGTGTTTGTTCCCACTCCGTTAGTAACTCGGTTGTATTGCCCACCGGGGGGCTTTCGTTGATCAAGTCCTGTGATCGTTGATTAACTCTGACAAAAACTCCTGCGAATGCCGTGCAAACTGTCGAAAGAACACTTCCTGATATTTTTTTCCAGATTTCACCGCGTGGTAACAACGCTAACAACGCAGACGTAAAATCAGAAACAGCGAAAATACCGTTCGGAGTGTTATCAAGCGGAGAATTTGTTGCTGTCATATTACGAAAAATTCACTGTGCCGAGTGTTGGAAGATAGCCCAGCGCAGGAGTTATTGTTGCATTCGGAGAAAGTAGATTAAAATTTCCGATACCAGGAACGGATGCAATCGCTTCTTCAAATTGTGATTGATACAACGACGTCCGTAGCGGATCACCAGACACTAGCAGCATATTTGAGATAGCAGCGGATATAGCAGCAGAATACGTGCTTGACGTTGATCCGAGACCTTGGATCGAAATGTTGATCGGAAACGGTATCGGAGCACTGAGATAAACGAGTGCAGTCACCGGTCGCAATGGATAGACGTAATTTGCGACTAGCAACAGATCACCAGTTGCCGCACCCGCACCGCGAGATTCTAGCGCTGCCGTGCCCATGGTGCCGGTTGGAAAACCGTAGGTGCCGTCGAACATCACATACACCGTCACTTGTCCCGTGCCGCTCAGAACGGTCCATGCGCGCGTTACGCCGACATCCGCCGCCAACGCCCAGGCGCCGTAATCAGTGGTATTCCCAGCCTGTGCGGGCGCAGCAAACGCAGCTAGCATCCGGCTACGCAGACTATTATCAGACTCGTCATCTGCGCCGCCAGTGATAGCAGACGCTGTAAACGACGTTGGTATACCGACGATCGGAGATGCTAGCGACAACGCTACACCGTACGATTGATTGCCGTTTGCTCCGAACGCAGTCGCGATAATCGGCACACTGATATTTCCAACGCTGTCTACAGTTGCAGCGGCGGTCGTTGAGTATTGTGTGCCGTCGCCCAGATTTAACAATGTTCCGATCGGCAAAACGCTTCCGATCGTACCATTTTTTGCGCTACATGTTCCGACTGCTGCGCTACTATAGTTGCGTGATAATCCCCGGAAATTTGCCCAAGCGACTAACGCTGTCCCGGTTGCAGTAAACGGTACTGCTTGTTGTGCAGCGTTGTCAATATGGCCGTGTTGATGATACGATAATCCGGCTAACGCTGTTCCGAGTATTCGTAGAATATTGAAACGACTGAGCACAGAACCACTGGGCAACTGCGCTTGAATATCGTTTATGATTTGCTGCTTTAGCGCGGTTAATGTCGGGCGGAGCCATGCCATTTTGTTTACAACTTCGATGTAATATTGATCGGAAGTAATGTTCCGTCGAGTTTAGTTACAGTAATCTCAATTGCTAGCCAGTTCACGTTGAACCAAAACGTTGTAACAGTAAAGCTTTTGACTAGACCGTCAGAGATCAACCATTGCAGTGATTCTGTGACATAAGCCTGAGCTAAACCAAGCGTCTGCGGGAGTTTCTTATTACGATATAGTTCTCTGAGTCTGGAACCGATCGGAATATCTTCTAAGCAGTCGTTCCAATAGCCACCGCGATCATCGTAGTTTGATGTACGCCATGTGAAAATACTAACAAGAACGTTAGTTACGAGATCATCTGTAGCAGTTGCGAGATCATCACCGAGAGTGTTCCACGCGAGATCGCCGTCAATTGTGTCAGATAACAAATCAATTGCGAGATCAACCATGTGGACCACCCGTGTTTGCTGCCCCTAATTGCACGCCGTTATGCACGTGATTCAATAGATCAACACTACCAGCGAAAATATTAGTTGCTGTAAGCGTTCCGGTCATTGTCATTGATCCGTTGACAATGCATCCACCGGAAGCATTGATAGTTAGCGGATTTGAACCTGCGTTAATGACGATACCACCACGTGTTAAACGGACTTGCTGCCCGAGATCGTCGTGAATACACACTTCACCAGCCGTTTGCGCAATACGATAACGAGTATCACCGACAGCAACAACAACACTGTTTTGACGATTATCACCAACGGTCGCGAAAACAGCTTGCGCGCCGGGGTGCGGATTGCTTGAAAAACCGTAGTGCATCAACACTGGAATATCACTGTGTAACTGCACGCCGGACGACTGAATCTGTACGAGTTGCACTTTTCCGGTATCGTCGATGAGCGTCAGATTGCCTTGCGAAATCATCTAGTTGTTATTTCGTTGATGTTGATGTTGATGTTGATGTTGATGTTGATGTTGATGTTGAAGCAGGAGTTGAAGCTGGTGTTGAAGCAGTTACAGGTGTTGGTGTAGCGGCGGCGCCCGGCGCAGTTGGGAAATGACTTGGAAATATAACCGCCCGATCTGCTTGTGTTAGCTGATACAAATCTGTTGGTTCCGGCATCAACGCGGCTGGCGGCATCAACACTAGATTAGCGTGTGTTCCGTGATCATCAAAAATAAACTCAACGTCCGCAATAACCCAGTTTACGTTTGTCACGTGCAGCGTTGGAATCGAAACTGGGATCAATGTATTGATTTCCCACAGTTTGCCGGTTATGTCTCGCCAGGAATCAGTTAACACGTGTATAGATTGTGAGCGCCCTGCCCGCCGCGCGGCTTCCCATTTTGCGCGCAACATTACGATATCAATACCTTTTGGAGTAATGCGGCTGTCGGCAACTAACCATCGCGGACGATATGTTGTTGTACCTGGCTGCGCCGGAACATCAGTCGGATTACACGAGCCACCTGCATCAAATGCATGATCTACGACAACTTGTGACGGATCAACCGGTGCATATCCACCACCGACAATTTGCGCTGGCATATCCATATTGAGATAATAATAATGCGAAAATCGTTGTGAAATATCGAAGATAGCCGCTGCTTCTTCGACGTTTACAGTTTCTTTTACGCCGGATTTGTGAGTTGTCGTGCCGATTTTTGACATAATAACTTTGCCGTCCGGTGATTCGTAAACGAGCATCCCGGCATATTGCGCGGCTTCCGATATATGCGCCCACGGCGTATCACCGAGTTTGACTTGCACCGCGATTGCATCAATAGTAACGTCACCGGTTGGTTGCAACAACGAGATACCAAACGGCGCGATCAACGGTAGTATAAATCGCGACAACGTCTGTGCTTGAATCTGAAACATCTGATTACGGAGATCGCTTGCACAATCGACTAATCGTGAGCATAAACCACGGCCAACTATAGATACGTTGTGAGAATGCGAATTGAAACTCGGATTATACGAATCAATTTTCCCGGACAACACCAAGTCTTTTCCGAAATAAATCGAACAATTAGCACCCGGTGCTATCTTCGGAAACTGTCCGCCAGGATATTTTTCCGAAGCAGAAAACGCAAAAACACTCGGAAATGATTCCAGAGATCGTGACACTTGCACTGATGTCCAGCCTGTGTACGACGTGTTACCAACGGTCAACGTAACAGTGTTATCAAATTTCTTCGGCGGAGTATTCGGTTGATTAGAATTTGAATTAGAATTATCCGTTGTAGCTGTGCTGCTTGGCGTTGACGTATTCGAATTGTTTTGAGGCGGCGTAGAATTTCTATTCAGAACTGATTGCGCCGTTGCAGTATCACCTTGCGCAACTGAGTAGTTAAACGTCGCCGTATCAATTGCGTCCATCGCCATTAAAAAATTACTCTCACTCTCATGAATAATATAGTCTCGTGCGTTGGAACTACGTAGACGACGGTGGATTTTGATACTGCGTAAACGCTGGGTGATACGCTGTTTGAGATACGTCTTGCACACGGTTTATATCACGATACAACCGGAATGCTAAAACTAACCCCGGTGAACTATTGACCGGAGCAACTGACAAATATCTAACAACGGGCGCCGCCAAACCTTGTTGCACGAGGCTTTCAACTAATGTTGCGCGCAACTGTTTTAGAGCAGCATACGACAGGTCGTCTCCTGCATCACCAGCGAGAGTAATCTCAGTGTCAATAATCGGTGTAACCGTTGCAATCAGATTCGTTGCATCTGTCCACGAGTCTACACGATACTCACTAACTGCTACCGCAAGTTCCGCAATAGCTGATCTACGCAATGCTGTTGCAACGGCTACAGAAACTATATCCGTAGCCGTCGATTGGAATTGCGCTAACGTTGAGAGAGATATTACGGCGGATGCTGGGTCAACAAACGTAGCACTAATCGCCACAGTATAAGCTGTTATTGTATCTGGATTTGTCGGGTCGATAGCAGATGCTGCTACAGCGACAGTATGCAAACATTGTTGATAAGCCTGCAAAGCAGAGGTTTCGTCGGTATATTGTGAATACGTTTGCGCTTTAGATGTGACGTAACCGTAGTCAGTCGATTTGTCAGGAGATGCTAACGATGCAACTGCACCGAATATACCTGATGCTGAACCTATGAGACTTTGTACAACGTTTTTGAACAGCATCACCTGAGATATCGCGGAACGTACGAAGCCGTAGACTGATAGTACTGGTGACAACACGGATGCAATCGTTGCGCGAACGTTGTTGATTTTATCAAGTAGACTCTGTTTTGCGTCTGCGACCGTTGTCGGATACAATAACACCGTTGTTTCTAAGAATACTGCACGAAACGAGATTGCGCCAACTCGGTCGAAAGATTCTTCTGACTCGAATGAAACACATGATGCTGTTTTTGTGCCAAGCGCCGGATGGATGAATGTACCTGGACCGGGTTTGTTAACTGCTGAAATCAGAGTTGTTAACGCTGCAAATGAGTAATTACACGCGAGATATCCCGTGATAGAATACGCTGTCATGCCTTGGCCGAGGTCTTCGACGTAAATTGTGTCACGATTTGGATATTCATGTACCGCGGTTCTGCGGCCAGTTTTGATCGAACATTGTTGTACGTTGAACGAGATACCGTTAAACGACGCCGGCAACAATGTGTACAGAATGTTCATTATTTCGATGCCTGGGCAAATGTCGGCGCTACGTTTTGTTTAACGTTGACACGACCTGTGTTAGATGTTGTTGCGATTTTTGAGTTTGGAGCGTCGCTTGTGTGTGTTATTGTGACTTGCACCGGTTGTTGCTGAATCAGCGGGAGTGCGCGTTGTGTATTAGCAATTCGCGGTGTATCGCTATCTCCGGATCGCTCAAAGTTTTTATTATAAACCCTGGCTTTCTCCGCACCTGATTTTGTATGATCGCGTAACGCACGTTCTGTTTCAGCATAATCAGGATTTAATGCTAACTCACGGATAGAAAACGCTATTTGTTCATCCGGTGATGATTGTTCCATTCGATGTCCGTACACCGATTGAAATTGTCGCTGCCGGGTTGGGTCCCACTGCGCAAGTCCAACATGTTGCGTGCCAATTCCGGATAAATGATTTAGACTAGATTCTTGTGACCAGTTTCCGATTACTGCAGCAATTGCATTGTCATCATAACCCGCTTTTCTATACGCATCGGTGATTTTCTGTCTTGTTTCCGCTGCCATCGCGGGCGTAAAGTTTCCGTTGGGATTACCACCGCCGTTTGGATTATCCCCGCCCGGATACCCAGCGCCGGAGCCTGCTCCACCCCCGCCGAACAATTGTTTGATGCTATCAATCAATGTGTCGAGTTTATGACTGAGCCACCCGCCGTCTGTTGCACCGTTGTTGTTATTGTCATTACCGGGCACGTTTGCGAACGGGTCCATATCGGCTTTGCGTTGTGCCGCGGTTTTTGCGCGCTCTTTTTCGAGAAATTCTTTTTCGCCGACGTTAGTTGCACTCGGATGCATTATAGCTGCTGCAACTCCCACAGGACCGGCAAGCCTCGCGGCAGCGGCAGCGGCAGCGGCGGCTACCCCACCACCAGCGGCGGTTGCCGCAGCACCGGCCTCAGCACCAGCGGCGGCAGCAGTGATACCGAGTTTTGCTAGCGTCGCGCCGAGGAGCCCAAAGCCGATTCGCATTGCTACAAACGACGCCGACAATCCGCCCAGAATCGCAACTAACGGATTATCAGCGGCGGTATCTGTGAGCCAAAGTCCAAGTTCCGTTAGTTTGTGCTTCATCGGCTCAATATAAGTCGAGATTTTAACCTGTAGATTATGCAGCGCCGCGTCTAACTCAGTAGCGTCGCGTTGACTCTCTTCAGATGCTGATTGATCTTCTTTCGTAACAGGATGTACTTTGATCGCATCGGCTTTCTGTTTTAGTCCTTTACCACCGGATTTAATCATGTCCGGAACCATTTCGCGATCAACACCGAATTTCTCTAGAAAATCAGCAAGTAACTCAGCAGGAACGCCTTCGCTGCCTTTCTTTTTCGCAAAATCCCCAAGCATTTCCATTATTTGTTCAGAGTTTTTGCCCGCAAAATTCAGTCCAGCGGCTTTTGCTGCGCCTTGTTGTTCGACGGTGTCAGGGCGCTATGTATTGCCATCCGTTGCCGGATTTTCTCAACACCGGCGATTGATTTTGCGTATGCGTCACCAACGCCGATTGCCGCGCCAGCGGTTTTGTATCGCTGTAGCGCGGTCGTACTAGTATTTGCAAACACCGCTTGACGCTGAAGGCTTAGATTGAGTTCGGCGGTTGCCCGAGCCATCGCTACAAGCCCGGCAACGCTTCCGACGCTAGCAAGGACGCCGGCCGGTCCAAACGTCTTTGTGAGACTCCCAAATGCGCTGCTGGCCGTGCTTCCGAGCTTCGATAGATTCGCTTCTAGCTTGCCGAGTTGTGAGACATTTTTGCCGGCAGCGTTGGTTGTTTTTCCGAAGCCCGACATCGCTTCGTTGATTTTTTTTAACCGAGATGTTGCATTATCAGTTACACTAACAACTACTTTCGTTGAGCCATTTGCCATTTATTTGTTCTCAACTAGCTAGTAAATTTCGTTGTTCTTTTGCGATGCGGTGCGCTTGATTATACCACCACAGTATTTCTGATCCAGAGAGTTTGTAACATTCCGTTGGTGACCAGTGGTATAAAAATGCGAGATCAGCTATACGCTCTCGCCAGTCATAACACCAACGGTTCACATAAAATCCGCGAGAAAATCCATGGCATCTGTATAATCAGCAATTGATAACGCTTCGACGGCTTCGAGACAGGTACCAGATACTAACTCGATTAGTTTCACGCCTTGTAGATACGTATCAGTTGCTTTTCGCGATTTTAGGAAATCGCCGGCACATGGCTCTTCAAGTGTGATCTGTGTATAACGATTTCCGCCGGTATTCACTGTCTTAGTTAGTGAATACGTTATTTGCTCTAGATTCTTCTCACGTTTTGAGTTTGTATTACAAACAACAGCGATCCATGCAGTAATTTTTTTGAAATCACTAAAAGCGAGCTTTTCGACTAACAGTAGATGCACGCCGGACAACAGACTGATCATAACAGCATCAATATTGTCCTCGGTTTTTCGCGCTTGTAGCAAATCACCGACTGTCGGTTGTCTCAAAGTGATTTCAGAGACAACCGAACCATCGGACTTTTTCAACGGACGTTTTAGTGTAAACGTTTTCTCAGTCATTGTTACACCGTCGTAATAGTCACTGGACCTTTGAACGTCACAGTAAACGATGCTTCTGCGGTGGATTCTTCTGGGGGTTCGACACAATACATTGGGAAGCCAGAAATGCCCTTGCCGGAAGCTGTTTCAACAACAACGTGTGCTGAATCTAATGCAGCAACGTCGGCAACGCTGTTGTTACCACGCGAACGGAGTTTCGCTTTGATCCAGCCGATTTGATATTTTTCGCCGAAATCAGCGGATGGTCCGGACATGTTCCCGAGTTCTTCTCTAGTTGCGCCACCCGGAAAGTAAGATATATCGTCCACGACGTCCCAATAACCGCCCGATATTGAAAACAAGGTGATACCAGTTAATCTATGTTGATTGTTAGCCATTTTAGTGTTTTCCTTATAATACTATAAAATCGTTTGTTATCAATGGCTTAGTTCTAACTTTTATTGAACTTAACAAGTACCGCAACACCGCGTAGCTGATTGCAGAGATCGGGCGGCAACAGAACTGCCAGGAAACCATTCCCGCGATTTTCAACTGCGATCTGCGGGCATACAATGTCGCCATTCTGTACGATGCCGATACCTTCATAATATCTGTAACGTTGGATAACACTGAGTCTAACGAGATTCGGGGTTACAAATCCCGACATTGATCCGACGATTTTAGTAGCATCGGAAACCAGCTTCGAACGTGCAAACGTTGTCGAGAGCCAAGCGCGCAGATCACGGATGATCCATGCAAGAGTTCCCATTGTCTCAACGTCGAGGTAACTACTGTCGATTGCGCCAGTCACAGGCTGCGTCTGATACGTTGTCACAACTCTTTCGAGATACACAACGCCATCGTTACCAGCAACATACGTTGACAGACCGTCATACAGCAGCGTGTTACGATCAGACAGTTGGAAACGATTCTGTATTGGTGGGGCATAAATTCCAATCAACGGAACTTGCGTCACGGGCAATGCAGGATCGGCGCGCTGTGAGATTGCAACCTGTGCACCGAATGCTGCTGCAATTTCCCAAGTTGGGCTTGGAGTGTCATACATCGGCAGCACAGACATATGCTGATCATCACGTCCAACACCGAACGTAGTAACCGTTCCGAGTGTGCCTTTGATAGCAGCGAAACCGTGACCAAATAGCGACTGAGACCATGCCCAACGGCCACTCGTGTCATTCAAAAGATTCTGAATAGCATTGAGCGATGTAGTGTCGTTGTAAGGCACAATGATAAAATCGTAAGTTTGTGCACCGAGATTTGCAAGAGCAGTTGTTAGAGATGGATTAACAGTGCCGCCAGTGAATCCGGTTACGGTTGCTGCAATGCCTACGGGAGCGACTTCACCAGCCGGTGCGCCGCCGTAGTTTAGACGGAGATGAGTGTCGTTACCTACGATGCAGCCGTGTAGATATTTGAAAACGATCGGAGTAGCGCTAGCGATTGTTGCAGTTGATGCATCAGTGCAAAGCAGCGGTGTCGTTGTGTTTGTCAACGCTAACTGCTTAGTTCCGATCCACACCGTCACTTGCAACGTCTGCTGACACAACGCTTTGCAGACGTTAGTAGCAACGATCACGTCGGTATCACCAACGGAAACACCAACCGGAAAACGATCGCCGGCTACGTATAGTGCAAATGTTCCGGCTACTGTTGCAGTGCCGAGGAACGAAACGTTAGCGCTAGCTTTCGTTGATCCAGAGTCATCGGCTAACGGCAGTTCCCACAGTTCGCCGAAAGTGTCATTTTGCTGATACGTTGCAACCATGTCCGCGAGCATTGAGCCGTTGCCGTAAATTGCAGCAGCGTTTGCGGGACCGTTGGAAATCACAGGGACGTTCGGAACACCGGTTAGACCAGTAGTACCGAGCATCTGACCGATGATCAACGTGCGATACTGAGCCTGCACGGTGTTACCATTGCTGTTGTTTACTTCTGCGTAGACGCCAGGAACACGATTTGTGAAACTGTAATGTTGGAACTGGATAGTCATTTATGATTTGTCCTTAAAATATGTCGGACAAAACATCCGACTGTAGTTTAGTGTTTTAGTCTTCGATTTTCTTCGGTTGTTCTACAACGATAAGATCGCCATCTATTACACGACGCGTCCAGAAAAAATCGTTGTCGGGAACGTTTGTTGGATCGTTTGCAGAGAGCAAAACGTATGTGTATGGATTTCTGATTGTGCGACCAGCGGCGGGAATGACTTGCATCTAATGTTAGTCCTGGAGATTTGTAACAGTGTTAATGAGAATATCTGGCGTAACTAGCGGCACCGCGTTTGTATCAGTGATTTGAATATCAGTTTCGATTGTGTTTAATGTATCACCAGTGATATGGAATCCATCGTCGTCTGTGATGATTCGCTCTAATACAAAACGCATCTCCCACCATAAACGCCCGCGATCAACTGTACCAAGGCCAGCGCCATCATATTCTAAACCACGCGGACAATTATTTGGATCAATGCGCCAGTTCAGCAGCGCGGCAAAAACTGCGTATTTCACAGTCTCAACAGATGTTATCGCAACAGTGCCTTGGCGATTTGTCGAGTTATCTAGCTCAATAGAGATTGTAATACTTTCTCTAACGCGCTGAAATAGACAGTTTGTGCCTTCGTTGTTACTTTCTGCGACATCACCAGTCGGTATAATATAAGCCGCAGGTAACGTTAGAAATACCTGTTTCTCAATCGACTGTGCAAACTCCGCAGCACCTGCAACACGATTACTAAAAATCGGTGCATATGTTTTGAGTTGAGAGATGACGGCTTGAATGTCCATGTCTAATATAGCGCGAAGCGTTGGAACTACTGTGTTCTATTGTTTAATCTATTTTCTCGGAACTTTTTCTTTGACGAATTTGATGTCTTGTTCGATAGCGACTTGTATTCGCTGTGTGATGCTGTCGGACCGTAGCGCCAACGCTTTATCTAAAAACGGTCTACCAGACGCTTTTTCTTTTTTCGTTGCGTGACCATATTCCAACGCACTGGACCAAAAGGCATTGGATTTTACGAAAAATCCTTCGCCGTTTTTGAACGGAACGCCTTTGATTTTTGACGCCGTGGCGCCCGTAAACTGCGCCGGGATGCCGCCAGGGGCGCTAGCGTGATGCCTTCCCGGCTTATACGGACGATCCGTATTAGCGCCACCGGAACCGTAGTACAAGCGTCCGTTCGACGGTGCGCTTCGGAGCATTTGCCGAGCTATCTGAGCAATCTCTGTCGAGGCGGCGCGAAAAATCTTTTTTAGTTCCGATGGCTTATATTCAGCAGTCGCAAAATCAGTTACTTTGATTTCGAGTTTCATTGAGATTCTAACGTAGTTTCGACTACAAGAAATCTATGCAACTGTTCTATGTCCATAATGCGATTTATTTTATAGTTCTCTGTTATCGTCGAACCATTCGGCAACCTGATAGTTCTTGTGATGCCGCATTGTAGATCAATGTTCGCAACATAACGGAAACTAAATTTGTGACTGTAGACATTGATTCCGAGTTGAATCTGATTCAACATTACGATCGGACCCGGTTGTTCGATTTTTGCGCGAGTCTGTGCAATCGTCGTCAGAGTTTCGGTTAACGTTCCGTCCGACGCTGGCGACTGTGTTATTTTGACAATCGTTATCGGATGGCGGAGTTCGCCGATGCTTGGAAATTTATCTGCCATCTGCGGAGATACTTCCGAAACTCGGGATTTTGAATGGACGAATGAGTTGCATCACAACGGCGGGAATCTCTGAAGAACTATGAACGATCTGATCATTTGTCGAGAATGCAAACTGATTGAAGATGATTGCGCTAGGCGTTGAGAGAGTATCAACATTATAATCTGTTGCAGAATTTAGCGTTGTTGATGTTCCGTAGTACTGATGGTTTATGACGATACTTGAAACGGATTGTAGTGGAGAACGTGCGAGATTCATTCTGCGGAGCAGTGGCTGAAAGTTTGCCCATAGCGGCAGCACCGGGATCGCGCCATTTGTTAACGGGACGCTGTTCAACGGATCGGGCGTACTAGTTGATACCATTTGATACGATGCAGTGATAAAAGCACGATTGCAGATAGTTTCGAGATATGATGTTGCCGCTTCGACGTAAGTGCTGATTATCTCATTATCCGTCGTGTTATCAACATAGAGATGCTGTGCGACTCTCGCAAGACTTACAGCATAATTGGTTGGTGGAGTTACGAGATAATTTGCAATCATTATTTGCGGACTACGTTGAGACGTTTTGTGTTAGTTTTATTGTTCACCGTTTTAGTAGCGTCGGCTAGAGCGTTAGGTGGAGCGTGGTACACGGCGTAGCCAGCTTTAACTAATGCGTCTGCAACATGCGGTTCAAATCCAGCGGAATCGTTTTTGTTATACGGTCCGTGGGATTTATTGAAAGTGATAATAGTTGTCATTCTTTTGTTTTTCTATCGGTGTGTAGTTAGGATCATACCAAGATTTGTTGCAAGCGATACATGAGATATTCTGTTGGCAAATGCCATATTCGTTAGCTAAAAGAGTTTGTTCACCACGCTGGCCAGTCAATCTACCTCTAATTTCATCAACTATGGATTGTGTTACTTTTGTATAGTTTTTATGTCCGGCTGCATTGTTGTTTCCTATTTGGCCGTAGGAGATTTTATTGCGGGTGTGTTGTAATACCTCGTGGCCTTTTAGTGCATAGGAGATTTTTTGGCGTGTTTCTTTCGAGATTATTTTACCCCTAGCTGATTTAGACATCTTCTCACATGTTTCTTTGGTATGTTTCCAACCAGATGTCCCTTCACCACCATCAGTTTCGTTAGTTAAATCCCAACCAAGGTTACGAAGTTCTCTTATCCAGTTTTTCTCTATCATTCCCCAATTCACGTTGGGATCATCCCATGTAAAAATCGGTTGAATGATTGGTCTCAGTTTCATTCTGTATAATTGCAACAACCAGTTTGCTTTGTGTGTACCATCTCTTCGGTCAGAAATATGTCCACTTAACCGTTCTTCTAGGGTTTTCGTCGTGAACCCCACATACCGAATGGCGTTGTTGCGAGGGTCACGTAAGACGTAAATGTAAAATGGTTTATTCATAATAGCATTATTGTATCACGCTCCGATGATAGAGAGTTATTTGTTTCTCTATCATCGGAAATGATAACGATATCAGCGGCTTAGTATAGGCACCATGAATCTGTCTTGATATTGACGATTGAAGTCGGGTGACGACAACCGAGATCAGTTTCCTTGATTACGCGGAACAGCGTCAAATCCTGCGAGAACGCAGAAGTCAGAGTTGAACCGTTAATAAACGAAGCGGTATCAGAGACGTCCAACGCAACGTTTAGAGTATCACCGATGATAAGATCGGCGGCGTCGAGTAGGAAGATGTCTTGACCGCGAGTGTTGCCAGCCGCACCAGCCGCTCCATAATTCGCAATGTTGTTGGGAAGCACGGAAGTTGTAAACACCGGGTAGCCAGCCAGCGTGCCCTTCGCAAGTTCTTGTTCGTAAACAAAAAAGCCACCGACTGCATCCCGTTGAGTTGCCAGGAAGTTACGAGCCATCGGGCTCATAATCCAACAGGGGTTAACGAATCTGGCGTTGGCCATTTGCAGTCGGGTTATAGCAGCATTTACCGCGTAAGTTACGTCAGAAAGATTTGACGTAGCAGCAGAACCGAGCGAACCAGCAGCACCAGATGTTGCAGCGTAAAAATTCTGAATACCAGTGATGTTCTTGATACCGACAGGATTAGAGCCACCTGTTGCACCAGTGAGAAATGCGAGGTCTTCAGCACGGGCAACAACCTGAAGTAGATCATCGCGCACGATCGCATCAACACCAACCGGCGAACGACGGATAAGATCGTTTGATACCGGGACAAGAGCAGTCAACTTGTGATTACCGAGAACAACGTCGCTAAACGTTTCGACAGACGAAGCAATGTCTGCATTTTCCGTCTGCCACGACGCGGTTGCGGCACCTGAGAGAGCAGGAATGGTTAGATTTCCACCGGTCGTATCAACAATCATCGTTCCGATATTACGAACAACTACGAGCGGACGAAGTAGTTCGATAATGTCAGTTGAGAAATAAGTTGGGATTACGTTTGAGCCTGCGGCACCAACGCTCAGAAGACTCTTAGCAACCATTTCGTCGTTGAAACGCTTTGAGATAATGTCAGCAGCAGCGCGTTCGCCATGGAAACGGCTCAACGCCTTACCGATGACGAACCGGGCGGCCTGTAGACCCTTCTCGATCTTCACTGCGGGCTGCGCAGCTACGGTCGGGCGACCATAACCAAACTGCTTCGTTGCCAGTCCCTGAAGGCTCTTTTCACCGAATGACGGAGACTCTTCATCCGGATCGGTGCCGTCTTCAGCGCTCTTCGTAACCTGTTCGCCATCGTCGAGAGACTCGGCCTTAGACATAGCGGCGAGCTTCGCGTCGAGTTTCGCAATGCTGGCTTCAATCGCCTTCAGACGATCAGTCTCTTCGACCGGAGTTGCTTCATCGTCGGGGCGATCAGCGTCCTTCGCTACGATCGCCTTAAATTCGTCAACAAGCTTCGTACGCTTGTTCTTTAGTTCAAAAATTCTGCTCATTTTTATAATGATCCTGTTTTGATAGTTGTTGAAAATAATGTGGTCAAGTCAGTGTTGCGCGGAATGCGCTAATGACGGTTAGAGAGACAGAGAGACGCCGACCGCCTAGAGCGCCGTGCACGCAACATAGCATTGCTATTATTTTTCAATGATTTTGTTGCGTCATCAGGAGTCACAATGGACTCCGGAATTTCGTTAGATGTTCTTTCAATGAGTGCTTGCGGATTTGCTGGAACAGTTACTAATGACAGTTCAACAAGAGCCTGTTTCGTAATGTTCAGCCCAGGCTCATTTCCATTCCAGCGGTCAGATACGCTTGATTCAATAACGTTGAATCCTACCGACGTTGCCGAGAGGAATCCTGTTTTATAATGCTGATACAAGCCTTCTGCTAACGATCCGACCGCAGGATTATCAGACGGTGCAAATTGCACTACGGCTTTGAGTTTATTATCTTCTATACCGATTTTCGTAACACGGCCAACGGGAACTGATTCGAGATTGTGTACCCACAGTACGACAGGATTTAACAGAAAATCAGCGAGTTCCCAACCCGTTTGATCTATTGTATCTAACGATCTATCTACAGCGTTTGTTGAGATCACGAACAGCAATGAACGGTCGTCATCTGTAGTTGCAACCGTTGATGCAAAATCCTTGCGCACGATCGCTGTCCGTTGAACATCCGGAGCGAGGCTCTTGTATTCTGTTGCGCTATACGTCTTCGTCACTGTCATTAACGTCACTGTTATTGTTCTTTGGTTTATCGTTTGGTAGCGTTTGTACTGATACTCTGTATTCGTCGCCGCCTGCGATTGGTGCTAACTGTTCCCGTGCACGGACTTCGTTTCGACTGTACCAACCGTTGTTTAACGCTGATTGATAAAATTCAGCACGATCCATTTCCGTGCCCTTAGTCAAAGTATCGTAATCAAACCGGATGCGGGTTGTTTGCCGTTCGTCTAGCATCAACAGTTTCCACTCTGCTTCTTCTTCAAAGCGTTCGGTGAAGGGTCTCAACGTCTCATCAATATATTGTCTGTGTTGCACTTCGATCATTTTTCCAGCAGCAGATTCACCAGCGCCAGATTCAATCATCATTAGTTTGTGCGGTGGCACTCGGAAAATACGCGCAATATCCGTTAGTGCAAATTGTCTTGATTCGAGAAACTGAGACTCTTCGTTAGTCATTGCGATTTTTGAGAATTTACCGCCGCCGTCGATAATAGCAGTTTTAGCAGCGTTAGTTACTCCGCCATAACTTTGACGCCATATTTCGGCGATTTGTGACATTTCGGCGGCGCCGACCGTGTCGGGATATTCGATGATACCAGCGATGTTTGCGACGTTACTAAATGTTCGCGCCGCTGTTTGTTGTAATGCTATTGATAATCCCACTGATTCTGCGAGTAGTGCGATCGGACTAATACCAACGTAACCGTTGCCTGACATCCCTTTGATGTGCAACATGTCCTCTTGCCGCACCGGAATGCCGGCTGATTCTTGCAACAGCGGGTGCGAAATCATGTAAAACACGCGGCCATCGGCCATGAGACACACGCTGCAACTATCCGGCGAAATCGGGACTAGAAACGCTGGCGTTCCGTCGTTGTTTCTGATAATGACACAATATGCGTTGCCGCGTAGTGCATATGACGATGCGAGGAAACTGATTGCATCATACTTGCCTTGCCACATGTTCCAACGCCGAAACAATTGATTCAGCGGGTGCACGATAGTTTCAAAACAGTTAGTACTAGTTTTGCGCTCAACGTTCAGTGACATTCGCGCGATGTCTTCGGAGATCACACGAGTGGCACAATAAATTGCGGGCACTGTCAGTGCTGTGAACGGTGTAACGGCTACACCAGAACTGGACAACGACGGTCCGAAGAAACGTCCAGTCGCAGGATCGCTAGACCAACCTGAGCCGGACTTTTGAGTGATTACACCAGCGCTTGGTTTTTGTTGATTTGCGCGTAATTGTGCACGTCGAGATTTACGGCTCATAAAATATTACAATGCTTATATCTGATATAGTCTCGGGTGTTGGAACCCCGTATTAAAATACAAAAATCGTTCGCTTTGGTTTTTCTGCGAATCCGTATTCAATCGCAAGCGCCATTGCTATAATAGTTGCAACTGCAAGATCAATCTTATTCGATGGCACTGATTTTCTCGGAAACCAGTTTGCGTTACGATCTTCAACGAAACCGACGTTTGACATACACCAGTCGAGAATCGGATTATTGTGATGCAACCTTCCTTGTAACGTCAGCGAAAGAATAGCTTTCATGGGTTCTGATAAACTACGAACGTTCATCGGAACTTCAACCATTTTGATATTTTCAGCAATCATCCGTTGTGCTAGTTGTTGAGCGTGCCATGGATCATAACCAACGTTTAGCACCTGGAAATCTTTAGAATCCTGTATCAGATCGCTTTCAATCTCTGCAAAATCTGTGACTTCACCGGGTGTAACCGTTAGTAAGTTCTGCCGCTCCCAACCTTTGTACTGACTATTACCAGACGTTTGAACGGCTAGTTCCGGTAGATAAGCTGTTGGGAAAATATAGTAATGGAGCTTACCGTCGATCATCCGTGAGAATATTTTGATTTTAGCAGCAATATCAGACCGTGTTGCTAAGTCTAATCCGATGTAGCATTGTTGACCTTTGAATTGATCTATCGTTAGATTCGGATCATGCATCTGATTCCATTTTGGCATGTCCATCCAGGCACTATCGGCGTTGCACCAGACACAAAGATGTTTGACTAAAAACGAGTTTACGGCAGATGGCGTAACTTTAGCTTTCTCGGCAAGCTGTGAAATAACTTCGGGCATAACCATTCGACCGAAACCCGGATTAGCTGCTTTCCAGACGTTTTCATCTGCAAAGTTTTTTTCTTCACCGTCGGGAGCGCAATAGATAATACCCCACGTCGATTCGTCTATATGTTGTTTTTGAAGGATTTTGGTAATATACGTCCGGAGTTCATACGCCGTGTTAAATCCTGCGGTACCGACTACACACATTAACGAGTTATCACGTTTTGCTGTTCCTGTCTCTAAACTCTCATAGAGTGTTCGTGTTGGAAATGCCCAACATTCATCAAAAAGACAAAAATGTAAATTTTTACCGTCAGATGTTTTAGCGTCTGCTGATATTGGATTAAACCGTGATGCTGTTTTGCGTTGTATTATTGAGTGTGCAAGAATCTCAACGCCTAACGCCTTCATAAATTTTGGCTCACGACGCGCCATTTCAGCAGCAGCTAACCAACTGATTTTTGCAACATCTCGGCTAGTCCCTGCGGCAACACACTGCGCCCCGCCCTCGCCGTCACATGCCAGCATCCAGAGGCTCAGGAGCGCGCCCATCGTGCTCTTGGAGTTACCACGCGGTATTTCAAGCAACATGCGGCGGAACCGTCTCTTGCCGTCCCTTTCGCCGCCATCACATAGCCATCCGAGGACCGAGAACACAAACATCTGCCAGGGCATCAACTCGATGTTCTGTCCGGTCAACGGTCCCTCGAAAATATGGAACGTCTCACAAAATCGGCAGAATTTATTCAACGCGGCTTCTGAGAATTTGTATGGGAAACCCGGTGTTGATTGTCTCTGAAGATCGTCTAGATGGCGTTGGCAGCTGAGGATGGTCCATTTTGACGCATAGATTTTACCTGATACTATATCACGGCAATATTGTTCGGCTGTTGCTGCATAGTTCTTTTGCGCCATCAGTTCACAAATTCAGCGTATAGATTGTCAGTATCTTTTTTGTCTGGTGTTGCAGATAGTCTCGTGCGATCAACTGGTGTCATTCCGAGTTTAGATAGACACGTGACTAATAGTGACATTTCGTTTCCATGCATATTCTCACGTCTGCGCATTTTCGCCATGATGATACACGCGGTTTCCGCAACCCAGCGGTCGGCACCTGTCAACACTCCTGGGAGGGCGTTTTCTAGTATTTCTTTCCAGCATTTTTTTTCATCAGCCGCAAAATACTTTGGCGGATTACCAAATGGATTTTCAGATTTCGGTGTGCCTGTTCTGCGACGATTTGGGTTTTTATCCCATGCTCCGGTGATTACGTGCAGTTCGTCGGGGAGTCTTGGCCGTGCCATAGGTTAATCTCAAAACTAAAAATTATGTGGATGCGTAAAAAGAGGGACCGTGCGGTCGATGTAGACGTAGCCTAGACTTTTTGGGGTTGCCCCTATACTTGTAGACTATGACTGCAACTTATCATCGTTAGTATGTAGTTGTTGATGGCATGATGGACAAACTGAAGTCAGATTTGACATTGTTAATCGTAACTCAGGATTAGTATCAACGTGTTTAATATGATGAACTATTGATGCTTCAGTAACAACATCATTTACATCACATAGTTCACACAGTGGGTTCAATGATAGTTTGAGTTTACGTACACGTTGCCATTTGTAATCATAACCACGTTCTGTTGATGATACTCGCCATTTATCATACTGATTGTGACGGTCAACAGAACGTGATGTATGTAGAGTTGGTGGACGTTGTGGCATCTGTTATTCATCACTATTATCAAACGGACTATAACTATCAATACTCGCAACGTCTGTTAACGTTGATACCAACTCTGACTGACGATACTCTAGTGACGCACGCTTCTTAAACGCATTAAGACAGACTGTTGACATATATGCAAAAGCATTAGTGCCAACCGTCGGATCAAATACACGCCACGCGGTGCACATTGTCATCAATGCGTCCGATTTACATTCGTCGATGGCGTAAAACTGTCTCCATGCAATGCTTCTGCTATAGTTTTCAACCAGTTGCATACACAGCGTGGCCAGACGATCTGTCATGCGGTTTCGCTCGCGGGACTTCTCAATCTCGCTCAATAGTTCTTGATTCTCAACTCGCATTGTGTTTTTCTTCGCCATGGTTAATATAGTTCATGGCGTTGGAACTACTACTATCAACGTGACATGGGACTTCCAAATTCTTCGCGAACCGCTGCAATGATCTGATAAACCGTTTGCGTGCAGTGTGATGCGATTTGTGTATAACGCGTCCGATCGCCGAGTAAGAACAACGTAGGCCAATAGACGCTACGAGATTGTTATAATCTTGTGCGCCGATGTCTTCTCGGAATACACCTAGGACTACCAACGCATCACGCCGAATGTGTTCGATCGGATTGATTGCATCGTCGTAAATTTGTTGAAAAAACAGTGCACATTCGTATTCGCCGGCCGTGATTTGTCCGAGTTGAAACAGTGTCTCTAGTCGATTATTGTAGTTCATTATTTTGTACTCCGCATTGCAAGTATTTCATCACGTGCCTGCCGCAGCATCTCTAGAGCCTTGTCGCAAGCGTCCAGTGCAGCGTCTAAATGAGCGTCAAAATCAACGTCGCGTTTAAGTGCATCACTTAGAGCGTGTGCACGAACGTTTTTGAGAGATTCATGTGTGTTCATGATTGTTGTCTTTCGTTGCAACTCCGGAGTTATTTTGAAACTCCGGGTTGCTATTGTTGTTATTGTTATTGATTATCGTGTGTGACGGTCGATGCGAACGTATGGCATGTTAGCTGCGGCCATGGTCCGAGAGACTGTCGGTTGCGATACATTAAACTGTTCGGCGATAAATCGTTGCGAAACTCGCCCGTACAATGCAACGATCGCGTTGCGCATCTCTGTTGTTAGACGTTTGCCGCCGACGTATTTTCGACGGTTGCGCTGCTGTTCCGTGCGGGTTGCCCAACGCACGTTGCCGGGCTCATAGTTGCCTTCGTTGTCGATGCGCTCAATACTATGTGCAGCGGACGGGCGTGGTCCGACATAAGCAAAAAATGCTGCGAAATCGTTGTACCAAGCGTCGCAGATATTAATACCACGGGCGCCGTAATCAGGATATGACGCATGTTCCAGGTTGCGTGTTCTGTGCTTGATATTAACCCAACAGGCGTATTCAGGTGATTTGATAGACATAATATGATACTCATCTCTAATATGCCTCGTCTTTTGTTTATAGTTAGTTGGGGATGCATCCCCAATCTAACCGAGACGAGTGTGAGTATTTCTTTCTCACACACCTATTTACGCAACGAATATTATAGTAAACACAGGATTTAACCCGTTTTGACCCTGTTTTGGCTTTATAGTCGATCACTTTTTCGTGATGATTGTTACAGACTTCGTAGAACGTGTTTTTGCTATCCGGTTGCGGCGGATTTTGCTCTTGATACTGCCGGCAAATTCTGGCTTCGGTGTTGCATAATGTTGCACAACATCCCAGAAACTCGCATAGAGATACGCTTGCAGCAGCAGTGCAGGATCATCTCTAACTGTTCCGAGTAGTTTGTTGCAACGATGACAGAGCCTGCCGCGCACGTTGCCATCCGTATGGTTGTGATCTATTGCTAACGCACGCACTTTCGGCGGATTGTTGCATATCCAACAGTTACCAGCATTTTGTGCTAATAGATTATCCGCGGTCTCTTCGCTGATGCCGTATGTTCTCTGACAATAATTTTCACGTGTCGTCATTGTTATTGTTCTTTCGATACTCGTAGAATATACCACAAAAACGTGGAACTTTGCAATATTTGACTACATTTTACAGTTGACAACGCTGATGCAGACGCTATTATCAGTGCACAGCAAAGATGCTGAACACAATCAACAGGAGACTACGATGAACACACAGATTGAGATTATGGCACCAACGGTTGCACCCCAGGGTCTGCTAGCACATGCAGCATTGGTAACGGGGTCCGAGACTGTCCCCGCGCTTCACGAGACCATCAAACAAATGGGAGTCATCCATAGTATGAAGATGGCTTTGGTCGGGCTTTCTGGATATTCTTACTTCGCTGCACGGAAAATTGGTGGAGAACTTAGCAACGCCAAGGCTCACGTAGAGACGCTTCACGGCCACGTACAGACCCTCACCGAAGCGAACATAGCGTTGCAAGTTGAGCTAGAGCGTCGGGCTACAGTCTCTGCTAATGCGTCGGAAAAGCCTGCCAAGAAGCGTTCGGCCAAGAGTTCTGGCGCACGATGGAGCCAAGCTGATGAACAACGGTTGCTCACCCTTGGCGCCAACCGTCAGGGAACTAGTTGGGAAATGATTTCGCGACAGTTCGCCGGAAGGTCTGCTGCAAGCGTTCGGTCAAAGTACGCGGCACTATCTAAGTGAAGAGCGTCCTGCCCAACGCGGAGCGTTGGGCAGCAAGCGTCTAATCAAATATCAATCGGCTAGCATTTCGGCAAAGCGTATTGCAAAAAGCGTTAGATCAGCGTCGGAGCGAAACCATAATTCACCGTGATATCCATCATAACAAAATCCGTATGGAACAATCGCAGGCTCATATCCGAGGTATTCTTCTGACCACTTCCACGGAAGAACATCAAGCAAATATTCCTTGACAATTTCTAAACCAGAACCCGTGTGATCATTTTCACGTTGTGGTATGAACATACTTTTTGTTGCGAAATATTTCAGGCGCAACTTCTTCGCGGTATCATCCCATCGTGGCCGATTATTGTTGTTAATCATTTTTCGACGCTGCTCTAAATGCCATCTGAATCATACAGACAACAAACATCACTACCCATAGTCGCCAATCACACCATACGACTAGGTAGATTGACAACGTAGCTCAACGTTAATAGCAATAATGCGTAAAAAGCCATTGTCTAAAATCCTTTTTGTTATACGCTTATATATCCTGCCAGAAAATCCATTATCTCCGGCGTTAACCTGATCGTTGATCACATATTGTTGCAATGAATTGCATTACTGATGGCGCTTGCGAGCCATTGATAATATTGTCCATACTTTAAGAGCGTTTTCGCTGACAATGCCTAGAGGATAACCGTCAGGGTGGCGCGAGAGTTGAAAGCGATCGTCACCGGTAAAGCGTAATACGATCCATGATAAATCGGTATCGCTGCTGATATAACCGTCGCAACGATATTTGTTATCGGATACCCAAACATCGTTAGCAAAATCTTCTTCGGTTGCATATGGGTCATCGTCGGTCCGATTATACCAGTGACCAGTTGGTGTAAATTTGATTTCAGTTGCTGTGAGATTGTCCTGAAATTCATAGTGCAAATCTTCGTGATCATATGTTGTCAGATCAACTAATCTGAAACGATGCGTCGGTTCGATTTTGTCGGAGTGATCAAATCCGGGTTGCGACGGAATAAATTTGGATAATGCGTGTGTAATTTTGTTTTCCTTTTTGTTGGTTAGTATCTTCTGATGTTGTCGATAATGCTTTTGATCTGATTCAAACGATCTTTCGGAGTGTGTGCGTAGCCAGATTCTTGGCGGAGTATATCACGGATTGCTGGTAGTTCTAAACCAAATCGTTTCAGCTTAGCGCCGAGAATAAAGTAGCCATGATTTTGCAATCCGGATGGACACGTGCGCCAGTCATTGATTGCGGATGTTATACGATGTTGGTGCACCGTGTTCATTTCTGCATCATGTTGCGCTTGTAGTCGTTGGATCATTCCGCACATCTTATCAGAGACGTTAGCAGGGATTTCGGGACGCGGAGTCGGCAGTAATAACTCCGGTGTCAACGGTTCCGGATCACGCTGTTGCGGTGTAATGCTATGTTCAATCCAGTCCGGGACGCATAATGGTTTTCTGTTGCCGTCTTTGAAATCCAGGAAGAAACTAGAGTTGGGATCAGTGTCGCCAGCTTGGCACGGGAGATACATTAGATTTTCTGGATACGTCTTAGACCAGTCGAAGCCATGATTCTGATACGGTAGCTCAGATGCGTTTTCGTTACGCTTGAACCATTTATAGAGCCATTGTTCCGATCGGTAGCCGACACCGTGTTGTTCAACGACTTGTTTGATTTGTGTTGTGATGTCTATGTAAAGTTCTGTTGTCATTGCATGCGTAGTCGGGATGAAAACGCGCCAACGTGGTGCTGCCGCAGTTGACTTAAACGAATTGTAAACAACAATACGCAGTTGCGGGAAAAGCGCCGTGAACTCGTTGATTGTCATATCACCGCCATCATTGTCTAACCAGATGCCGATTGATGACGTGATGTTGTGTCTGCCCCTGCGGGTTTCATCTGACAACTCGTTGAAGATAGAGGGGCTGATCAGCTTGTTGTCTTCTTTGGTTGCGTATCTAGTTGCATGTAGACCTGATAAGTAGTTAATGAAATCATCAGGAGTGGTCCACGGGATCACATGGCTTGCTGTCATGGCTCTTGTGCTGTTAAAAACAGACATACCAATCGGCTTAAAATATGTCCCACGGGGTATATTATCTATAGTGTGTGGGACACTTTTTAAGCTACCTACGTCTTCACAATGTAATAAGGCGACTCCCATAGCAAGACGGAGTTGTTTTTCATCACGGAACTCTTTTTTCCGTACTGCTGACGATACGTCCCTACTACGTCCCTTAGAAATCCGCTTCTCTGCCTTGATGGCAGTCGGCAACAAAGCGATTTCGGAACCGGGAAACAAAGCGGAAATGTATTCAGCGCAACCCCTATCTTGCACAACTATATTCTTTTTTGTTGAGCTATCGGGATTACGGAGCGAAATCCTCAATGCCGCCTGATACGTAGCTTGATACGTGATTGCACATCTGATTTCATCGCTGGAAACGTTGCACGTATGCCCCAAAAACTTAATGTGTGCAGGTGATAGATTGAGAGCAGAATAAACAACTGCATTATTGAGATGTTGAAAATCATTTAGGCCGTGTGGCGTATTGGGTAGTTGAATACCGCTATATTCTGTCACTAGCCCGGAAATCGTTTCTGCTATATCAACGTTGACCATGTAAGCGTGTTCAGCGAAGCCGAACAGCTTCATCGACGCTAAAATCATTTCATCTAAGTTTGTATTATTTTCGGAGATTTCGGCATCGCGGAGTTTTTTTGACCAGTCACGTTCCGTTGCATAATGTATTGTGAGCAATCCGCCGTTGGTATGCTCAGTGCTCCGCAGACGCTTTGTGATGGCCTTCCGTTCGCTCCATTCAACGCCATAAGCCGTCCACACGCGGAACAGCAGAGTGTCTTTGAGACAGGCAGACATCACCGTGACACTCCGCCAATCGTCAAGTGCATCAGGATTCAGCGTTGCGAAAAACGTTATCTGCCTATCATCGCTAGACAACTTCCAACCGCGTGTGATAACTCTTACGGTCCATTTTTTCGACAGGAGTATGTTACAGAGTTCGCGGTACGGCGCGAAAACCGCACTAGCTTCACCGCGTGAAACCCGTTTGATCAGATGCTTGTTAGCGATTTCGATGCGGGAGTATTGAGCACCTTCCGGCATGGCTCTTAACGCAATCATTAAACCGCGCGGTAACGTATCAAACTTGTAGCACGGTGAAGCGTTCGGCACTTCATCGACGATCAATGACCATTCGTTCTGTCTCTGAAAATATGGTAACCGCAGAATAGCTGAATGCGTCACGAAAAGGATTTCTCCGTTGCTGCGCTCAGATGCTTCCCGCGAAAACTTGATGACATCTCCAACCACCCTCATCGGACTGGTGCCTGAGTGTATAACACTTACCGCAACGTCAGGATGACGCGCACACATATCAGCATACGATTGATCAATGAGATCGCGCGATGGCTGGGCAATGACGATCTTACGTCCCTTGCGCGCCTGATCAGCAGCAACATCAATAGCCGCGTAGGTCTTACCGCCCCCGGCAATAGTATCCACAAAATATTTCATAACAATAATCCATAAACAATAACCTAAAAGCCTATTCCCTTTGAGAGTTCGCAAAACCATTTGGAAGGGATGGTCCGGAGATTTTACCCTCCGGACCGGCTTTCGTATGGATTATTCGATACAGGTAGCTACTCCTGTCTCTCATTACTATATAGCATAACACGCCAGAACTCGGTACATCAATATTCAACAACAATACCACATATAGTGTCCAAAACCGTGTTTTACACATTGTTAGCAGATTTTACCAAAAAACGCAAATCTTTGCATAAATCTCCTCACCCGATAATCGCAACGAAAAATCCCGCTCACTAAAAATGGGCGGGACTTTTTGTGTTCAACTCTGTAAACAAATTTTCATGCGATTTACGAAACATTACATTCGACAATTTATAAAACGCTGTTACAATAACAACTGTCGAACAAACGCAACGCAACGATGAACACAACGAACCGAAACCGGAGTTATCAAAATGAACGCGATGAACATAATAGACGCCGAACTGAGAATACGCTCGGTGCCGACACTCTGTGAGAAAACTGGCAGGTGTCCCTGCGACGATCCGTGCAACGCTGGTAAAATCGTTGTACAGGAACTGCTTCGGCAACGTAACAACGACGATGAAATGCAACGCGCAATTGATAATCTGTACTCGTCGTCCAGGAGATTCAAATCTGGTTAGAGTCTACGCAGACCCTTTTTGAAAAATCTGCTTGACGCTACGAAAATCCGTGGTAGAAAACGTTATCGCAACAGATTATCAGCAAAGGATTTTTGAAAAATGGCTAAGAAAATCAATGGCGTCAAGGTTATCATCGTTGATCCGGACGCTGAGACAATCACGGTGCAGCGTATTCCTAACACATTGGAAGCGATGCAGGTGATCGTTGGTGGTGATATTCAGTATGTTCCGATCAATGATAATGAAGACTTCATCGCTAACGAAAATGGTCTAGCAACTATCAAATCCGACAACTTCACAATTTTTTGCGGCCATTTAGTCCCAGGAAAGTTTTTCGTAATCGGGACAACACCTGATGGCGGCAATCAGGACACTCGGATGACGGTTGCGAAAATCAAAAAGATGGTGCGATGGGCAGATAGAAAGACGCTCAAGGCAACCATTGGCAACAAGCCTGCTGCGTGGTCTACTAGTGCAGACGGTAATGTGAAAGTCCACACCACTTGGTCAGAAATTCTGTGAACAAAAGGAACGGAAAATGTTCAACTTCAGTGATTATGATACATCAGAAGACGGTTTGATAGAGTGGTCGGAAAAAATGTGTCCAAATGCTACAGAAACCACACCAAGGGATATGGACTTTGAAGATTTTGAAAACGATCATCAAATGCAACTGGTGATCTGTGATAATGTCTCGTTCCTTGCAGCTTATTCAACACTTTCACTTTTTGGAACAGAAGTCTCAAGATTTAGTGTATGGAACGATACGCTACAACTGCTGTTTGATAACAATGTTGTTAGCGACAACGCAAATGGTTTCTACATACAGTCTATCGAGACACAAAAGGTTTTGGACAAACTCTATGGAGAATACAATGCGTAACGTGAATAAGCTGATTTTGGCTGCTACGGTGGCACTGACGATCGCTGCACCAGCGTATGCAGAACTTAGTGACGAAACAGCTATCGAACAAGCCACGGCACTAGCCCAACAAAACTACCCGTTGTCTGTGCTAGACGATGTAGCTGTATCAACCGTAAGTAATCTGGATAAAATCGTTTGTATCAAGTTGCACCAAACGCCTCGATGGGGGCAAGGTGTCGGACAACCGTTGAACTATCCCCCCGGTGCATATCCTTTCCGGGTGATTGAACGCGACGTCTCGGTTTATGGCGGAAAATACGTGCAATCGACAGTACAAGCATACTTTGCTGGCAGCCCGGCAACGGCACAACTCTGCAAAAAACTACTACCGTAACCATCAGCCTAACGATCCTGGGAGACGTTCTTAAAAAGCGTCTCCCTTATTTTCTCCGCATTGTCAGCCCGGATCATCCTCGCGACTGTCCATGATCCTCTTCCGCATCGCTTGCATTTTCGGTGAAAGCCGTAGCATTTTTGCAACAGACTGTTCCGCAACACTGGATACAGCACTGAGATTTGGGCTGCGAAATTTTAATCAGGCTATGCATCTATAATCCGCTCACGTTCCCGCTCAATCCGGGTAACGGTTGCGCCAACGTTCGGTTGAGCCTTGGGCGATAGTCCCTCCAAGCGTCTCACAGCAGCGTATACCAGATCATCTGTCCATGCTGGATCGTCGATTATTAACGGATATTCCGCCACACCGGTTTCAGTGTTGACGCCCAAAATCCAAAGCAATTGTCCCTTCCTGACTCCAGCAAAACGGGTTCCGTTTCCGATTTCGACAATGATCAATCCATCAGGTCTAAATCCTACCAGAGAGACAATAGATCGGATTTCCGCTGCAACCTGGACTCTAGCATCAGGATCATGATCACGCGCACGCTGTATCAACGCTACGGCCACATCAGATGCTAACGTCTCAGGACGCATCATTGATATAGATCGCGTCCGTTCTGCATCTGATATTTGAGATTTCAGACCAGCTATCAGAGACTTCCCGTCAGCTAAACGATTTAACAATGCAGGATCATCATCACCGTTTGCATACAGATCATACAGCCTTCCATGCCGCGTTTCTGCGGACTTCAGATCAGTGATCAGCTTTGATATTTGTTCGTCCAGTTTTTTGACGTTGGAATCAGGAGACGATAAATCATCACAGAGTATCCTACGCAGTACCGTTAAAGTGATTTCTTCAAACTGTTCGTATGCATAGTTTCCACCTGTCGGGCAGGATTTTCTGACATACCTGTTATGACATCTGAGATAATGATTCCGTTTATTACGATGACATACGATTTCCATTGTACCGCCGCAATCAACACAACGGCATAATCTGGCAAAAAGATTTACAGGCGCCGTTGCGCGCGTCTTCATTCCGGGTGATGCAGAAGACCTGATGGCCATCTGATGCTGCGCACGCTCCCATAGATCATACGGTATGATCTGAGGGTAATAATCCCGAATTGGTTCACCAGTCGGAACAGGCTTTTTTTCCGTATCATAGTTGCAAAAATACAACTGCTTTTCACCGATAACGGAACGGTCAGTTAGGATTTGACGGATGTATGCAGGTGACCATCGCTTTGATCGGCCAAACGACTCCAAGCCTTCAGCTTCCAATCGTTGCAATATACCAGCGTAACCATGTCCTGCCGCGCATAGCTCAAACATCCTGGAAACCGTTTTGGATTTCACCGGGTTCTGAATAGCATTGCGATTATCGGTATCCAGCCATGCAGGAACGTTAGCTGACATGCCGGTTTTGTGATCAGACGCAGCTATCCGCTTTAGTCGCCATGCCTTCTTTCCGCGATCGCTCCTGGTGGCCGCTTCCTCATTCGCACGGATGAAGACGTTCAAAGCAATGGACAGCTTATCTGCCATTGTTTTGTCATCGTCATATGGAGAAATAACCATACGATTTATGGTTGTGCAGACTAGGACTCCTGCCCGCAAAAGGTCCAACAGAATCCCTTGCGCTTGGAGAACATTATCACGTGATACCCGATCTAGAGAGTAGACCATCAAGACGGAACCGGGTGTGACCTCGCCGTCTGACACCAACTTTATGAAGCTCCCAAGCTCCCCCTTCAGCTTGTTAGCTCCCCGGTATGCAGAGATACCCAGGTCTCTAAACGTGCCTGTCAGGCGCCATTCAGGGTGCTCAGCAAGGCATGCCTGGAGATCATCGTTCTGAAGTTGAATACCCATGCCGGCCAACTGCTTCTTAGTGCTGACCCTGCCATACAGGTATGCGTCAACCAGATCAGCCATACTCAAACCTCAAAAATGGCGGATTTCCGCCGATTTCTGAACCTAGCATGCGGTCATTAGAATCGCAACAGTTTGAGAAGCTGTTCACCACCACCGCATGCGGCGAGAGCGCGGCTGCCGTGGCGATGGGGCTTTCATAGTGCAGGCCGTGGTAGATCTCGTCGCTGATCAGCCGTACGCCGGTGCGGTCGCACCACGCTGCGATGGCGGCCAGCTCGTCGGGGTGCAGCATGGTGCCGGCCGGGTTGCAGGGGCTGGCGACGATCAGCCCGTCGGGCGGCGGATCGAGCCGTTCCAGCATAGCAACGCTGGGCTGGAACCGCGTTTCGGGTCCCGCCTCCAGGATCACCGGCTCGATGCCCAGCGCGGTGAGGATGTTGACATAGGGCGGGTAGAACGGCGACGCCAGCGCCACGCGGTCGCCTGTGTCGAAGGCCGCCAGGAAGGCAAGCGGGAACGCGCCCGATGCGCCCACCGTGACGGCGACGCGGGAGACGGCGATATCGAGCCCGTACCAGTCTCGGTAATGCGCGACAGTCCGCTCGCGCAGGCTGCGGCGGCCGAACGCTTCTGTGTAGCCAAGCGCGTCGCCCGACGACAGCGCCGCCGCGGCGGCCTTGGCGGCGCCGGCCGGGGCGCCGGTGCCGGGCTGGCCGACCTCCATGCGGATCACGCGGGGGGCGCCGGGGGCGAGCGCTGCCTGGCGCGCGTTGGCGGCGGCGATCACGTCCATCACCAGGAAGGGCGGCGCTGCCGCCCCGCGTCCGATTTTTAGCGCCATGCGAGCGGTTTAGTCCCTGGCGAGGAAGCAAGGCCAGGGGCTCTGCCCCTGGACCCCGCTGGGGCCTGAGGCCCCAGACCCCCATCCCTTAAGTGATGGGTTCCAAGGGGAT
>Ga0302140_10001215_pt1 | contig 33712 bp, 26 predicted proteins | sample I_Bog_E1_1_FD_202095 | JGI IMG/M metagenome (GOLD analysis project Ga0302140, IMG submission 202095) | Peat permafrost microbial communities from Stordalen Mire near Abisko, Sweden - I_Bog_E1_1 | ecosystem: Environmental > Terrestrial > Soil > Wetlands > Peat | place: Sweden: Abisko, Stordalen... | reverse complement strand
TATCCTGACCGGCGACCCTTCGTCACACCTCTCCCGGAAGAAGATCAAACCTGAAGAAAATCAGTCGGCGCAGGTGGTCCCTATCCAGATCGCCGAGTTTGGCCCCTCTCGCCGCCGCCGCTCACAGTCAATGGTATCGCGCCAAGCCATCAGGCCTACCTGGCTGCCGGTGGCCAGGAGGGACTCATCTTAGGTGATGGAGGCCTTCAGTACGGGCCAGAGGAGATAATAGAGACCTATTACAGCATCCAGGTACTTAAGTGGATCTCAGTTTCACCGGATTTTCAGTATGCGTGGAACCCTGGCTACAACCGCGCCCGAGGCCCGGTCCCAATCTACGCGGTACGGATACACGTGAGCTTCTAATCGCAGAACAGGCCGAACGATCCTGATGAAATCTTCAGGATTCAGCGCTGTTAGGCCGACCGGTTGTGGACGATATTCTAACTAGTCCACCACACATCATGAATCTCGAACTCGTCAGATTACCCCGGGTTGCTCGCCGAGCGGCGACGGCTCAATCCTCAAGAACTATCCTAGAGGGTATTTGGGTGCAGACGGAAATCGGCTTGCGCTGTGTCTGGAAAACCCGTCGGGAGGCTTCGGATGCCCATTCGAGCCTAATGCGAACTCTTCACGCGTAAGTCGCACTAGGATTTTCCCGGATGTTTTGGCCAACCATGCGCCAGGGGATAGAATAGCCCGAACTCGCTCTCGGTTTGAGTTAACCCTCCGCTAAACCCCTCGTTATCCCGGGGAACGGATCCCTTCCATGAAAAGCGGAGTGTTCCAAAAAGGACCGGTTTCGAGCACTGGCGAAATCATCTCGTCAACCAAACTCACTATGGCTGATCCCTCTCTTGACGTACAGCTCGGTTTACCGTAAGGTTTACCGCATGCCTACCATTGCAACAAAACTGTCCACGGAGCTCGCCGGCCGAGTGCAACGCGCGGCCAGATCCCGGAAGACCACGATTTCCGCCCTCGTGCGCAAAGCGGTTGAGAGCGATGTAAGCGGCCGCCAGGGCGAAACCTTCGGGGGCAGGTTTGGCCATCTTTTTGGTGCGGCAAAGCGACTGCCTTCAAATGCCTCCAGCAAGGAGGCGTATGAGGATTAACGAAGCGATTCTCGATGCCGGCCCGTTGGTAGCAGTTCTATCGGCGAAGGATGCTTGTCACGATTGGGCACTGAAGGTGTTCACAGATCTTCCACTTCCATGCATCACTTGCGAGGCGGTTTTGTCCGAGGTGTTTTTCCGTATTCGTAAGGATGGGAAAGCCGCCAAGGCGCTGTGCGAGATGATTGACGGCGGAGCCTTTCGCGTTGTTCCGGTTTCCACCCTAGGCGGAGTTGCGCGATATGTGGTCAGATATCAGGTCGATTTTGCGGATGCATGTCTCGTTGCCATTTCGGAAAGCTTCCCCGGCGCGACAGTCGTGACAACTGACAGGCGGGATTTCTCGTTCTTGCGGCGGTTTGGACGAGAGCCGATACCTTTCGAGGCGCCGTGATCGGTTGAATTCTGGACGCCTGCGGCTCTCGACCGCGGCGGTTCCCCCACATAGGCAATCTTGGATTGCCGCAAGGATCCAAGTTCGTTCCTGCTCGACCGTCTGCCAGCGGAACCGGTCCACTAAAACAGCACATGTGCCTAAAACGTCTGGTTTACGAGAGGGATGGTGATCGTCGGATGGCAGACGAATTCGCCGCGCGGTTTTGGGACCGCGCCTCGCTCCTGACGCTGCATCTCTGCCTTTTCGGGCCAACGACCCCGGCTACCGCCACCGTAGCCGCCCATTCTTGAACGGAATCAAGGCAAGGATGACGGCAGTTTCGTAATACGATCGCCGATCCATTACATCGCCCGTTAGAAGGCCCACCGCCCCGTTTTGCTGTTTGGAATTCATCCGTCCGAAGACTTTGTCGTCGGCTTCCCCAAGCTCAGTTCCCAGTAGGACCAGTTCGGCGACTTCCCTAGGCAGGCAAAAGGCTCCGGTTCTCCCTTTGCCAACGGCATCCGAATCTCTCGCCACCACTACAATCCAAGCGAATGTCAGCACCTCGCCAAACTTGGCCTCGCATCCGCCTTCGAGGCCGACCCAGTAGTCTGCGTCCACGTCGCGGCCTCGCGCATTGTTTGCCCGCTGAACCGCCCCCTGAAGTGTCTCTGCATCAGACATGGGCTGAGCGGCGACACCGGAATCAACCGAACATCCCCTGCCTGTGAAAGTCTCCCCCGGAAACATTTTGCGAAATCCATCCAAGGCGGCTTCAATCTTAACGGGATTCGTCGACCCAACGGATACTATAGGCATTCCATGGATCACAGTCCGAATCGCCCCGCACGCAATACTGGGCGATCACCGCGATGCGGTTAACCCCCGGCCACCGCCGAGTTCACAGCCGCCCTGCACTTACGCCGTCTGACGCGATCGCTCGCCCCCGCGGGCCGGTTGCTCGTTTGGGAACGACGAGGCAGCGCGACCAATCGGCGTTTGTTGCCTCGCTCTGGTCCGTTGCCATCCGGAATCGCGTTTTAATTCCGCCGGCATCGGGTCGCCCGCCGCTCGGTCGCTGTGACGGATGCACGGCCTAACGCTGTGTTCTGGGGTGTCTCTTTGGCTGTTTTTCCCCCAACCTGGAGCTTGGTTGCTTTCTCAGCCGGTCCCCCCGTCCGTTCCGGACTCGCTGCGCTCGCCTCGGTCTAGTCGTGGGGCACCCCTGAAGGGAACCCCGACCACGCCTGCCCTCGGAACGACGGCGCCCCCGGCGTTTTTCGAGAAAGCAATCCCGCTCCTCTCATCAAAAGAAAAACATATGCCAGAGACAGCCACACCCCCCACCACGAGCAAGAAGCCCGTGCATTCAATCCGTCTCAGCGCGAACGAGGTCGCCATTTGGGCGAACCCGAACGACGCCGGCGTGATATACGACAACGCGACGTTCTCCCGGACGTACAAAGACGGTGAGGAATTCAAGAACGCCGATTCATTCGGCCGCGATGATCTCCTCGTCGTCGCGAAGCTCGCCGACCTGGCCCACACCTGGATTTGCGAGCAGATCGCCAAGGACCGGGCGGGCGCGTAAGCGCCTCCCGCGCGGACATGAGCCCCGGCGGAAACGCCGGGGTTTCTTTTCGGCCGTGAGCAGCGTTCGGCCGCACGACTAACGAGTTGGAAGCCGGCCGAACCGCGCCGGCGAGGTTCCCCGCCGACACCCAGGACCCCAACCGATTCGGCTTCGCCGGATTTTCTAGCGCGGCTGCCCTGCCGTGTTTTCCAATTGTACCGGCGGGTCAAGGTAGTACCGCTTCGCGGTCTCCACCACGCCCATACCCTGCGCTTCCCCCTCGTCGGGGCCAAGGCCCCTTCCTCGGCGCTCCGGAAGGGCTTTGACCTCGCCGATGGAAAAACGGCGTTCAATCGGGCGAGCCGATCCCTCTACAATTCGTAGATACGCGCTCTCTCGGTTGCACGCTCCCTCCATGCGCGTTTACGAAGCCTCGATCAAATACCAGCTCGTTAGCTCCCTGCCTGCGATCCGCGTTCTAAACAGTGCGGCACTCGTGGCGGAGTATATGCGCGGCGCGTTCGACGAAAGCCCCGTCCAAGAGAGCGTATGGGTGATTGCCGTTAACCGGCGCAATAAGCCGATCGCGCGCTCGATGGTGACCCTCGGCACCTCCACATCGACACTTGTGGCCCCCTCGGATGTTTTTCGATACCTGATTCTCCAAGCGGCTACGGGATTTATATTGAGCCATAACCACCCAAGTGGCGATCCGTCCCCCAGCGCGGCGGACATTCAGCTGACGAGGGCGATGCGCGAGGCGGCGAACATGATGCAAATCACGTTCCTTGACCATGTGATCATTGGCGACGCGTCCGATGACCCCCTTCAAAGGGGTTACTACTCGTTCAGGGAGGCGGGGCTCATTTGAGCCCTCTCCCGCGTCCTGGCGGGGCCGCTGGAGGCGGCTACGGGCCTTTCCGGGGTTTCCGCGCTCCTAGACGCGGCCTCCGGCCCGCGAGCGGTGCTGCAGGCCGTCGCGCACCCGTTCGAGCGCCGGCCGGATCCGCTCCTGATAGACCTTGCGACTTAGTATCGCGACCCGCCGCATAAGCCGCTTGCGGAGCCTCTCACGGGCCGGCAACGGTGGCCGTTTGCCGACGTAATCGACCGCGGCGGATCTCGACTCGATGGTGTCCACCGCCTCCCGAATGAGCCTCGCGCGGTCCGGAGCGTGGATTTCCAGGGTGCGGCGACCGCGCGAGCTCGCCACGTACGTTGACTTTCCATCCAGCTTCTCGGCCGCGACGATCGCGTGGTCCACAGTTGCCCCCTGGCTCTTGTGCGCCGTTACCGCGTAGCCGTGCGTGAAGGTCCGGTAGGAATTCGGGAGCTCCACGAGCCGGGGTTTGCGCTCCCCAGTCACTTGGACGACCATCGTTTTCTGGGAGACCTTGCGCACGGTGACGAACATCCCGTTACTTACCCCAAGCTTCTTGTCGTTTCCCTGGAGGAGCAGCCTGTCGCCCTGCGCGACCGGGATCCGCTTTGAATCCGCCACCTGGAGCCGCCGGCCGGCTGTCTTAAGGTCAAGGCGCTTCCCGCCCACGAGCGTTAGGGTGTTGTCCTGTCCCACCTCCGCTATCTCGTACCAGATGCCCTTGGTGAGACCCCCGATTTTGGTCCCGGTGGTCACGACCTGGCCGGCCCGGTAGTTGCGGCCGAGGCGCCGCTGCGCCGAAGTGAGGTCCAGGTTATCGACGACCGAGAATTGCTCGTCGGGTCCCACGAGCTCCCCGGTCTGGCGGCGGGCATCGCGGACGTAGCCCGTTAGTTTGCTAATCTCCGCCCAGGTCGGGGCCACCAAAAGCGCGCTCACCCCGTTCCTGCTCTTTTCGATGAACGCCTTTGCCGCGGCCGGCAGGTATTGTCCGCGGTCCTCGTGGATCATTCCCCGGTCGTCCAGCTTCATGAGCCCGTCGCGTACCCGGCCCTGGCTCATGAGCTTCATCGCCTGGCGGTACTCGGGATCCAGCTGGCGCCGGATTTCCTTGAGCTCGGGCATGAGCATGGAGGAGTGGTTTTTAAGAACCGCCAGGAAGTCGCCGGCTTCGACCGCGGACATCTGCTTTTCGTCGCCGACCAGGACAACCCGGGCGCCGGCGTTTATGGCCGTTTTCAGGAGCTCGTGCCCTGCCTTTGCCGAAAGGAGCCCCGCTTCGTCCACCACGAGAACCCGGTTTTTAAGGGACTGCTTGCCGCTCCCGACGTCTATGAGAAGTTGCGTGACCGTTCGCGGGTTCCCAAAGCCTTCGGCCGCCAGGACTCGCCGCCCCGCGTGCTGCGGCGCGGCGTACACCGGCGAATGCCCCGCCTCCCGGAGCGCCTTGTCAAAGGCCTGGAGAGCGGTTGTCTTACCGGCGCCGGCCGGGCCGCGCAGCGCGACCACGCCGTCGCCCGAGGCAAGCAGGCGTTCAAGCGCTATCCTCTGATCGTCCTTCAGGGAGGAGGGCAGCCGGTCGCTCCTTCCCAAGGGGTCGAATTGCCCGGCGGTCACTTCCACGAGGGCAATGGCCTCCCGTTCGCGCAGGAGATTCTCGAGGCTCGTCACCAGGGCCTGCTCCGCCGCCCGACCTTCCGGAGCCAAGGCGACCTGGACAATCGCAGTCGATTCACGGAGAGCCGCGCGCAGCTGCATGACGTCGGCTGTTCCAAGGTTTTCCTCGATCGCAGCCACAAGGAGGCTTTTCTCGGACACAACCGACTCGCGCTCGAAAAGATGCTCCGCAGCCCATTCGATCAGCTCCCGGTGATTGACGTCCGGGGTGGGGAGGGCCCCGCGGCCTTGCGCCGCCTCGACAAGCCCGGCCAGGCGCCGGCGGTCCGCCTCTGAATATTTGGCGAGCTGCTTCGCCCGCACCTCGTCGGTCGTTATCTCGGAAAGCTTCCTGCCGCGCGTCTCCGTCGCCATGACGTGCCGCTCCCCAGCCGTCGGTTGCCGCCCCTTTTCCGCCACAAATTTGGCAATCTCCGCCTCGATCTGCAGCCGGCGCGTCGATTGCAGACGTCGGTCCGCTTCCGTAACCCCTACGATGTTAAAGCCCTGGACCTTCCCGTTTACCCGGTCCTCCTCGATCTCGTATCCAAGGCCGCGGATCCGACGCGCAAGCTCAGCCTGGTACACCCGGCCGGCCAGGTTGATTGCCGAGAACATTTCCCCGTTCTCGAGCGCGTACCATTCCTTCGTTTTCGGGTCGAAGGTCGCGTTGGCACAGACCAGGTGAGTGTGCAGCTGCGCGTCCAGTTCCCGGCTCGCGTCGTGGGCAAACGCCGCCGCAACCAGGTTGCCGGTCATAACGGCATCTCGCGTGCTTCCGGCCTCGCCACACAGGCCTTGCCGAGCCGCCAGCCGCTCGAGCTCCGCAAACCCAGCCTTCATCGCCTCGCTATGCGCCCGCCGGAGCCGTTCATCGCCGAAGGTCACCGCCAGGATCGAAACGTCCTTCGGGGCGGAGATTTGGAAGTCAAAAAAAGCCCGGCGATTCGCTCTCGTCCGAGCCGTCAGTGGTTCGCCGGTTCGCGGATCCAAATTCAGCCGCAACGCCTCAAACGCCGCGTCGTTTTCGCCGATCGCCTTTCCCTCCAAGCCTAGCTCGCAAGCGCCTTGCCCCAGCCAATGCCCGGTAATCTCGTTGCCCTTGTCGTAGTAATCATTCGCCCGCAAATGCCGGCCCAGGTACGTCGCCCCGTTTTTTATTACTTTACACGTGAACACGCGGGGAAGCGTTTGCCTCGCTTCGCTCGGCCTGTCGATGAATAAAGTCTCAGCGAGTGAGACGCAATACGTCTAAGCGCAGAGCGCTTAGAATTTGCGGACACCAGAAGCTCCATTTTATGGGAGCTTCGCTGGAGCTTCATGGGAGCTTTCCGCTTTCCCGGTACTTTTTTTCCTTCGCCAAAGCTCCATTAAGCTCCATTGAAGCTCCCGCAAAACCCCGACATGAGGAAAAAAAATTCAGGACAACGCTCCGGCGTTCCTTTTCAGTCCAAACTGGCACCGTTTGAGCCGCAAATCCGGCAATGGCTGCGCGCCAACACGACCTATTCCCAGATGGCTGAATTGCTCCGCAGCGAGCACGGCCTGAAAGTCGACCCTTCGACGATCAATGCCTTTGTCCTCGTGCGATCGCGTCGCCGTAGCCGCGCTATGCTTCCAGCGGACCCGGAAACACCCGGGGCCACACCCGCACCGCCGTCGGCACACGCCGGCCCGCAGAATGGCCAGGAAGCGGCGCCTGGCCCGAAACGGAAGCCCGACGGTACCAGCCATGGTCACATGCTCCCGCCCCAGCATTCCAAGCACCTTGATTCCCGTGGCCAGCCGGTGGAGCCACCGCCGAACCCTGACGATTTCCGTATCGAGAACCTCTAACCAGCAAACCCCATGTCCCTCAAACGAACAGAATCCCTAAGCCCTGAATCTCAGCAGGACGGCGCCGCGGCGGCCCTGAAGCTCTACGACGCCGACGACGTCAACCCGTCCTTCTCGCGGTTCTATCCCCAGTCCGAGCAGCTACGGCTGACCGCGAAGGGCCTTGAACCCCTTTTCAACTGGCTGGAGGCACCGGGTAGCGTGGCTGTCGCTGACCTTGGGGCCCGGGCGCGCCATGCCCTTCTTGAATTCGACGGCAGCACGGGTTGTTTCGAAACGGCGACCAAATACAACACGGCCGTCATCGTCTGCGTCGCGCTGACACCGTCCAATGACAGCATTGGATTACTAAAGAAGCTGTTTGAGCGCCTTGGATCCCGCGTCACCTGGCTTATCGCGAGGAGCTCCTTTGCCCACGGGACTTGGGAAGTGTGGGAGAACACCGCTACCCACAAGGCGCTCATGGAGGCCTCCGCCCGCGAGATCCTCGCCCCGACCCTGGATGCGGAGGCATGGGCGGCGATCGACAAGCATTCCCTGACGGCCATTGCCGCCGCGGACGACAGACGCCTCCCCCTTGCGCTCCGCTCTCACGTCTTTAGGTGGCGCCAGAAATACGCGGCTGAATTCGCCCGCGAGGTCGCGCCGTTGATCAAGACGGACGGCAAGACGCTCTTTGTCGTTACAGGCGATAAGGGCGGGGTGGGGAAGTCCTCCCTCGCCCGCGCCCTCACGGACTGGTTTCTCACGGCGACACCAAGTCCGGCCGTCGCGTGACTTCCTTTGACCGTTATGCCCAACACCCTCTCCGAACCCACCCTTCTCGAGTCCCTGCCGCCCCGAGGCCCGCAGGCAGCTGCTAAATCCCCACTGATGACACCACGCCTTGCCCACCTCGTAAGCCAAGCCACCGATCCGGACGGGTATCTGGACCGGACTCAACTCTATGAATCGCTGTCGATCGATCCGACCGACCCGGTAGCGATCATCATCGAGGCATTCCTCGCCACCGAGAACTCCCGCCAGCTGCTAAAGGAAAACATCGTTGAGGAGCACGAAGCGGCCGAGGGGGCTTTGCGCCGAATCGCCGAGGATATCGCCGACATTGCCGCCGTCCACAATACGCAGCTTGCCGCGGCCGTCGACGAGTTGAAGGCAGGGCGCGAGGCAACCGACAAAGCTATTCGCGCCCACCTGAGTACCGTTGGCGAGCAGTCGGACAAACTGCACGCGAGCGCCGGAAAGCTTCAGACAGCCGCCGACTACCTGCGGACGCAATCGCGTGGCATCTTCTTTTTGCTGGGGTTGCTTGTCGGGGCAGGGCTTGCGCTTGCGGTGGTTTTCACTTTCTTGGGAAAGGTTTTCCTTAAGTGAAATCCTATCCCCCAGTGAAATGGCGCGATTCTTTCGCAACGACGAATACTGCACGTCCTCGCACGACGTACCGATCTTCAAACTCGCGAAGGAAGCGCTAAGAGCGCGCGATTTTCCGCTTGAGGAGAGTCAGGCTGTCGTCCGGCAGTTTTTTGACCCAAAGAGGTTCGAGCACCTTCGAGATAGCTCCCGGCCGATTGCCTACCTGGTAGTCCCAAGCACGTCGGGGACCAACATTCTCCCGCGGATTCTCGCGGAGGAGCTTAGCGCCTACTACCCGGGGGAGATTGTCCAAGGCTGGGCCACCCCTGAAAGCAAGACGAGGAACGCGCTCAAAAGCTCCATTCGCAAATTGCGAGAGCCGGCCCATTTTAACGTCATCCACGAGGTCGTAGACCGACTCCCGGCGAATGGCCGCCTGGTTCTTGTTGACGACGAGGTAACGACCGGAGGGAGCGCCCGCGCGCTTCGCCATCTCCTTTCCTTGCACAATCGCAGCGTCGATGATGTCCTCTCCCTTGGGCAAAGCGAACTACGCAAGGTAAATGCCCGCGACATAGACCGCGTTGTCGAAAAACTCCAAGACCCAAGCCTAAGACCCGCCGTTGTCGGCGTCCTCGGGGGCCAACTCAAACACGCTGCCAACTACATCGAACGCGTTCTAAATGATAACACCCGCCTGGAAATATCAGCATACTTTGTCGCTGAGTACGCTCGATTGCGCGAACTTGGACTCGCTTACGACGAGCCAGCGCGAGGAGCTGCAATCGGCCCTCGAGGCCTTGAAGCGGCACAACGACAAGATCGAGCCGGCGCCGCAATTTCCGCCGGACTTCCGGGCGAAAGTGGCAGCTTACGCGGAAGCGATGATCGCTCAGAAAGTCGCACCGCTCAGTGTTCCGCGATCGTCGCAGAGTTGACCAAGCTCCGTGAGCAGTGGTCCGCGGCCGGGTACATCGAACGCCCTGGTATCGTTCGTAAGGGTCTGGGCATGGTGGACGAGCTCGGCGGGCCTGGCACGACAGGGATCCCCTTGCGCATCGCAGCCCGGGATTTTCTGGAAGGGCAGGGGAGCCTTGATCTTCTGACACGCCGGGCGGCCGAGCACGTCGCCGCACTGCCGGTCGACCGCGTTCTTGGGAAGAGCCGGAGCTCCGGCCTGGAGCGTTAACAATTTCTTCCGGTCGGAGCATACCCGTTTTAAGATTGAGACCGTTCGTTGGAGCGACAAACTTTCCGCCATGATCCCGAATGCCCCAATGCCGGCCCCTCTCCGCGATGAATTTCTTCGCAAGGAGCCGCCGCTCGGTGAGCCCGTCGGGGACTACAATGAGCATGTCCTCCGGTGCGCCGTGATGAACCAGGCCATTGAGGGTTACAACTGCACCGAGCCCGAGATCGCAGCAGCACGTAAAGTCATCCAGGCATCAGAAGCTAAGTAGTCATGGCTGAGGGAAACCCGTTCGTCGCGGCCTTCGATAAGGCTGCGCGGGATCGGGCAGATTGGGCAAATCTTCAGGCAAAGGTGGCGCCTGGGATAAAGAGCATCGAGGAGTACCGCACGAAGACTTTGGCCGGCATCGCTGTCGCCCAGAAATGGCTGCGCCTGAATTCCGGTGTGATCCCTCTCCTGGAGCAGATCGAGCAAGCCCATCAAATTATTTTTGAGGGTGTTACCATCGACGCCGGCCGGGTCCGCAGGGTAGGAGAGACGGTCATCTTTGGAGGCCACCTGGGGGCGGACGCCCAGCGTATCCAGATCGAATATGCCCGCCTGACCGTCGAAGCCAGGCAGATGTTTTCCCATGCAGCGAACGATCTGGAGAGATGCGCCGCCATTGCTTTCTACCACGCGCGTTTCGTCGGAATTCACCCGTTCAACGATGGCAATGGACGCCTTGGCCGCGCCATTATGATGGACCAAGTGCAGAAGGTCCTGGGTAACCCGGAGCCCCTGTTCCAGCGCATTGCCGAGGATAAGCGCGAGTATATTGAAGCGCTAAATTCCGCGATAAGAAGCAATGACCTCACCGGAATGACACGCCTTGTCGCGGAATCGGTCGGCCTACGAATCGAGAAGGATATTCGCATCGAGGCTCCGGCAATCGTTGCCAGTCGTCCGCGGCTGGCATTCGAGTACATCCTTCCTTTGGAACAGGAACTCGCACGAGCCGCACGTGTTGCCAATCGCCCACTAATGGCTCCCGTGCCTGAGCGGCCGACAACCCGTTCGGCTACGCCCGCTGCAGTTGCAATCGTGGAGGAACTGATAGCCCTCCGTAATGAATGGGCCAAGGCCAGCCGAACCGACCAGGAGAAGATTTTAGGGATGGCGCTCGGAATCGTAAACGATACGGGTGGCTCCGGAACGACCAAGATCCCGCTGCGTGTTGCTGCCAGGGATTTCGTTGAATGGAAAGCGACGCGCGATCTTCTCGTGAAACACGCGATGGACCACGTTGCGGGGCGTTTATCCGGTCATATCATCGCGAAAGGGCGCGACAATGGGCTTTGTCGTTAGTGTCGACATGAACCAGCTTTATTTTACATGAGTATGCCCAGATTGGAATCCCTCACTCCCGATATCATGACGAATCTGAATGGGCCAATTCCTGCTCCGACTCTCCTATAATCACTCGTTCGTGAATGACAGATGTTTCCGGGCGGCGAGATCTAATGTTCGCTGGGGACTCTAATACTATTCATCTATTGTGCAACATACTGGTAACATTGCACTCGGCGTGGCCGGCGGTACTACGATTGTATCAATACATTGATTTGGAGGACAATGAGATCCCCTTTGGAGACATTTGTTTCGAAACGGCTCTCGCTCGCGACTGGTTCGCCTATCATACCTGATCGTAGCTGTAAGTCAGCGCTGCCAATTCTTCAGACGTATGATAAGGCCGTCTGCTGGCCGTCAATCGGCCGCATTCGGCAATGAGGTGGAGATGTTTTTTCGCCCTGGAGCAGATTACATAGAGTAGCTTGCTCGCCTCTTCACTCGCCTCATTGCCCGTCCCGTGGATGATCGACTGCCAATTAGGTATGTAGCCCTGCAATAGTCCGAAAGCTATCACGGTCGTGAATTCCTCGCCCTTCACACCATGGCAGGTGCTAACCACAATTCCCTCGCGGCTGCCGAAGAGTTTACGGAGTGCGTTAACATCTGTGGGAATGGCTCCTTGGTGGCGAACCAAGTGGTTTTGCGCCCTAGCGAAAAAATCATTTTGGGACTTCGCCAAATCTGGATGGAAAGCCAAATCGATCCTCGCCTGAGCATTCAATCTACCAAACACCTCTCGCAAGTACGCCAAACCATCGGTTTCAGCCGAAACTGTCGAGTTGATAGACCGAAGGAGTAGGCGAGAAGTACGCAAGGAAGCGGGTAACCGCAATTTCGTGTCACGTTCTAGTTCATGGATCACTTCTTTTGCCCACCGAGGCCGGCTATTTTGGTGTAGGTGATTCCCGCTCGTGAGGAATAATCGCGCCACCTTAAACCAAATATTCTCCCGGGAGGAGTGTAGGGGAGAGAGACCAGGCGCATCAAACGGAACTTCGGGAAATTGCAGCACCAACTCACGGGCGAGCGGAATGACATGCGCCCAATGAGGCGCTAGGATGCAGATTTCCTCAGCAGGAATTCCCGCCGCGAGTGACTTACGGACGAGGGGGATGATGGTTGCCACAAGGGCATGCCTATCGATGGTTTGGTCGAAGAAAGTGATGGCACCTCGGTCTCCTGCATACGCGGCTAGTGAAACGATCGGGCCCGTTCCACTCCGAAACCGTGTGAAGTAATCGACGAGCCGCTGGGTCGACCGAAAGTTCTTGGACAGGGTTAGTTCGCGAAATGGGAAACCGAATTCCAATGCGATTTCCGGCGTGGTTTTTGGCAGCGCACCCAAGTTTTGGTAGATGCACTGATTGAGGTCTCCGACAAAATAGAGCGTATTGCGATTCCGCTGGGCCGTGACAATTTGCGATAAAACTGCGTAATGCAGGTCCTGGATATCCTGCGTTTCGTCGACGCAGATCAGGGGCATGATAGCAGCTAGCGTTTCAGCAATCTCTGGTCTATCTCGCAATAATTGATAGGAATAGAACAGAATATCATCGTAATCCAATAGCTTTTCCGTCTCTAGCCGGCGTCGATACCGCTCGTAGATGCGTGCCGCGACAAGCCCGGAATTTGGATTCGCCCCGGTACGTGCCCGGGCGGTGGTAACCTGATCGTAGCGACCGGGCAGAGGGTCGTCGACTAGCAGTTCGTCGATAACTTGTTGCGTATAGTGTTCGTCCGCGACTGCAAAGCCGCGTTTGAGTTTGTCCAAATATGCCGAATATGGCCGTACTATCCATTCCAGGGCGAATGAATGCATGGTGCCTGTCCACAGTTGCTCCGTCTCAATGCCCGACAAATCAAGGCGTGCCTGAATTTCATCCGCCGCGCGATTGGTGAAGGTGAGTGCGATAATGCGTTGCTTTGTGGAAGCGAGTTCATTGAGCCCCCGCATGACCCTATGCAGCAGCACTCGTGTCTTGCCACTCCCGGGGCAGGCCCTGACGACTACATGGCCGTTATGCTCGACTGCAATCAGCTGTTCGGCACTCAGGCTCACAGCAATTGGCAATAGGATATTTCCCGATAAAGCGTCGAGAGCGGATCGTCCGGAAGGTTGGCGAGGTAGAACGTGACGAACTCCGAGGTGGGTAATGATATCAATTCGTCGATTCGCTGCCTGATGGCGTCCGGTATCACCTCCTCGAAATCGACCTCCCGGATGCGATATAGCCCGATTTGCCGGAACGTACGGTCGGTAAGGATATCCTGGCAGGCGAATGCCAACGCTGAGAGTATATACGTTGGAATGACGGTGCGGGTAAAGAGCTTTTCCGCGAGAAGCAGGGCGAACCAACCTTTACCTTCTTTAGCCGCCAACCGGAGGACTTCCGTCGCCGCGATTTTACGTTCTCCGTTCAACCGTTCGCTGGCCGCGGTCCGATCCGCCTCCCGGGTGTAGATATCTTCCAGGGTTTGGATCGTCTCCCAAGCATTACCGGCAAGCACGAAATCCACTTCGAAGGTATGCTCGGCTAAGAAGACGGAAAGCCAGGGGTTATTGGCGGTAAACTCGTTGAGCGCTGTTTGTCTCCGAACACCGGCCAGCTGCGAGGCACGCGCATGCATTTGGATTTTGTCGTCGGATTCAGGCGAATCAGGCAGCGGAATAAAAGCCTTATCAAGGTCGGACAAAATCGCACATCGACGCCTAATGCGGTCATCCGAGAATATTACTGCGATATGCTCAAAAAAAGAGGCATTCATTGCGATGACGCTCAACCCCAACTCATCGATGCCCACGCCGAACACCGCCCGGACCATAGCGGGAATCATAATCAATTCAGCTTCCCCTTCGACCAAAATCACACCTTTGGCAAAAAGCAGTGTGGAGCGAACTGCGTCGAGGTAGCGTTCAATGCGATTGATCGTGTCGTCGTCCAAACCCTGAGCAGGTTGGTATACGGCGCAATCTGCCCCGGCCTTTGCCAGTACGTTGACGCTCTTAATCCGCGAAATAGATGAAATTTGGGTAGAGTGCGTCGAAACAATGACCTGTGTCTTTTCCGAATCGAGATTTGTGAATAGGGTCTTCTGCACGTGGGCGTGCAGATGCGCCTCTGGTTCCTCAATCAACAGGAAATGCGCAACGCGGTCGGTTGAGAGTTTACGCTGATATTCGAGAAACTTTAGCGCTAGATATATGAGGTTGGCGCTGCCGAGACTTTGCTCGCTCAAGTCGCCCCTGTAATCCGGATCTGCAGCTTCCCCGACCAGTATGCCGAGGCGTTGCAGCAGCTTTTCCATGCTGTCGGGCAAAGTTGATTCGATAGTGATCTCCGGAGAATAGGTGTTACCCACCGCTTTCAGTAGCGCTCCCTGTATGCCGGTGGAAAGAGTTTTGATTTCGTCGAGTGAAGCAATGTTTGTGTTAAGCTGCTCTACCATGTCAGTGATCTTTTTCGCATCGCCAATGGTGATCTCGGCCTCCAGGCCTCGCAGCAGGTTTAAGAGCGGATTACCCCGGTAGCTTTGCAGCTCAGCGAGCACATCGCGCAGGGCTTTGATGAACGTACACGCTACTTCCTGGTGAATCGGATTAGTCCGAACCCCTAACAGATGTTGATCGTCGTCGTGCGGATCGGGGAAACTACCGGCGGCAAAATTACCTGCGATGGCCTGATAGACTGCGTCATCGTTGAAGTCCGCGGTTGCGCGCCCCGTCAAGACGGCTTCATAGTCATCGAGTGTTAGCTTCGTCAGCGATTTGATGGCCTCAGCACCATTTGTTTTGGAAAGCTCGTGCAATTCTTTGCGAGCTTCAGTGTTGGGACGGAAGAAGAGCGTGTGGGTGCCCCTTTGAGACCCGTTCATGTGTCCTGCCAGATGCTTTAGGATTTGGCATCCCTCCGAAGGATCTAGGTCCCCGAAATCAATAGAGATAATGATCCAATGTCCCTGCCACGCTCCTCCTGCCCGACAGAAATCTGTTTCACGGAGGCTAATGGCATTGCGGGGCAAGCCTTCATCGAGAAGGAGTCGAAGCGCGTGAAATGCGTTGGTTTTCCCGACACCATTCTCTCCGATGAATGTGTTTACTCCGGTCGTGAAAGAGAACTTCACGTTCCTGAAATTACGGAAGTTGCGAATCTGGAGGGACGAGATGTGCATCGAAGTGGTGCTCTGTATTCTCCGATAAAGCGATAGCGGAGCATTCTGCGATCAGTAACCGGCGGCAATCCGATACTAGGCGGCCCGACGCTGCCGTTAGCCATATGTCGCCACACTGGCCCGAGCGAGCCTTGGTGTCCTCCGGGTGCAACGTAATCAGTGTAACGGCCCACCGGGGGCCATATGACAGCGTTCGCGCTTGTGTCTGCCGGCGTATCGGCATCTCATCCTAATGTTCTTTAGCTAGGCAATGCATCGTGAACGGCTCCCCGCAAGGGGCGCCTACCAACCGAGCTCATGGGAGCCACGGTGGTCCAATGATGTGGGTCGCATTCCGCGGCCAAACAATAACCCATGATGTGTTGCTGGTGGGAGCCAGCACATGAAAAACAACACCGTCAGTGAATTGCAGCCGCAGGTAGCCATGCCCAGGCTTTGCCGTGCGTTGGAAAATTTGGCCGACAATCTCGCGATCTTCGCCGAGGAGTTCGGGATCAAGGCGGACGACAATCTTCCCCGGAGACTCGCCGTTATAGGGTTCGCAAACGGGATAGTCCTCGGCGTCCATGAGGCAGCGGATGCGGCCCGGTTGGAGGCTATCCTGGAAGCCGACGCGGTCCCGCGCGCCGTGGAGATTGCCGGGGCCGGAGCGTCCTTCGCGGACGAGTATGTGGACCAGACAGACTGGACCGCGGAAGTCGGCCGCATCCTGGGGCAGCGCTGGGTTCTGTCGGCTGACAATGGCTCCGGGATCGGCTACCCTGCCGAGGTCAGGCTAAGGACGCTTCAGGGGGTCCGCTTCGGCCTCGCGGTGGCCAGGGAAAAGCCGGAGACCGCCGGGGCCATATTCGAGAGGGTGAAGGTGCTTCCGTTTGAGAACCGGTTCCTGTCCGGGCGCCTGATCTACTGGAGCGACCGCAGTTGGGTGCCGACCGGGAAGCCGTTCATCGAATTCGTTGGGAACTGGTACAAGGCCGGAAGCGTGGAACAGGAGGTGATCTCCGGGGCCGTGGCGGAGGTCTATCCGATCGCCAAGGCTCTCGGAAATCCGTGGAGTCTGCCGTTCTGGGCGGAGACAGGCTGGAACGGCGGGAGGCTCTTCGCGCGAAACCGACCTGGCCACTGCAAAAGGCTGCTGGAGGACGCCGGGGAGGGGTACCTCGAGGGGTACCTCGAGGGCTGCCGGAAACTCTACCAACGTTACATCGTGGGAACCGCCCGCGCGGACGGTGCAATCCAGCTCGAGCGCGCAACCCTCTGCTACCTTGGCGAGCACCGGGACGGGGATGTCGCAAGATGGGTCTGCACCGGTCGCGAACCTCGCCACATAGCGCGCACCGCCTACGACTTCACCTACTGGATGGGAATCTTCTCCGCCCATCCCCTCCCAAACCCGGAAACCTGAGGGATGCCCCATGAAACGATACGCGAACATCGACTATAGCTTCAGGCCGGAGGGTTATTGGTCCGACAAGGATCCTCTCTGCGCGATCCTCCGCAACGTGAAGGGCGAGAAACGAAGGCAAATGATCATCGACTATTGGAATGCCGGAAGACTCGACGAGCTTGAGGCTGATCTGCTCGCCGATGAGGTTGACGAGGGGACCAAGGACAGGCTGGGAAAGATTCACCCCTCCTTCATGGGAGGTGAATATATGCCCGGATACCTCCGCAGCCTGCCGGATTCGGACTGGCACCACCTTGGAGACTGATCGGATCGTCTTCCTTATGGCGGATCCGAACATTGTGTGGTCAGTTCATTTCAGAGAGGGCGCCATTTCTGTTTTTTCTCCGGTGCAACCTTTGGTGCGTAACGGCCCACTGGGCTAATGCAACAAGGCTCATGTTAAGTCCTAGAACTCCGAATTAGCTCTGCTGCCGAATCGGCAGCTAGGAAAGCTGGTGCAGATGGAATGCCCCCTCGCCCAATGTCTGCCTGCAGAGGTCGATGAGATGTTCGTGGTGAGTAAAAACGAAAACCTGCGTGCGTTTGGAAAGGGCGGCAAGCTGTGGCAGGATCGCCTTGGAGCGTGCGTTGTCAAAAGTGATCAAGAGATCATCCAAGATTAAAGGCATCGGCTCATTGTCTGATAAATAGCGGCCGAGCGCTGCAAGCCGGAGCGACAGATACAGTTGGTCCCTAGTTCCGTCGCTGAGACCCTCGACAGGCACCTTTGCGTTGTCGGACGTGACCGCGACAAGAACGGGGGTGTCCTTATCGTCGAACTCGGCGTCCAATCCACTAAACCTCCCACGAGTGATGGCTCCAAATATATCTCCAGTACTCTTGAGAAGGGGTCCTTGGTTTTCTTTGCGAAAGCGCTCTATCTGGGCCTGGAGAACATGTGTGGCAAGTCGGAGGCGAAAATAGCGAGACGCGTCCTGTTCGATCCGCGCTAGTTCCGACTCCGCTTGCTGCCGCATATCGGCTGCAAGGTCCCCGGCTTTCTCCAAGTTCTCCTTTTCGGTTTTAAGGTGGTAGACCGTCTGTTGGGTGTTTGAAAGGTCCGATTCTTTCTGCTGTTTCTCCTGGAGCGCTCTCGCTTCCCGGCCTTCGAGTGCATCGGCATTCTCGGCTCTGACTTTGGTGACGAAGGCATCCACTGTATCGCCGCGGGCGAGTCCTCTCAGGGTGTTCCGTAAGTCTTCAATCCGAGAAAGGGAGGCAGAGCGCTTTTCGAGTTGAGCGAGGAGGGGCTCTAGTTTGTCGGCGGAGTCCAATCCAGCCAAGTCGAGGATCTGCCGAAAGGATCGGTCGGATTGGGAAAGTAGATCCTTGGCGGCATCGAGTGAGCCCTCGGACTCCTTTATCTGAGAGGCCAGCTGATCGTGGCGATCTTTGGACTTCCTAGCATTGCTGAGTGCGTTCCAAAGAGCCGACTCGAGAGCCTCCACCGACGCGTCCGCAATGTTTTGCGCTTTAGCCTTTTCCCTGACTGCATTCGCGTACTGTTCGATCGATTCGGCTGCGGCTTTTGACTTCTTTGAAGCCACCTGCCATTGGTCAAACTTTGCGAGGAGGTCTTTTCGCTCTCTCAACAGTTCTAGGCCGACATCTGGGGATGTGTCTAAAGAAAGGCCGGCGGCGGCACATTGCTCTGCCCAGTTCCTCGTCGATACCTCTACCGAGGCCGCAAGCGCTTCGTGGGCCTGTTTCAGCGAGGTGTGGTCACTTCTTAGCTCTTTCATTTGCTCTTCCATCTCACTGCGCCGACCAGCGGCTTGCTCGTATTGGCGCACAAGGCTCTTAGCCGCTTCGAACAAGAGGGAGAACTCTTTTGACTCAGATTGACCGAGGACAAGCGCAAGGCTGGTTTTCGACCTGCCAATTTGTTCGGTCTTTCTGTCGAGTACGTCCCTTGCTGCCGTTAGCTTGTTGTGGCATTCGCAGAATTCGGTCCATAGTTCGTTCCAGTCGAGCATCTCGGCGGGTGATGTAGGAGTAATTGCTGTTGGAGACCAATCGGCCGTCCAAGCATGCTCCAGTTCCGCTAGCGCAGCCCTTTGCTGAACAAGCTTTTCATCCGCGGATTTGATTCGAGCCTCATTCTCTGCCAATCGGATGCGTTTCTCGGCTGCCTGAGCGACAGACTCGGCGCGAAGCCGCAGTTCGTCCGATATACCGTCAGCCTTTACAATAGTTGCCGGGAATGCCTGCTCTAATGGCGTGCCAGCTATGAGTTCTTCTTTGGCGCCGCTGCCTTTCCAATCTGCCAAAACCAAGTTCCACCCTTTATCGCGGGTTTCACGTGCTGTACGCAGGGCTTCCGACGTCGGCAACTCGCCCTTCAAATCGAGGCGCTTTAGCTCAGATTGAATCTCCAAAGCGTGTTCCTTATGCTCAATGATCTTGTCCTCTACACCCTTGATATCGCGATGAGCCTTTTCCATTCGTTCCGAATAGCGCTTTATCGTGGCCTTTGCGGGAACCGGGAGATTGACCGTTGCCACGTGGTCCGCAGGCGCCCCTCCTAGCTGGCGGTGCAGGTTGGCCGTTTCCTTTTCTAGACGCGTTAATGCTGATTTGTCGGTTTGAAAGGTGCGATCGGCCTCGGTCGCGCTCTCGGACAAAGCGAGCGCCTCCCTAAGCGGTGTGAGATCCCTTGCTGGAACCACCTCAAGTTTGGATTCCAGTGCGGCGATCTGCATCAAAACCTCTTGTTTTTTTTCGGAATTCTTCGCCTGAGCGATTAAGTCTGTCTTAAGAATGGATGCTGACTCTTGGCAGGATAGGTGCAGCGGAATCCCAATCCGTTGTCCCTCGAGGGATTCAAAATCCCCAGCGATGTGGAGGTCCTGCATTCCCCTTCGAATCGATGAGCCGATGTCGGAAAGCTCCGCCTGGAGATCGGCAAGCGCAGCGTTGTTGTTCCGGTATGCACCCATCTCCTGATGTAGTCGATCTAGAGAATCAGCATCTAATAATATGGTTTCTGCTATTGGATAGTCTTTCAGCTGGCTTCGGAACCGAGCAATTTCTGCTGTCAGGCGCGCGACCGTAGCTTGGGAACTGTCATATGCTTGTCGGGTTTGCTGGGCTCTTTGAACAAAGTCGCTTGTCAGAGCTGGTAAACCCTGGAGCTGATCGATTTTTTGCTGCTCTTCAATGAGGCTGCCCGTTGTGGGCAGGGCGTCTCGGCATCGGGATATCCACTGTAGCTCGTTCTCCAATTGATCGATGTCGCCTTCGAGCTTATGTCGCGCAGCTTCAGCCTCAGCTAGGTCGCTGATTGCTTTATCCCATTTATCAGGACTGATTATCGCCTCACGGCTTTGCCGTAGCAGGTCCTTGTAACGGATGGCTGCCGGCCTAATGGAAACATTTGTTCTGGCGTTTCCCTTAAACAACCTCTCCGCCTCCTGCTGCATCTCCGCAACTATCTTTTGGATAGGAGTCCCGCCCATGCTGGCGGAGAATAGGGCCATGCCAATATTCCCCTCGCCGCGCATAAGTTGCTGCGCCCCGTCACGAAGCTCCTTTGAAGCAAGGCCGAACATCGAGGAAAAATAGGGCAGGTCCACACTGCCAAGATATGGGGTAAGGGCGCTGTCCTGAAGCTGACGGCCCTCCGCATCAAGCAACGTATTTTTGTTTCCCTTGCGCCGCTGAAAAATAAGTTGATCACCTTTTTTGCTGATTATCGTTCCCTTGATTCTAAGTGAACCGTAGTCGTGAAGGAAGTTGTCGCTTGATTGTCCGTGAATACCGAAAAAAAGATCTCGAATGGCCCGTAGCAGCGATGATTTTCCGGCTTCGTTCAGACCATAGATCAGATGAAAGTCGTTCGGAGTGTCGTCAAAGCGCAGATCGAGATTGGTAAACGGACCAAATGCTGGAATCTCCAAGCGTTGAATTCTCATGATGCCTGGCCCCCCTTTGTTACCAATGCGTCTAGAACGATCGACCTAACATCGTCAAGGATCGCGGCCCGGTTGCCTGAAATCCATTCCTTATCGATTCGGTTTCTGACTTCGATGGGAAGCACATCAAGCATTTCGAGGATATCAATTGGAAGCGTGATCAGGTCATTTCCTTCTCCTTCGAGGCTTGTGACGACCTGTTTCGTCAAGGCATCGCGCTCTGCAAGTTGTGATACATCGTACACCGGCTTTGTCTCTATCTTGATCTGCTCTATCCAAAGTGCCTCGGGTCCGTGATCCTGCGCGCGTCCAAGCAGTTCAGCTCGCCAACGAGGTCCTTCCCTAATCAAGGATCCGTGCAATGGAGTGGCGCCGGTTAGAATAATACGGGCCGCTAGCAGCCGATGGTCAGCTTCGCTGACGGCCTTTGTCATAGCCTCGCTGATAAGCCGCATTGCCTCAGACTCTTCGGAGACACTGGTCAGATCCAGTTCAATGATCTGCCAGCGAACAACATCCAAAGCTTTAAATTCCGCGTTCTCCACCGAAAGCGATTCGTTTACCGTCACCAGCCTACATCCGCGTGGCCCTGTCTCGCGCGCATGCCGTCCTTGGCAATTTCCAGAAAAAACTATCCAGGGATCTTGGCTGATCACCTCAGGCTGGTGAATGTGGCCGAGGGCCCAATAGCCGTAGCCCTTGTCGCTTAGGTCGGCCACCGAGCACGGCGCATAGTTGTCGTGGCCTGGCCTCCCGGTGAGGCTTGTGTGCAGCAAACCCAGATTGAATTTACCCGTCACCGCCGGAGGGTATTCCTTAACCAAATTCTCGGGGACTGACCGGTTTGGAAATCCGCGTCCATGGATCACTACCGGAATCCCTGGTACCTCCATGGATTCTGCAGCTTTGGTCGAGAAAACATGCACATTCGCTGGTAGGCCCAGTTTCCTTGAGATAATGGATGCCGCGTCATGGTTACCGGAAATCTGGTAAACCGGGATTCCTTTGCCCGCTAGCCGAACCATCTGACCGCGGAAAAAAAGGCCGGTATTATAGTCCTTCCAATCGCCATCATAGATATCGCCAGCGATCGCCAAGAAGTCGACCTGCTCGTCAATGGCGAGCTGTACCAGGTTCTCCATCGCGTGACGAGTGGCGCCGCGGAGCTTTGCGACAGGCGCTCCGTCGTGGCTTTCCAGGCCCCGAAGTGGGCTGTCCAGATGGGGATCTGCGGCGTGGATAAAGCGAATCATGGCGATTGCTTGGGGTAGGTTGGTTGGGTGGACACTGGACGCTCCCAAGATCTACTGGCAGTAGGTTTATTCGGGGGCGAATTTCGAATGTGAGTCGGCAGTGACAGTGGACCTATCATTGTTGGACGCAATGTCTCGGCCTGTCATCCCGAGCGATTACATGGTTTTACGCGGTGAATAATGAGATGTCGCCATCGTTGGGAGACGTGGACCGGATCAGGCGGCGGGCGCCTCAGCGATCACCGCGAGCAACTGGCGGGCCCGGCTCGCTCCTGAGAAGAGTGCGTCGATCCTTTCTATGTCGGTGGCAGGGTCTAACGAAGATATTGGCGGAAGGCCGATCAAGATGACGCCAAGCCGATCGAGCCCTTTCGCCCGGTGTACATTGAGGTAAGGGATGGAACCCGGCGGCGTTTCAGGGGACAGGTCGCATAGTGGGAATCGTCCTAGACGCTCTAGACCCGTCAGACTCGTATTGGCTCGCTCGCGTCTCTGTCCTAGGATCAAGATCTCACTTGCACGGCAATATCCCGCACCCACCCAGCGCTCGGCGATTTCCATGACCTTTTGAGCAGTTAGCTCCCTGGCGGTGATGTATGCCTCGACCTCAGGTCCCTCACGAAACTCTAGCGGCCTTTGCAATATCCACTCGGGTCCTTGAGGGTAGAGGGCTCTTATCTTCTGCAGATACTCGAAAACTGACCGAGTATACCGTAGTGCGCGCGGCAGGCGAAGGTATGCAGGCTGGGATAGCGCTTCTGCCAGCCGCGGCACTGAGAACCCTTCCTTTGGCCTGAATCGCGGCCGCTGGGTCTCGTCGTAGAAGACTGCGACGTTGGACGCAGCGCCATCGCGGAGGAGGCGCAGATAGAACGTCCACCATCCCGGGAGATCCGGCTTGCTCAGCTCCTGCGGAAATACGGTGTCGTGATCCTGTCCCTCGTCGACGACCAAGGCGTCGTACTCGGGTGCGATGCCTTCGTCTTCGTTGATTTCCAGAAGCAGTCCCGGGACCTCCAGGGTATAGTAAGTGCCGCGTTTGCTCAGTTCCTCGGGCGGAGAGTGGACAATCCCTGCCGAAAGCAGGATTTGGGAAGCAAGGGCCTCCCAGCTCATCACGGTAATTGATCCCCGCGAAGGCGAGCGCCTTGCGACAAGCAGGGCTAGCTGGTCGGCCAGCGGGAGATTGTAGCACAGCAGGAGCACCTTCGAGCCGGCTCCGCGCTCCGCCCACCGCCGGGCCTGTTCGACCGCAAGGAATGTTTTGCCGCTGCCGCATGCGCCCCTGACGAGTAGTTGGCGGTTGTCCGCCACCAAGTCCAAGGTTGTGCTCTCCGCCTGCAGCTGCCTAAGGATCAGAGAGTCAGTCTCGCTGACGAAAAAACGCATAGACTGAGGTGTTGTTCCCCGAGCGAATGCAGCCTTGAAAATTCGTCGCGCTTCAGCGGGTTCAATCCAGATGGGCTGCGTGGCGACATTTTCGCGCCACCACGTCGGGAAATTGCAGATGTCACCTTGGCCGAGAAGCTGGCCGCGGGGTAGGTGCCCGCGGAAACGATCGCCATCCACGAAATTGACCGACGGCAGCGCGAGGGCCCTGTGGACCAAAGGCGAAGTGCGCCCTTCGGCGGCTGCGTTCAGGAGCGAGATAACGCCCTTCCATTCCGCGTTCAGCTGCTCGGCAGGATTGTCCCCATCGACGCTTTCCCAGTATCCGGTCAATGCGAATTGCCTGAGCTGGCCGCTTTTCACTTCGACCACGCAGACGTGGCCGGCCGGACTCTGTATCGCAAAATCGCCCTCCCGCTCTGGATCGATGCCGCCATTCGTTCCGTAGCGGTAGCCCCAGGAAATCAACCAATCGTCGGTCAGCTCGCTCAGGTGCTGCGCGACATACATTTCCGCCGGGTGGCACTTCTCCGGGGGGCGGCCTCGAACCCAGTGAGCCATATGCGGTTATGAAGGCCGTTGGAGCAGCACAAGGCAAGCGCGGGTTGCAGGACACGCTACCTTCCGTCGAGAAATGCGAAAACTGAAACATCACGGTAGTCCGGTGCAACAAATGAGGCGTAACGTTGCACCCCGGGGGGGCGGAGGGTTACCCGGCATCCACGGGAACGGCCCCGCGCCGTCCGCTGAAGAAATGCCAGAGCCCCACCATGGCGAAGGTGTCCAGGCGGCAATAGGCTTCCAATTGCCGGCGGATCTCCTCTTTCCGGCCGGGTGGGGTGTCTTCTCGGATGGCCTCCTGGAAGGCCTCCATCGCCATGCCGCCGTCTTTCACGCCGGCCAGGGCGTCGTCGTTCAGGTCCGGTGCTACAGCGGGAAGGACGTCCTTGATGCTCCAGCTGCCTCGTTGGGACGGGGAGTAGTAGTGCTCCCGGGCGACGGGCAGACAGGAAAGCAAGGGCGCCGATATTCCCTATGCTTCCCGTCTGCTTGGATAGACACGAATTTGTGACAAGTGAGGATTTAAACCTTGATCGAATTCATCAGAGTGATGCAACCTGATGCATGGGCGCTAATCGAACCAAATCAAACCACCGGGGCGAGCCCTCCGGGATTACATCAACGCGTATTACGGTTTCATTCTCTATGCAGACGCATCAGCAAATCGTGCAGCGTGCGCAGCAAAGGAAAGTTTCGGCGTCCTGGATAGTTCGGGACGCCGTCGAATCATACTTTGCCCAGGAACTCCCTTTGTTCGCACGCGACGGTAAGCTTGCCCTCTAGAATATGGAGCGTCCAACTGCAGTGAGCCTGTTTTCGGGTGCCGGGGGTCTTTGTCTTGGCTTTGAGCAAGCAGGCTTTGAGATCGTAGCCGCATCAGATATCTGGCCGAAGGCACGAGAGACCTTTGCACTTAATCGGCCCAATATCCCATTTATACTTGGCGACGTCCGGCACCTAACCAGGCAGGGCATCACGAGTGTGATAAAGCGGGAACATGTTGATGTCGTTATTGGTGGGCCGCCCTGTCAGGGATTTTCTACAATAGGTGACCAAATCGCTGGAGATGTAAGAAATCAGTTTTTCGAAGCTTTACTGCGCGTTGCAAAATGGCTTAGCGCAAAGTGTGTTGTCATTGAAAATGTTTCGTATATTAGAACTCAATTCGGCGGATTATACGAAAGAGCTGTGCTCTCTTCGCTTCGCAGCCACGGCTTTTATCCATCAGTCACGACTCTTGATGCGGCTAACTACGGAGTGCCGCAACATCGGAAACGAGCCTTCTTCGTCGGCTCGCGGACTGATGTTCGATTCGAATGGCCAGTCCCCACACATGGGCCATCGCTCGCGCCATTTGTCACAACAGGGAAAGCCATTTTGGATTTGGCCAGCGAGGCGACCGAACACTCTTTCCGTAACCATATTGCACTGGTGCATGGCGATACAGTTATCCGGCGGTACAAGTTGATTCCCGAGGGCGGGCGCATGCCTCCCCCAGCCGCGTTGCCAGCGGACATTCGCCGGAAAAATTTTGGAAACACTTATAAGCGTCTACATAGGGAGCGGCCGTCGCTGACTTTGGTGCCTGGAAACAATGCATTTCCAGTACACCCTTTCTTGCACAGGAGCCTCACACCGCGTGAGGCGGCTCGGCTCCAAACATTTCCTGACGACTATGTTTTTCCAGGCAACCGATCAGAGCAATGCAAGTTAGTTGGCAATGCAGTGCCGGTGCTACTTGCTTCGAAGATGGCCGAGGCTGTGATTGAGTTCATAAATGCTGGATTCGCAGCAGAAGGACCGTTGATATTTATGCCGAGTAAAATCACCCCCGAGCGCCCTATGCCTTCGGCAAACGGACTAACTGCCGTGAGCTTTTTTACCGGAGCCGGTGGATTGGCACTCGGCTTCATAAGCCTCGGATTTAGGCTCCTAGCCTCTTTCGATAGGAAGACTATCGTAAACGAGAATTTGAAAGTAAATTTTCCGGAGCTCCCGCATTTTCATACCGACGTTTCAAAAATGACGGCAACGGAACTTCGATCATATGTAGGTCCGGCAGCTGTTGATGTCGTATTTGGTGGCTCGCCTTGTCAGGGTTTCTCAATCTTCGGTCGCCGACGGTTTGTAAATACTAAGAATCACGATCCCGAAACTGATGAACGAAACGAACTGTCTATCGACTTTGTAAGGCTTGCCGTATCACTTAAGCCAAAAGTCATTTTATTAGAAAATGTTAAAGGAATTACCTCCAGCAAAAGGGGACGTCAGACCTATTCCGAGGCCATAGAACATCGGTTGAGACGAGCTGGCTATTCGACTTCGGCTCAAGTTGTTAACTGTGCCGATTTTGGCGTTCCGCAATCCAGGGAACGTTTCTTACTTGTCGCCACCGCTCCTGGGGTAACGTTTGTTTGGCCCGAACCAAAGTTTTATCGCAAGCCGGAGTCGTGGCAAAAACCATATGTAAACGTTGGCGACGTCATTTCCGATTTGGTTTCTAAGACTACCTATAATGCGGAATTCAGTCACGTGCCGATGGACCATAAGCCACTGCTAATTGCGCGGTATAAACTAATAAAAGAGGGCGGTCGACTGCCGGAGGACAAATTAACTACGCGGATTAGTTACCGTACGGACAATGTAAGGAATTTTTCCCACATATATCGCCGCTTAGCGATGGATAAGCCTGCGACAACAATGGTTCCTGGACACAACGCTTTCCCCCTTCATCCGAAATTGCATCGAGCACTAACTGTCCGCGAAGCCGCGAGGATCCAAACCTTTCCAGACTATATACGCTTCTTAGGGACACGGCAGCAACAGTGTATATTAGTAGGGAATGCAGTGCCTCCGCTTCTCGCAACTATCTTGGCGCAGACAATCCAAAAATCTCTGCAGGGTTCGTACTCCGATCCGGGATACAAACGCGATATCTACGATCTTAAGACAGCATGAGTACACACGACGAACTGGCATATTCTGTCGCGACCGATACGGTCGATCTGATACGGCAAGGGATAGCGCCGTGGAATAGCCTTTTTTCGGTGGATGCCAGGGTCACGAGCTCTCGGGTATGGCCGGTTCCAGATTTCGTCATCGTCGACGAAACAAATAACCTTACTGTCGCAGCCGAATTCAAGCCACCGAGACAATCCAAAAGAGAATATCTAACAGGGCTTGGACAGGCAATTGCGTACACTCGGGATTTTCATTACGGGCTCCTTGTTGTGCCGAGAATCTCGGATGACAACTACCGTATCGCAGACCACATCCAAGACGTGATTTCAATGCCGGATCTCTCGGGGGTGCCGATCGGTTTAGTTGTGTATGACCCGAGTGCTATTACGCCCCATGCTTCGCATTCGCAATTGTCGCGATTTTTTTCGCCCAGAGGAACCGTTCCGGCAAGTCCCGCGACGATCAGCGAGAGCTTTTATGCGAAGTGGCGCGAGTCTAGCGCTGAGGAAATAGGTCGGTTTCTAGAGCACTTGTACGACGAAGGTCGGAGTCCAACCCCCGGCCCTGGAACGATTCGCGATAAAGCGTTTAATCGCCTTTGGGACGATATGCAGGCTGGCACGCTTCACCATTGGGGCGGTGGAGTGCGGCATGCTGCGGCAAACACAAAAGAAGCGTGGAAGAAGAACTATCGCAATTTCATTAATCACATTGGGTGGATGGAGACAGATGGGCATCTATCCGAAGCTGGATTAAGGGCCTTCCACGCAAAGACGATTTATGGAGCAACCTCGCAGGTGTTCATCAATATTCTCGCCCAGTCTCTGCTTCTGGAGGGGAAACATTTGATTCTCATAAATGCGATCAACGATTTTCAAGATGCGCCGCACGACGATTTTTCAGATGAAGGAGAATGGCTTAGTCGGTTGGAAGCGACTTTAGAGGGTCGTGGACTTCTACGCCGAAATCCTGGACGCCACGCGGCAGCGTCAGCCGGGTCAGCTCGTGGGTTCTTGAAAGCGGAGAAGCAGCTTTGGAAAGTGCTTGGTTTGCTCGTGCCAAATGGAGAAAGGGTTTTTCATGCTCACAGAGGGTTTATATTTAATTGGTCTCGTATTACCGAATTAGTCAGAAGTTAGCCACGAGCGGTCCTGTAGCTTGTCGTGAATGACGAAGTCCAAATCATGGCGAGTTGCGAATATCTTGGACTCGATCGGCTCGCTCAGGATTCAGGTTACTTAGGGCGGTTGTTTGATCTCAAGAGTGCTGTTAACACATTAGATAAGGGTATCCGAGTCAGCGCGACGAAACTGCACCTCAAGCTTAATCTCATGAATAGCGGCCCTTCGTTTGGCAGCCGTAGCCCTCGTTGACGTCTTAAATAGGGTTGCCAATTTGGGTGAGCCGTCGGGGCAATGTTGAATGAGAATTGTGCCGAAACGCACCGAATTCTTAGAAATGGGGCCAAATCCTGCAGGGGTAAGACCACGGTTGTCCGACGGTTTTATGTAATATTACACACACCAGTATGCGGCTTAGTTGCAATGGCTTGCCGCGATGGACATCTGGTCAATAGTGGCGTTTTCCAATTCCAGCTTTACGTCGATTTACCGTGTTTTCTGCCTCGGTCTTTTTGCCAATGTAATTAACTCTCACAACGAGTGACTACTCATAAGCCTATCACCTTTATAGACCTATTCTGCGGTTGCGGAGGCTTCACGCTTGGAATGCTTCGCGCTGGATTTCAGTGCCTAGCTGCTGTGGATTTCAATGCCCAGGCGGTGGAAACGCTGAGGGCCAATCTGCAGGCCGGCGCGCCGACTGGCCTCCCAAAAGTTGGATTCGCCTTCGAAGCGGATCTGACATTGCTACCGCCGGAACGTCTGGCTCTGCTCATAAACACGCATTCGGTCGACGTAATCGTGGGCGGGCCGCCATGCCAGGGCTTTAGCACGGCTCGGCAATTCGACGGTTCCAACCATGGAACCAGCCGTTTCAGAGAGGATTCCCGTCGCCACTTGTTCCGCGACTTCCTGAGGTACGTGGATTATTTCCAGCCCAAGGTCTTCGTTATCGAAAACGTCCTTGGCCTGAGAAGCGCGGCTGGAGGACGATATTTCTCAGCAGTCCAGCATGAGGCGCGGATATTGGGTATGTCGGAGGGGCGGTCCGGTTACCGGGTGCATGCCCAGATCGAGAACAGCTCAAAGTTGGGCGTTCCCCAAAAGCGAAGGCGCCAGCTCATTATTGGCGTGAGGGCCGATCTCCCGGGCTATTTCCCCTCCGAGTTGAAACTTGCCGAACGGGCTCCGGGAAAAGCCATGCTGGGTGACGCGATCGGGGATTTGCCAGTGCTTGGGGCGGGCGAGGGGGCGCACTCCGTCCCCTATGACCTCCGGCGGCGAACAGTAAACTTTCTTGGAGGTGTGCGGGATAGGGTCAGAACCAAGTATTTGTACAATGTTCTCGAAGTGCTGCATTCCGCTGCAGTGTTCAATCACGTGGCGAGGCCGCACAGTGCCCGCGACTTACGTGACTTCCTGAGAATCGAAGAGGGCCGTTCGTCGGCGGAACTTTTGCGTGAGGGGGTGAAGTTTGAGTTTCCGTACGCCAAGACAAGCTTCAAAGACCGCTACACCCGCCAGCACCGCAATCGACCGTGCTCGACCATCGTGGCCCATTTGAGCAAGGACGGGCTGATGTTCATCCACCCGACCCAGAACCGCTCACTCACTCCCCGCGAGGCCGCGCGCGCGCAAAGTTTTCCCGACTGGTTTGTATTTCCGACCGCACGAACGCACTCGTTCCGTATTATCGGCAATGCGGTTCCTCCACTTGTGGGCGAAGCCGTCGGAGATGCTGTGCTCCTATTTCTTTCCACCATCGGAAAAAGGCCCCGAAACGCCGCGGGTAGAATTGGCCGGTTCTCGTCCACAGTTCCCCGGGGTTCCGAGGAAGCGGCGTCTCATCTCCAGCTCCTAATGCATTGCGACAGGGAGCGGCTTGGGTCTCTGGATCTGAAGGCGTTCCTCAAGGGCTGGCATGCTCTGCTTTGGCTGTTTCCGGGATTGCATCCCGACAACGCTCTCGATCACGGAACCGAGAAAATTGACTGGCCGGACGCCAGCGACGTGTTTCCGCAAATCGAACCGGGCCGCCGACAATGCCATGTGCGGAGCGGATGGCCCGTTTCCTTGGTGCTAATCGCTGAAGAGGCATGGCGCCGGTTCGATTCCGGAGGCATCACCGACGAGGCCTTTTATTGTGCTGAAGCGCAATACGCAGGGCTGGTTGCCCGAGGTCCGTCCCGGTCCGTCCGTTTGGTCTGATCCCGCGCTATAAATCCCATGCCAGCTGACCCCTTGCTAGAGCTGGCATTCGACCACCTCCCGCCGGAGGCGGAGTCCTCGTTTGAGGGATACAGGGCATTCGGTTACGATTTGTCCACAGCGGTGGCGGATTTGGTGGACAACGCACTCACAGCCCGCGCAAAAAATGTCTGGCTGGATTTTGCGTGGAATGGGGCCGATTCCACAGTCACAGTAACGGACGATGGAAAAGGGATGAACGAAGGCGAACTTGTCGCGGCCATGCGCATGAGTTCACGAAATCCCCGAGATGTGAGGGCTGCCGACGACCTGGGGCGATTTGGTCTTGGCCTGAAGACAGCGTCCCTATCACAGGCAAAGAGGTTTTCGGTCAGAAGCCGCAAGCAGAGTGATGTTGTAGTCACGCGATGCTGGGACTTAGCTGTGATCGCCGCATCAAGGGACTGGCGCTTGCTCAGGGCGGCCAATATCGCAGCCGAACCATGCCTAAAAAGATTCGCTGCGTTGGACCACGGAACTGCAGTCGTGTGGCAAGACCTTGACCGGGTGACCGCGGGTACAAAGACGAATTCGGATAGAGATCACCAGCATTTCCTCAGACGCATTGACGATGTTCGCACCCACATCGCATCAGTTTTCCATCGCCTGATTGGAACAGGGAAAAGGCAGATACAAGTTTTGGTGAACGACCAACCCGTTTTGCCGTGGGATCCGTTCTTGGAGGGCGAAGACGCAACCTACGCTCTGGCCCCCACGGTTCTGCCCATAGGCGACAGCAACGTTGAAGTGCGGCCGTATGTGCTGCCGCATCTTTCAAAACTCTCGCCGGCAGTCCTCAAGGATGCTGCCGGGCCCCGAGGATGGAGCGGGCAACAGGGATTCTACATTTATCGCAACAAGCGCCTCCTTGTTCCCGGAGATTGGCTTGGGTTTTTCCCTCGGCAGGATCTCTATCGGCTGGCGCGCATCAAAGTCGACCTCCCGAACTCGCTCGACGACCAATGGCAGATCGATGTCACCAAGTCGAAGGCGGTTCCCCCCGCCGTTCTGCGCGAGGAACTTCGGAGGATCGCCGAACGCACGCGCTCCGAGGCACGTCATATTTATCTGCACAGGGGGGCGAAGCTAACGCCTCGGGCGGACGCAGCCCGCACGCTGCTTTGGGAGCCGAAGGTGCGGCACGACAAAACATTCTATCACCTGAATCGCGAGCATCCGCTCGTGCGATCGGCTATCGACACAAGCGCAAACAAAACGGCGGTCTACGCCCTGCTAAGGATGATCGAAGAGTCGATACCCACGCCGCACATAACGTTTACCGACAGCGATAAGCCGGATCAGCACGGCACGCCGTTCGAAGGCGTCAGCGAGTCGCAGATCCGGGAAGTCATGAACCAGCTCTACCTCGCGTTCCGGTCGGGCGGAAGGACCCACTCGGAAGCCGTTAAACAGCTCCCACTCCATCCCCCTTTTGAGCAGTTTCCGGCGCTGATATCCTCTCTCGCGGAGAATCCACCCCATGCCTGACGCATCCCAAAATTACGCCAACGCTCGCAATCTCGCCGCCGACATCCTGGACAAGATGCCGGATCGGACCATTGAAAACATCCGCGATGTGGCTGCAAAGGCCGTGGCGGGAGTTGCATTATTCGGCGGGCCTCTGCCCGACGTTGAAATTCTGGTGGCCGAGCTGGCCCACATTTTCGCAGTTCGTCCCGGCTCTGTATCCGCCCTGGACGATCCGACCGGGCACAAACCCTGGCTGCCCGACAAGCGGTCCGGCCTACAGTGGCGTTTCTGGGTGCGGTACGAGAGGTACTTGGCCCGCGATTTCCAGATGCCGCCGCCCGTTGTGAACGGGCTCCACATGCTGACAGACAAGATACTGGAGAGGCTGGAGGACCCGGAGCGTCCCGCACCTTGGGACCGCCGCGGGATGGTTGTGGGCAGCGTCCAGTCTGGAAAGACAGCCAATTACACGGGTTTGATCTGCAAGGCCATAGACTCGGGCTACAAGCTCGTGATCGTACTAGCCGGGATACATACGAACCTTAGAAGCCAGACGCAGATCCGCATAGACGAGGGCGTGACAGGCTTCGACACGCGAAACAGCAGGAGGCTGAACCCAAACAACCTCTGGATCGGTGTCGGCCGGAACCCCGGCGAGCGCTATCCGATCCATTCCCTCACTAGCAGCGCAGAGGACGGCGACTTCAACAAGAGAGTCGCCATGCAGATGAACGTAATGCTCGGCAGCGACCCGGTGGTCTTGGTGGTCAAAAAGAACTCCAATGTACTGAAAAACCTGCAAGAGTGGGTTGGCGCAGTTGCTGGGCACCGTGGCGGAGCAGCGGGAAAGCTCGTCATCCGCGATGTTCCGCTCCTGTTAATAGACGATGAGGCCGACAACGCCTCAATAAACACCAAGGGCCGCCAGGGCAGCGATCCGGACCTCGATGTCACCGCCATCAACGGGCGAATCAGGGGCATTTTGGATTCCTTCGAGAAGTCGGCGTACGTGGGCTATACGGCAACGCCATTTGCGAACATATTCATCAATCCCGAGGTGGAGTCGCCCCGGCACGGAAAGGACCTTTTTCCCAGCAGCTTCATCATCAACGTGGAGGCTCCCTCTAATTATGTCAGTCCCAAGAGGGTGTTCGGGTTGGATGGAGACCCGGACCGGGAGATCCCGGCGTTGCCTGGATTGGATGTTGTAAGGCCGATCGATGACTGGATGGCAGCGTTTCCTCCAAAGCACCGCATGGACCATGTTCCGGTGGAGCTTCCGGATTCGCTCAAGCGGGCGATCAGGTGTTTCATTCTTGTTTGCGCCGCAAGACGGGCGAGAGGCCAAGCGTCGCGGCACAATTCGATGCTTGTTCATGTCACGCGTTTTCAGAACGTGCAGAATGTAACAGCGCGCTTGGTCGGCGATGAATTGCTCGGCCTGCAGAGACGGCTTCGTGACGGCGACGGCAGCAGGCAACCGACGCTCTTGGACGAGCTGCGTCAGCTTTGGGAGCAGGAGTTCGCTTCCTTGAAAACAGACTTCGGTGAGGATGCCGGATCTCCTGTGACCTGGGCCCAGGTCGAAGCAGAACTGCATTCGGGAGCGGCAAAGATCGACGTGATTGCCGTCAATGCCTCCGCGCAAACCCCACTGGATTATAAGGAGCACGAAGCATTGGGGCGAAGCGTAATTGTTGTTGGAGGCGACAAGCTCTCCCGGGGCCTTACTCTTGAGGGGTTGTCCATCAGCTACTTTCTCCGCACCTCACGAATGTACGACACCCTGCTCCAAAT
>Ga0302140_10001212_pt1 | contig 33721 bp, 30 predicted proteins | sample I_Bog_E1_1_FD_202095 | JGI IMG/M metagenome (GOLD analysis project Ga0302140, IMG submission 202095) | Peat permafrost microbial communities from Stordalen Mire near Abisko, Sweden - I_Bog_E1_1 | ecosystem: Environmental > Terrestrial > Soil > Wetlands > Peat | place: Sweden: Abisko, Stordalen... | reverse complement strand
GTGGCCGAGCCGCCGTCGCGTTGTGCCTGGTAGGCGAGGCCGAGCAAAGGAAACTTTTCGAGATCTGGCGGGCCGAAATCCCAGTGGCGAGCCTGCGCCCAGTCGATTTTTGGCACCGGGGCCTGGGCGCGTTCGGGCCACGTCAATGCGTACTGGATCGGCATCCGCATGTCGGTTGCGGAAACCTGCGCGATCACACTGCCATCGTTGTACTCGACCATCGCATGAACGGTGGATTGAGGGTGCACAACAACTTCGACGTCGTCCGGCGCGAAATCGAACAACCAGCAGGCTTCGATTACCTCAAAACCTTTATTCATCAGCGTCGCGGAGTCGATCGTGATGCGGTTGCCCATTTTCCAGGTAGGGTGCTTGAGCGCGTCTGCCGGCGTCACCCATTCCAGTGCTTCACGCGAAGTATTGCGAAAAGGTCCGCCCGAAGCCGTGAGAATCAACTTCGTGGCTTCATTGCGAAGACCCGCGCGCAGACACTGATGAGCGCCGTTATGTTCGGAATCGACCGGAATGAGTTCAGCTTTCGACTGCTTCACTGCCTCCATCACCAGCCGGCCGCCCGATACAAGAACTTCTTTATTGGCCAGTCCGACGCGCTTACCGCAGCGGACCGCTTCATAAGTTGCTTCGAGCCCAGCTACGCCGACGATCGATGACATAACGACATCGGCTTCGACGGCTGTGGCTATCCGTACCAGAGCTTCAGGACCGCTCAGCAATTCCGGAATTTTGAATCCGGTGGATATTCCAGAATCAGAAATGGCGGAACGGAGACGTTCGATGTCCGCGGCGTCCGGAAGCACCACAACTTGTGGTTGAAATTCCTGAACTTGTCTGGCCAGGAGCTCGATATTGCGGCCCGCAGCCAGCGCAAACACGCCGAAACGTTCGCGGTTCTGCCGAACGACATCGAGGGTATTCGTGCCTATGGAGCCAGTAGAGCCAAGTACCGTAAGGAACTGAAGCGGCATGGGGCGAGGGAAGAAAGACTCCCCAATCATATCATGCTGAATTTTTTTGGTTTGTGAGACTTTTAAGACCCTGCCCAAACCCTTGCGGGCGCCGGGGAGGTTGCTTCAGGGGTCTTTCAGTTAGAGGTTAGTCTCGCTTTGGTGGGAGTTACTAATTTCTCCTCCCCGGCTTGATTCCAATAATAGAAGCAATCGTTTTTGAAAGCAACCATTTTTTGTATACATTTTTTGGATAGGTATTATTTTATACCGTTTTTGGAAACGACCACGTGGGCCTCATTTTCTAAAGTCTTGATAGTAGAGCAGATATCCTCATCACCGTGCCCTTCGTCAATTGCTTTCTGGAAAAGTTTTTCGGTGGTCGCCGTCAAAGCCAGAGGCACATCGAGCTCTTTCCCCGATTCCAACATCAGTTCTATGTCTTTATGCATCCATTTTACGGAGAAGTTGGTTTCGAAATTTCGAGCGAGAACGAACGGTGCTTTGTATTCGATCAGGCCGGACTTCGCCGCGCTGTTGGAGAGGATGTCCAACATAAGGGTGGGATCAACACCCGCTTTGGTACTGAGGACGATACCTTCATTGAATGCCTGAAGTATGTTCGAAAGGATGAGGTTCTGTGAAAGCTTGGCGTGCAGGCCCATGCCCGGGCCGCCACAGAAGTAAATCTTCTTGCCCATGGCCTCGAGCCAGGGCCGAACGCGATCAAACACGGTCTGCTCTCCGCCCACCATAAAAGTCAGGGCAGCATTGATAGCGCCGGGAGTTGAACCGGTGCAGGGAGCCCCGAGGAAATCGATTCCGGCATCGGCCAGTTCCCGGTGGATTCGCTTACTTGCCGACGGCCCGATCGTGCTGGCATCGACGACGACGCTTCCCTTTCGCGCACCTTCTTTAATACCGTTAACGCCAGACTTGCCCAGAATCACGGATTCGGACATGACTGTATTGCCCACGCACACAAAAACGCATTCCGAATTCTGAGCTACTTCAGCCGGGCTCTTGCACGCGTGGCCACCGCTGGCTTCGGCTGCTAACCGTTCGGATTTTTCCGATGTATTCGACCAGAGAAAAACCTGATGACCGGCGCGGATCAGGTTTCTCGCCATCGGATAACCCATCAGACCGAGTCCTGCGAATCCCAGTTGTGCCATTCCAGGATTGTATCCATTCCCTTAAGATCCCTTCAGAAAAATTCGACATTGATTTCCGCACAGACGTCGGGAATTGGCCCCTCTATACTGAGCGCATGACTGCTGAGGAACTCTTTTTAGATGCCAGTGCGAACAAACTTCGCCAACTCGTCGGAAGAATCGAAGTTTGCCTGGGGAAGCTGACTGAAGAACAGATCTGGGCGCGTGGACATGAGAACCAGAATGCGGTCGGAAATCTGGCCCTTCACCTCGACGGCAATGTACGGCAGTGGATCCTCGCCAGCCTCGGAGATGCCCCGGACTCTCGCGATCGCGATTCGGAGTTTGCCGCTCGCGCAGGTTGGTACAGCGCGCAACTCGCGGCGCGGCTCAGAGTGACCGTGGAACAGGCGGCTAACCTGATCCTCAAACTAAAGCCTGAGCAGCTGACAAAGCTCTATTCGATCCAGATCTATGAAGTCTCAGGAGTGGAAGCAGTACTGCACGTCGTGGAGCACTTCTCGTATCACACCGGCCAGATCATATTCGCGACCAAATTGATGACCGAAGAAGATCTGGGATTTTACCGCCAGCTGTCGAATGCTCGACACGAACAAATGCCCTGAATCCGGCTGATTTGGGCCACCGGTACCACCAGGCGCGAGAAATGAAAAGAGCCCAGTGGAATGCTGGGCCCAAGGCGAACAGAGGGGATTCAGGGGATTTTGTGGTTAGCTTGAGGTTTTTGGTGCAGAGGAAATTTAGGGTAGGGGGTTTTCCGTCGCCTTGAGCCTTTTATTGCAATTCACGCTTCTCCTAAGGCAACTGACTAGCCAAACCCTAACTGATTGAATTTAAATGCAAACCGCGAGCGGGGTCTCTTTTCCGAATGACCATGTATCGAAACGGAGCACTATTTGGGAAAAATCTTCAAGGCTTCGGCGTCGAAACCTTGCCCGCCTTCGCGTCTTCCAGTGAAATGTGATTGGTATCGAGTGTGGATCCGGTGGTTTGATCCAGATTGATGCGGGCGTTCTGATACTTCACCAGAGCTGCCAGCTCAGAAGATTGAGCGGTCGCCAGATCGCGCTGTTGCTGGATCACGTTATATGAGGTAGAAGCTCCGAGCTCAAACTTTCTTTGCTCAGCATCGAGCAACTGCTGCTGGAGCGTTCGATTCTGAAGAGAAGCCTCATAGCCGGCCCTTGCCTGCTGAATCGCCACCACCGAATTGACCACATCCACTTGTGCCTGATTCAGATCTTTGGCTGTAGTCAGACTCTGTTGACGCAATTGAAGCTGATCGACACCGAAATCCGCCTGGGCCTGATCGTTATGTAACGGAAACCGGCTAAACACGGCCGCGTTCTGCGTAGGGAAATTCTGTCGGGCGATCTGCCCCACCGCGTTTCCGATTCCGCCCGCAAAGTAGGGGTTAGCAGTCTGACCATCTACCGTCCGCTGCGTGCCTGACAAGCCCGCGTTGCTCCGGCTGGCTAAAATCTGGGCTTGCGGAAGCACCCCATTTTTCGTGCCCAGGGCCGAAACTTCAGACACTTTTATGTTCTGTTGTTCAGCCATCAGATCGGGGCGATTGGTAATCGCCTTCTGGGCCAGCTCTTTTACCGAGGGCAAATTGTCGGAGGCCGGCATCGTCAAGTGATCTACCGCAATGATGCGGGCCTGGCTGAGAAGCGGCTCTCCGGCTCCGGTGCGGCTGATCAGACTCTTGAGTTGTACTTCATTCTGAAGGAGCGTGGTTTGAGCATTGATCAGAGCTTCCCGGGCTGTAGCTGCCTGGTTTTCCGCGGTTGTAACGTCGAGTTGCGCCAGCGCTCCCAGCTCCAGCCGCTTACGGCTTTCATCCAGAAATCTTTCCGCCGTGGAGAGGGTGTTCTCTTTGGCGGTTACGTCCTCGGCTGCGGCGACCAGCGCGTAATAGATGTTCAGCACGCTCACGACAGACGTCGTGATCTGATCGCGAAAGTTCAGGTCCGACATCGCAAGGTTCATTTTCGCGACAGTGATATTGCGCGAATTCACAGCTACCCCACGACCCTGCAGAAGATTCTGCTGCAGCGTGAATGAAAGAGCCGCCGATGAGCTTGGATTCAGAATGTCGGTGGGTGCGTTCTCATTCAGAAAATGATCGTTATAGCTCAGGTTCAGCGATCCGCCGGTGAGAAAGCCCTGTTGATAGGAAGCGGTATAAATGCGCTGGTTCTGGATCAGAGATGTCACCACTGTCTGAATTGTGTTGGGCTGGGGAATCGTGCGGTGGCTGAAAGTGCTGGATTCCTGAAGCGAGGGATCGAGCGTCTGAGCCACAGGTCCGATCTGCGCCACGGTGGCGTTAGCCGTTCCCCCCGTTCCCCCATTGGCGCCGTTGATACTGACTCCGGCCGCGGCCTGGCTACCGAGCACGCCCTGACCGCTGGCAACTGACGCGGTCTGCGACGCACCGCTGGGGACACCAGGAAGTGCGCCGCCCGCTTGCGCCCGCTCCACGTTCCATTCGAGGATGCTCGCCGAATAGCGCGAAACCTCGATGTCGATATTGTTCTCAAGCGTCAGCGCGATCGCATCCTGCACCGTGAGATACAAGTTCCCTGCCCGGAGCAGCGAGCGTAAACGATCGGAATTACCCAGGCGAACCGGCGGCACGTCAGCCGCTTCGTAAGGCCGCACGAGGATATTTCCCGACGCGCGCACGGGCTCAATGCCGAGTTGTTGCGCCGGTGCCGGCAACCCGCATAGCATTACAGCGATGAATGAAAAGTATCGCGAGTTTCTCACGGGCGACCTCCCGCGGGAATCGACGAGGGAGGGCCGGCTACGCGTCCCGATCTCGCTTCATCGAGCGAGATATGATTCACATCGAGCGTGCGGCCCAGAGCCTGATCGAAGGCGATTCGCGCATGGCTGTAATTCGCCAGAGCCTGCTGCTCAGAACTCTGCGCACTGGCCAGATCGCGCTGGTCCTGCACCACCTGGTAAGGCGTGCCCGCACCCAGATCGTATTTCTTCTTATCCGCATCGAAGGTCTGCTGGGATAAATTTTTCGATTGCCCGGCAGCGTCGTAGCGGGCCTTGGCCTGTTGTAGCCCAATGACTGCGTTTTGCACGTCGACGCGAACCTGATTCACCTGTTTTTGCAGGTTGAGTTCGTTTTGCCGGATCTCCAGAGTACTGGTGACGTAGTCCGATTGCGCCGCGCGGTTGCGCAGCGGAATATTCAGGGCAAACCCCGCCGAGTAATTCGGAAAATTCCGGCGCAGGATCTCTCCCAGAAGATTTCCGTAGCCGCCGGCCAGATAAGACACACCCGGAGTCAACGCCCCCAGGCTTGTGATGTCACCTGTCAGCCCGTTATTGGTGAGTTCCGCGAACGCCTGCAGCGTAGGCTTCAACGAACTCTTAATTCCAACCAGATTCATGTGATTACTTTCGAGGTTGAGGCGCGCCTGCTGAATTTCAATTCGATTCTGCAGCGCCTGTGCCACAAGAGGTTCCACCGGGGTGTTCTCTTCCTGCGTCGGAACGGAGAAATGGTCCAGCGGAACCACGTGCACATCCGCCAATTCTGAAGTAGCCACTCCTTGCCGGCTCAGCGCATTTTTCAATACGGTTTCCTGCTGCAGAAGATTGGTCTGCGAAATCACCAGGTCCTGTTTCGCGGCATAGAGCTGCGACTGCGCCCGCGTTATTTCGATCTCAGCGAGAGTACCGATCCGCACCTGCTCGCGATTATTGTCGAGCAGTTGCTGCGCAGTGGCCACTTCCTGGTCGCGTGACTTTACGTCTTCATCGAAGCTCACCAGATCCCAATAAAGGTTAAGGACCGCCGATACTGTCGTGACCACCTGCTGTTGAAACTGAAGATCCGTGACCTTCTGATTGTTTTTCTGCACACGAATATTGCGGCCATTCACCGCCGCGCCAAAGCCGTTGAGCAGATTCTGCGTGACCTGCAGGTCGAGGCTGCCATTCGTATAAGGGTTCAGGTTAAACAGATTGCTGTTGACCTGCGTATGCTGGCTCGAATAAGTAAATTGCGCGGTCGAGCCGTAAACCCAGCTCTGCGCATACTGCACCTGGTAGGTACGGACATCCTGGATCAGAGCCGTGGTCCCCGTGAGAAACGTGTTGCTTTGCGGCGCGGTCGCGTGCTGGAAATTGGCGAACGCCGTAATCGTGGGATCGAGCACCGGAATCGAGGGACCCAACTGAGTCACAATGCCGCCACCCGCGCTGACGCCCGTTCCCGCCGCATTGGAGGGAGCGCCGTTCGTGTTCACGCTGACGCCGGTAAGGCTGACGCTGGTGGGGCCGGCCGCCACTCCCAGACCTACATTACGCAGCAGGCCGCCTGCTTCAGCCCGCCGCAGAACTTCCCGTTGAAGCAACGGACCGTAGCGCTGAACTTCGATATCGATATTGTTCTCGAGCGCCAGGGCGACCACGTCCTGAGCGGAGAGGTACAGATTCCCTGCCCGGATCAATGAATCGATGCGCGGAGTATTGGCCAGATTCACCGGAGGGACGTACCGCACCCGGTAGGGACGAGTCAGGAAACCGCCGGGTCCCTGTGCGGGATCGATACGAATGGCAGACTGAGCCTGCGCTACCGGAGCCACCCCCGGAACAGCGAGGAGAGCACACAGAACCACGGCAACGGCAAACTTCTTAAAATGAATCATAGGTTCTCAAGCAGGAGAATACGTGCGGATGTGGGTAACGGTTCGGCTTTCTTACGGCTTAGGCTTGTTTTCCAATGGTATAGTAGCCGTTTGTGACGCCGCAAGAGAGCCGCTTTCTCGACCTTTTTGAACAGACTGGGGCCTATCTTCAAGGCCATTTCCGCCTTTCGAGCGGACTGCATAGCGGAAGCTACCTGCAATCCGCCCTGGTGCTGCAGCATCCCACCCACGCGGAGGTGCTGGGCAAGGCATTAGCCTCCCACCTGCTCACTCTGGTCGACTCCGCAGTGGATATTGTGATCGCACCCGCGCTGGGCGGTCTCATCATCGGCCATGAAGTGGCTCGCGCTCTCAACAAGCGATTCATTTTCACGGAGCGGGAAATGGGCCGCATGACCCTGCGCCGCGGTTTCCGGCTGGAACCCGGCGAGCGCGTCCTGGTTGTCGAGGACGTAATCACCACCGGTGGCAGCACTCGTGAGGTGATCGAGGTGGTCGGCGCGGCAGGCGCGGTTCCCGTGGCGGCAGGTTCCATTATCGATCGCAGCGGCGGCACGGCGGAACTCGGTATTCCCCGCCTCGCGCTGGTAACCCTCTCGGTGGAAGCCTGGGAACCCACCGTTTGTCCCCTCTGTCGCGCGGGCGAGCCGGTAGTGAAACCCGGGTCAAGATCCGTTTAGTCCGTAACGGGCAAGTCAGCGTGCGTAAAACCAACCTCGGCGGCGCGGTGTTGCTGGGAGCAGCACTGATCGTCCTGCTTTCGGCGATCTTCATCGTCCGCAACGATGAGGAGCAGTACGCGGTAATGACCGCGCGCTCCGATCACTTCAAGGCCATTACGGACCTGACGCAGGCAGCCCTCTCAGCCTTGAAAGACGCTGAAACCGGACAACGGGGCTACGTAATCACCAGCAATAGATCCTATCTCGAGCCCTATTCCCAGGGTATTCGCGACTATCGAGAATCGATTGACAGACTCACGGCGCTCTCGCGCGGCGACACGCTTGCGCTGAACATCAATGAGTTCATGAACTCAGGTAACGAAAAGATAGCCGAACTGGCGCACGTCATCGAGCTCTACGATCACGGCGATCGTGCCGGCGCCATCGCAATCATCGATGCAGGCATAGGAAAAGACCTGATGGATCGTGCCCGCGCCCTCAGCGCGAGAGCCGTCGAGCAGTCGGAAATGGCGTTTGCTGCCAATAACCAGGAGGTAGCCGCAGCCGTCCGAATCGCTCGTTACCGTCTCTTCTTCGCAGCGGGTCTGCTCTTTTGCCTTACGTCAGGCGGCACCCTGTTGCTGACGTACGAGATCCGCAGAACAGCGGCTCTCGCTCACGGCCTCGAAGTCAGCGAGAAACGTTATCGCGAACTCTCCGCCAGCCTGGAGCAACAAGTGGCCGAGCGCACACGGCATCTGGAAACTGTGAACAAAGCTCTGGACGCTTTTTCCTATTCGGTTTCGCATGATCTGCGCGCGCCTTTGCGATCCATCGACGGTTTCAGCGTCATGGTTCTGGAAGATTATTCGGATCGGCTGGACGATGCCGGGCGGGATATGCTGAAGCGGATCCGCGCGGCCGCCTCCCGCATGGGCAAACTGATCCAGAGTTTGCTCGAGATGTCTCGTCTCTCGGCGGGCGAACTTCACAAAGAACGGGTTTCGGTCTCCTCGCTGGCCCGTTCCATCGTTGATGAATTGCGCGCAGCTTCCCCCGAGCACGCTTCGGACATCCGCATTGCGCCTGAGCTTTATACAACGACGGACCCCGTGATTCTCCGCGTCATTCTCGAGAACCTTTTGTCGAATGCCTGGAAGTTTTCGTCCAGAAACCAACAGATTCGGATTGAAGTGGGAACTACTACAGTCGAGGGCAACCAGGCGTTCTTCGTCCGCGATGAAGGGGCAGGTTTCGACCCTCAGTATGAGGAACGTTTGTTCACACCTTTTCAGCGGCTTCATTCGAGCAATGATTACGAAGGAACCGGCATCGGACTTGCCACCGTGCACCGGGCCGTCCTTCGGCTGGGTGGACGAGTTTGGGCGGAAAGCCAACCTGGTCGCGGCGCAACTTTCTTCTTCAACCTGGGTTAGCTTCAAGGTAGCGATTACACTTGTCCTGGGACCCCGATTCTTGCCAACGCCTAGCCTTTTACTGATCGAAGATAGTACGGACGATATTGCGCTCGTGAAGCGCGCTCTGGTTCGGAGCAAACTCAAAGTCGATCTCCAGATTGCGCTGAACGGCCACGACGCCCTCGCTTATCTCGCATCGGAATCGGTCGAACTGCCGAAAGTGATCTTCCTCGATCTGAACATGCCGGAGTGGAACGGCTTCGACCTGCTACTGAAGCTGCGCAACCAGGCTCGCACTCGAACTGTCCCGGTGGTGATCCTGACCACTTCGCGCGAACCGAGCGACGTGAGCCGCAGCTACATCCTCGGCGCCAACAGCTTTGTCACGAAACCGGTTGATTTCGGCGAGTTCACCGATTTGTTCACTCGCATGACGGGCTACTGGCTGGACATCAACCAGTCGGCGCAACAGTAGGGCTTCGGCTTCAACCCATTAGTTCAGGTTCAACCCATCAGAAGGTATTGCAGGCCGCGATTTTTCCGGAATCGTATCCCTTGCGGAACCAGGTGACGCGCTGCGCCGAAGTTCCGTGCGTAAAGCTGTCCGGATTGGCATAACCGCGCTGGAGCCGTTGCAAGCGGTCGTCGCCGACGGCGGCCGCCGCGCGGATCGCCGCCGTAATATCCCGCGGGTCCACCAGATTCCTCTGGCGAGTCGAATTCGCCCAGATACCGGCAAAGCAATCGGCCTGCAATTCGAGCCGGACCGAAAGCTCATTGGCTTCGCCTGGCCTCTGTTGCTGCAATCTCCGCTCGCGCCCTTCAATGCCCATCAGTTTTTGAACGTGATGACCAATTTCATGAGCGATCACGTACGCCTGAGCAAACTCCCCAGGCGCGCCGAATCGCTGTTTGAGTTCGGTGAAAAAACCGAGGTCGAGATATACTTTTTCATCACCCGGACAATAGAACGGCCCAGCCACTCTCTTCGCCTCGCCGCAAGCCGACGGATATTCATTACGAAAGAGCACGAGTTTAGCGTGGCGGTAGGGAATTTTCTCCTGCTCGGGAAGAAGACGGTCCCAGGTCTTCTGCACGTCATCGAGGGCGAAGGAAACAAACTGAACCTCAGCCTTCTCCCGTTCATCGAGAACCCGGTTGGGCGTTCGGGCAACCTGACCGCTGCCGTTACTCAACCCAACTATCAGCAACCCCGCGAGAATGTACCAGTTCCTGCGCACCGGCCCAGCATGCAACTTACCGGGTCGTCGCGTCAACTGGGCAGCTCGAATTAACCACCCATCGGGCAATTCCCGCGTCTCGTCAGCGAATCCTGCGCTTCGTCGGACAAGCCGCGATTTGCGTCGTTAATCTCTCTATCCTTGCCAACAGGAGACAAACAGATGAAGCTCACCAAATTAGTTGTTTCGGGATTGCTTTTGGCGGTTTCCGGGAATCTGCCCGCTGCGGAAGCCCATTTCGACGACCAGGTCCGGGGCGACTTCTTCGCCGGCTTTGCGGGTGATCGTCAGGCTCTCGATCGGGCGATGGAGAGTGCGGAAAAGGCCATTGCAACCGAACCGAAAATGGCGGCCGAAGCGATGTCCTGGCACGGAGCGGGTCTGCTCACCCTCTCCGGACGCGATTTCGCGCAGGGTGACCTTGCCGGCGCCGTTGAACTGTGGGAACGCGCGGTCGCGGAGATGGATGAAGCCGGAAAACGCGAGCCGGATAATCCCGCGGTTCTGATTCCACGCGCCGCCGCATGGTTCGCCGCATCGCGCACGGCGCCTCCGGAAATGGGTCAGCCTCTGCTCGAAAAAGCTCTGGCCGATTACGAACACGTTTATGACATGCAGAAGGCGTATTTCGACAAACTGAACATTCATATGCGCAGTGAACTCCTGTTCGGACTCAGTGACGGTTGGGCGCGTGAAGGAGACACTGCGAAGGCGCGAGCGTGGTTTGAGAAACTGGCGGCGCTGGGACCGGAATCGGGACACCATGACCAGGCCCTGCTCTACCTCTCGGGAGAGAAGTATTCGGTAAAGGGAATCGGCTGCGCGGGATGCCACACAGCGAGGCAGCAGGCATCAAAATAAATTCACCTGAAATAAAATAATGACACTGCGGGAAAACCAATGAATACCAGGCGTAGATTCCTCGGTATCGGAATGTCAGTCATCGCTCTCGGCGCCCTGCCGGGTCTGGTGCGGTTCATCTTTGCCGGGTCCAGTCTGCATGATCTCGAAATCGATGCACTGACGGGCGCGCTTTATTCCGCCTCCATTGCCATTCCCTGCTGGGCTTTGCTGCCGCGCCTGTTCTGCCGTATTAATGAATCGACCCTGCGGACGCGCATCGTCCTGGCCCTGATTGTCATGTCGGGACTCGCCGCCGCGGGCACGCTGATAACAACGCTGATTTTGCATGTGGTGGGCCGGCACGGCGGTTTACACAGCTTCGCATTGGCTTATTGGGATGCCTTGCGCATCTGTCTGGCGATTACCCTGACAGCCGGCGTGCTCACGCTGTTTCTTCAGGTGTTACAAGGGCAACTCTCCGCCGCACGGGAGGAACTGCATCAGAGGCAGATGGCGGAGGAGCGCGAGCGTAAAATGGCGGCCGAAGCTCGTTTTGCCTCGCTCGAATCGCGCGTACATCCTCATTTCCTCTTCAACACACTGAATTCTATTGCCGCTCTCATCCGCGAAGATCCGGCTAAAGCGGAACAGCTGGTTGAGCGCTTATCTCTGCTACTCCGTTTTTCTCTGGACAGCGAAGTCGAAGGCCTTGTGAAACTCTCGGAGGAACTCGAAATTGTTCGGACGTACCTTGAAATCGAAAAGGTCCGTTTCGGCGACCGCCTGCGGTATCGCATCGTGTCCGAACCCGCTGCCGAAACGCGTCAGGTTCCGGCGCTGTCAGTTCAAACGCTCGTCGAGAACAGTGTGAAATACGCGGTAGGTTCGCGGCGCGAGGGCGCGGAAATCGTGGTGAACGCCAGACTCGATCGCGGAAAACTGTATGTCGAAGTTTCCGACGACGGTCCCGGCTTCGAGCCATCTCAGAGCTTTAAACCGGGGCATGGGCTGGACCTGCTTCAGCGGCGGCTCGGCACTTTGTTCGGCGCAACTGCCAGCCTCGAAGTGAGCGGTATCAAAGGTGGGACACGAGTCGCCATCGCGTGTCCTGAAGCCGGCGCAACAGCAACAACATGATCCGTGCCTGGCTGGTGGACGACGAAGCTCTGGCGCTGAAACGGCTGACTCGCCTTCTCTCAGCTACGGGACGCATTGAGATCGCGGGCGCCAGCACGGACCCCGAAGAGGCTTTATTCTCGATCGCGCACGCCTCTGTAGACGTGATTTTTCTCGATATCGAGATGCCGGGGCTTACAGGCTTCGATCTGCTGGCGCGGTTGGAAAACAGACCTCGTGTAGTGTTCACGACTGCCTACGATCGGTACGCCGTGAAAGCCTTCGAAGCCGACGGTACCGATTACCTTCTCAAGCCCATAACCGCCGAAGCCCTCGACCGGGCACTTACTAAACTCGAACGGACCCAAACCAATAATCAGCCCAATTACCAGGAAATCATTGAGCGGCTGAAACAAACTTTCGGACAAAACGGACATCATTACCCCCGCCGTCTTCCCTCGAAGACAGGGGATCGGGTTCAATTTGTGGACGTCGACAAAGTGACTCATTTCTTCGCCGAGGGTAAACTCACTTACGCCGCCACGCCCACGAAGAATTACGTGATTGACGATTCCATCGTGCAGCTCGAAACCAAACTCGATCCCTCACAATTCCAGCGCATCCATCGTTCTTATATGGTGAATCTGAGCTCGGTGGCGGAGGTCTGCACCTGGTTCGGCGGCAAGATGATTGCCCGCCTGAACGATCCCGCGCACACCGAACTCCCCATAGCGCGCGACCGCGTCCGCAATCTCAAGGAACGGCTGGGCTTTTAAGAAATCAGCACGTCAAATCGCGCCCCTTGTCTATGTCCCAATAAAATCACTGTGTTACGATAACCCCGTCGGCCTGCCTTTCTGTGAATCATTCAGATGAATCTTCGTTCTCTTTTTAGTCTCTTCTCCTCCGATCTCGCCATCGACCTCGGTACCGCCAACACGCTCGTCTATGCCAAGGGTAAGGGCATTGTTGTCAACGAACCTTCTATAGTTGCCCTGAATAAGACTACGGGTGAAGTCGAAGCTGTCGGCAAAGAAGCCAAAGAAATGCTGGGCCGGACCCCAGGCAACATCGTCGCTATCAAACCTATGAAAGACGGCGTAATCGCCGATTTCAAGGTCACTGAGAAAATGCTGAATTACTTCATTCAGAAGGCGCATAACCGCAAGATGCTGGTGCATCCTCGCATCGTTATCGGTGTGCCGAGCGAAATTACGCAGGTGGAAAAGCGCGCGGTTATGGATTCGGCTTATCGCGCCAAAGCCAGCGAAGTGCATCTGGTGGAGCAGGCGATGGTGGCCGCCATTGGCGCGGGTCTGCCTATCACCGAGCCCTCTGGCAACATGGTCGTCGATATCGGCGGCGGCACTACGGACATCGCGGTGATCTCGCTTTCCGGCATCGTCTATTCGCGCTCGGTTCGCGTCGCAGGCAATGAGATGGACGAGGCCGTCATGCAGTACCTGAAGCGCAAATATAACCTGTTGATCGGTGAGCGTACCGCGGAAGCCATCAAGATTGAAATTGGCTCGGCCTTCCCTCTCGACAAGCCGATGACTATGGAGATCAAAGGGCGTAACCTGATCGAAGGCGTGCCCAAGACGCTCACCATCGGCGATGAGGAAATCCGCGAAGCCCTTTCCGACAGCATCGCCACCATCGTCAACGCCATTCGCGTCGCTCTCGAGCGCACGCCCCCCGAACTCAGCGCCGACATCAGCGATCGCGGCATCGTATTAACCGGCGGCGGAGCCCTGATTAAGAATCTGGATAAGCGCATCCGCGAAGAGACCGGTTTGCCCGTGTCCATCGCCGACGATCCACTCGCTTCCGTGGTTCTCGGCACCGGAAAAATGCTCAGCGATTTCAAATTGCTCCGCAAAATTTCCATCGATTATGCGTAGGACGGCACATAGCGCGGTGATCCGGGCTTCCCTGCGCCGCATCCGATAGGCGAAAATCGAAACAAGGGCTGCGCCGGCCCCAAAATCTTCGGCCTTGATCTACATGGATTCGATTTTTCACCGCTATCGCAACATAATCGTCCTGCTGGGCGTGATATTTGCCCAACTGGCGCTGCTTGCCTGGCAGGTTCGCAGCGATAGCGATGTCCCTCTGGTTCGAGTCTGGGCCGTTTCCGCGGTAGCCCCCGTCGCCAGCGCCATTGAAAGCGCGCGCAATGGGACTACTGGTTTTTTCAGTAACTACTTCACCCTGCGCAATGCCCGCGAGCAAAGCCGCCAGTTGAAAACGGAAGCAGATAAGCTGCGCCTCGAAAATCAGCTGCTGCGTAATGAGCTTGCCAGCGCACAACGCGCCGAAGCCCTGGCTGGATTTCAAAGTCACACGCCCTCGAAGATGATTGGAGCTCGCGTTATCGGAGCCACACCCGGTTTTAATTCGAAATCAATCCTGATCGATCGCGGTTCTTCGGCCGGAGTCCATCGCGGCATGGCAGTCGTTACTCCCGAAGGCATCGTCGGCCGCGTGGTCGAGGTCTTCCCTTTCGCCAGCCAGGTTCTTTCCGTTACGGATCCCGGATTCGCGGCCGGTGTCGAGTCGCAGAAAAACCATGCCCACGGCGTTCTCAAAGGTATGGGGAATGGCGCCGCTCGTGTGGATTACGTCAGTCCCGGTGAAAAGATCGAGCGCGGAGAAATGTTCTTCACTTCAGGAGAAGATCGTATTTTTCCACGCGGTCTTCCCGCCGGTAAAGTTACCGATGTCACCGAAGGCGGCAGCTTCCAGAACGTGACCGTGGAACCGATGGGAGCCGAAACCGCTCCGGAGGAGGTCCTCGTCATTCTCGATCCGGTGCACCAGGCGATTCCGGACGTCACCGCCGCGGATACCCCCGTGTTCCTCGGTCCAGACGTGAAATCGGATGATTCACAGCCTGTGCTTCCCGCCGCCGGCACCTCGGCGGATAAGCTGCTCGATCAATATAAGAAGATCGGCGCCGCTCAGAATCATGTATTCGGAGAAGGTCTGCCTGGCTCAACGCCGCCCAACTTCAATCTCAAGGTCCCTGGTGTAAATGCCCCCGCAGCGCCCCCGGCACCGAACACGGGCCTAAATCCGGCCGCACGCACAGCATCCGTTCCCGCAGCTCAACGTCCAGCCGCAACTTCAGCAGCGCCGGGCGCACCCGCGGCTCAACGCCCGGGTACAAATTCCGTAGCGCCCGTCACCCCCACAACTGGCGCACCACGCCCGGTCACTACTCCCACCGCGCCGCTGGCACCAGGGGCACTACAGCGACCTGCCGCCGCTCCTACGGCAACGCCCAGCGCGCCCGCACGAACCCCCGCGGCTCCTGCACCGGCCCGTGGAACCGCGCCATTATCTACACCGGCTCCCCCGCCGGTACAACCCTGATGGCATACTCGGCCAGCAGTCGCATGTTGCTCGACAGCGCACGGGAAGTTCGTCGTGCTTTCTACCCGGCGTGGGTTTACTTTGTCGTGCCTCTGGTAGCGCTGCTGATCCAGGTCTACCTTCCTCTTTTCGAGACCCTTCGGTTTGTGGGCCGGATCGAATTACCGCTCCTCGTCACCATCTACTTTGCCATCATGCGCCGCTCGCAACTCGGCGGAATGGCGATCGGCATGACCCTCGGTCTCGCCCAGGATTCGTTGTTCCAGCAACATATCGGAATGTATGGCATCTGTAAGACGCTGGTGGGATATTTTTCCGCATCCATCGGTATGCAGTTCGATTCTGAACATTCTCTGGTGCGCCTCATCCTGTGCTTCTTCTTTTATCTCTTTCACCAGTTTTTCTATTGGATTCTGCAGAGGGCACTCCTTGACCAGCCAGCTGTTTTCGCCGTCCGAACCGAACTCCTTCTGGCTGTGGTCAACGGTGTCATCGGACTGATACTTTTCCACTTTCTTGACAAACTCCGCAGCACGGAATAATCCTTTGATCGTGTTATTCTGGGCACGAAACGTTCACTTTGTATTTAGAAACGTCAGTGGGGGATAGTACATTTTGAGAAAGTCGTTTTTGGCTCCCGTATTTCTCGCAGCGCTGCTGGGAGCTCTGCCGTTGCGCGCTGGTCTTACCTTCGACACGACGTTTGACTCTTCCGTGACCAGCCTCTCTAATGCGGCTCAATGGGAAAGCGCTTTTACGTATGCGGAAGACCAGTATTCAAATCTCTTCTCCAATTCCGTGACGCTCAATATCACGCTGGACGCGAGTCAGGGCACCAGCATCCTCGGCCAAAGCAGCACAGGTCTGGCAGGCTATTACACCTACCAGCAGATCAAGTCGGCACTCACAGCGAGCGCCACCAGCGCCGATGATGCCATCGCCGTCGCAAACTTGCCGGCAACCAATCCCGCCGCCAGTCCAGACGCCGCGGATTTTGTAGTCACAACAGCTCAGGGCAAGGCATTGGGGCTGATAACGGCCACCGACCCTGCTACCGATGGCATCATAACTATCGGTAACGGTTACAACTACACGTTCGATCCGAACAATCGAGCCGTATCGGGCGACTTTGATTTTATCGGCATAGCCGAACACGAGCTTTCCGAAGTTATGGGGAGAATTGGAATACTCGGTGAGAGCTTTGGTGGTCCGGCGGCCTACGGGATCCTCGACCTCTTCGGCTACACCGCTCCGAACACGCTGGATCTCACCCCCACCAGCGGCGCGTATTTTTCGATCAATGGCGGCGCCACCAATCTGTTTAACTACAACGATCCCAGCGATGGAGGCGATTCCAAGGACTGGGCAAGTGGACAGAATGATTCCTACAATGCCTTCACTAGTCCTGGCGTCGAGAACAATATTTCTGCTACCGACATTGAGGAAATGGATGTAATTGGATATACGCTGGCCGCACCCGAGCCTGGCTCATTCGTCCTCATGCTGTCTGCCGGCCTGATCGGCGCCGGTCTTATTCGCCGAGCCCGTCGGGCCTGCTGACACTGCATTTCCGCAGAAGATGTCAGTTCCAATACTGCCAATTCAATAACTAAACGCGAAAAAGCCAGTAATCCAACTTGGCGTTATCTTAGTTCCTGCTAAATATTCACCTTTGCGCTGGGGTTCAGGAACAGGCCTCTCAACCCATAACAATCAGATTATAAATAACTTAAACAAAAAACCATATCAAAGTGCCACCCCGCTGTTAGCCGCCCCCGGAAAATATCATTATAATTTAATAGAAAAAAATAGCATAAACCTTATCTAATTGATGATAAGCTCCATTGCATGGCGGACGTACTGCTCTGCAGTGAGGAGCCGATTCTCGCGGAAGGTCTGGCTCGAATTTTCTCGACGGAACAGAGTTTCTCTCTGCTTTCATACTGCTCTCGGATGGAAGATTTGCGCATTGAAGTGCAACGGCTGCAGCCCGACATCCTGCTCATGGATCTATGCCCCGGCGTTACCTTTGATTTCCTGCAGGGTCTGCACCAGGTTGCCACCCATACCCGGATTGTTCTTTGGGTCCATACCATCTCAACCGAGCTGGCGCTCCAGTCAATGAGTCCAGGGGTGCGCGGCGTTCTTCGCAAAACTCTGCCTGTCGAGACTCTACTGAACTGCCTGTCACGCGTCCATGAGGGCGAGATCTGGCTTGAACAGTCCTTGACCGACAGCTTTCTTTCCGCCCGGCGTTACTCCCTGACCCGTCGCGAAGGTCAACTGGTCAGCCTGCTCTCCAAGGGACTTAAAAACAGGGAAATCGCCACTGCGCTGGAAATTTCCGAAGGCACCGTCAAGGTTTATATGTCCCGGCTTTTCCAGAAACTCGGAGTGAAAGACCGCTTCGAACTGGCGCTCTATGGCCTGAGAAATCTTTCTCCCTCCCCCGCTCGCCCCACGGACAGGCCAACGACGACGCCCGGAGATGGCCCGCAATCTTTTTTCGTGGAACAGATGTCGCCCAGGCGGCCGCAGGACATGCAGCGGCGGGGTTCCTTGTTACTCAAAAACTAGCGACTGGGTTACTCAAAAACTAACGACTGGCATCGGAAAACTGAATCAGCCTTTTTGAAGAAACAGAGGCGCCATCGGAATCCCGGGCCGGCCCCGGTTCAGTCGGTTTGCGAACTTCCACCCGCACCTGAGTCGCTTCGACTCGAGCATCGGCCATCGAATTCAGTCCTTCCAGCACTCGTTCCAGCATCCGATCCGTCTCCGCAATCATCGCGCGCAGTGTTTCCGCCGCGCGCTCCTGGAAAGAGAAGCGCTGCTCCAGCCTGTCTTCGAAGCGCTTCAGTGCCTGGTTCACGGCTTCATCCACCTCTTCCCTGCTGACCGTGACAGCCGCCGCCGCAATATCAGTTGGCGAAGCAGGTACTGGCGTCCCATCGGGCGAGCTGCCGGCGCAAACTATCAATTCGGCGATTTGCGTTTCGAGCGCACGAAGCCGGCTTTCCAGCTGAGCGTCAACCGCTGCCGATCTCGCCGCTGGCCGATCATATGGCCGATCATAGGGACGATAGATCAGTCCACGCAGGAATCCGGCCGCGGCGCCGGCCAGGATAATGAACGCTTCCGACGAACTTCTGTTTTTATCCACCTTCAAAGTGATTTCGATTATAGAACTGCGCCAACGTCGACAGGGGCTTTTAGTACTCGGGAATAGTACCCCTGGAGGGTACAGTACTTCCCTCCTGTCTCTTTCCCTGCCATTAGATGTATAACCTGAGCAAGTGTCCGAGCCGCCCTTTCAGACGAATCCGAGTTCGGTTTGTATTCCGGATCCGCTTTATGAACCCGTTGAGTTGCCTGCGCTTGAATTGCCGGAGGAAGATGCCTGGGCCGAAATGTTGGGCCGGGTCGGATGGCAAAACGGGCGGTTGAGCGAGGCCCTGAAACATTCCTTTCCCGGGCCCCAACAAGGAATCCGCTTACTCGACGAGCTCGATAAAGAGCGCTCGCGCATCGCCAGAGAATTACATGCGGGCGCCGGTCAGCCCCTGGCCGGAATTCGCCTCTACCTTGATCTGCTGCGAGAGTCCGCACCCGATCTGAATTCTGCTGCCATCGAGATCCTCAATCGTCTCAATACGCTGACCGCGCAGGCGATCGACCAGGTGCGCTCCGTTTCCCATCGCCTTCATACCCCGAGCTGGCGTGATGCGCCCGTTCATCTGGCGCTTGGAGAATTAGTTCGTTTGAGCGGCCTTCCGATCAAAATGAAAATTCGTCTGGACCTTGAAAAACTTCCTTTTGAGCCGTCCCAACAGATTAAAATCGCAATTTACCGGTGTGCTCAGGAGTGTGTTTCGAACGTCGCCCGACACTCCCAGGCGTCACGGTTTCGCATGGCATTAAACGTAAAGGATGCCGGAGTCGTTCTAATTTGCGAGGATGATGGTGTTGGGTTTTCAAGCAGTCGATCCGGCCCCGGAATCGGCTTGCAGGCCCTCGACGAGCACGCCAGATCCGTGGGCGGCTGGGTCGAAGTTTCCAGCGGAACGCTCGGAACTACTGTTTTAACGTATCTTCCCCTTAAGGAAGGGTAATTGGAAATCAAAAAGCCAATCACGATTGTTCTCGCCGACGATCACGGTATAGTGCGTGAAGGCATCGCGGCATTTTGCCAGACACGCCCGGACCTTCAGATCCTGGCCCAGTGCGCCGACGGTGCGGAAGCAGTTGAAAAGATTCTCGCCCTTCAGCCTGATTTCGCCGTCCTCGACCTCAATATGCCGAAATTGTCCGGCATGGACGTCGTCCGCCAACTGCGCCACGCCGGATCTAAATGCAAGATTCTGATCCTTTCGGTCAATCGTGATGAAAGCCTGATTCGCGAACTATTCCGCCTCGGGGCCAATGGTTATTTATTGAAGGATGGCCCGGCGCGGCACCTTTTCGACGCCATTCATTACGTCCTCGATGGAGGCCAATATCTTACCCCGTTAATTCGCCGGGAATCTATTGATAACAAAAAAGATACTAAGGATCCGATCAGCCTGCTCAGCAAGCGTGAATTCGAGGTTTTTTCGCTTTTGGTAGATGGAAATCGCCCCAAAGACATAGCCAGCTTACTGGCCATCAGCCCCAAAACAGTCGACACCTACCGAGCCAATATCATGCGCAAGCTTGAGGTGGATGGAATCGCGGGTTTAGTCCGATTTGCCATCGAGCGCAACCTCCATTCCACCCATGCCCTGACTCCCCCTCCCAGCTAAAGCCGGCTCGGTACCGGTACGGCTCGAAATCCTGTGGCGCTTTCCGATAAGTCAATCGGTGGATAATCGCAAAGAGTGGCTTACATAAAGAGTGGCTTACATAATCATGCGGGGCGGTAAAACAGGCGACGGCGAATGGCGAAATTAATCAAGTTGCTGGCCGTCTCCGTGGGGAGCGGGTTTCTGCTGGGAGCGGGCATACGCGCCGGTGCCGCTATGGCTGGGGCTGTCGCAGACGCCGGAGCTTTATCGGGAGCTTTTTCCGGAGCAAACACCGCGACCGATGAACCCGTCGCCCCGTCCGGCCCCCTCGAAGAGGCTCTCGAACAGCGTCTCGCCGCGCTTGAACAGCGGCTTTCCCAGGCTGCTTTCTTTGAACAGAGCGGCGCGGCGCTCGAGGACCGGATCAACCGAAAACTCGCCCGGCTGGAAACCGATTTGGCTGGCCAGATGTCCGCCCTTACGGAGCTTCGCGAGTGTTCATTGCGCAATGAAGAAACCGTACGGCGCCTCCTTGCCACCCTGGAACGCCTGATCGGCAGCGAACTCGCGCGTACTCCCGGGCCCGTCCGAACCCCTCGGCCGCTCGAACCCTCTGCCGTCTGACCTCCGGCGTCGAAATGCCCAGCCGCTGAGATAATCAGAGGCCTAACGTCACTTATTACAATTGCATGCAGATACACGCTAAAATGGGTGCGCTCTCTCGCCGATCATGCCATCGTCAGACAAAATAACCGTCATCCTCGCCGACGAAGATGCGTTGCGCCGCGATGGTCTGGCTGCCGTGCTTCTGGGCACTGCGCAGTTCGAGATCCTGGCCAAATGTCCCGACGGTACCACGGCTCTCGAAGCCATCCGGGAGCATCGTCCCGATGTCGCCGTGGTCGATCTCAATCTCCCCGGCCTGCACGGCATCGAGCTGGTCAGACGCGTCCGCAGCGAAGCCCTCGGCTCCAAAGTTGTCATCCTGGCGGGAACTACAGACGACGAAATTATCCGTGAGGTGGTTCGCGCCGGCGCTGACGGCTATCTACTCAAGAACGGCCCCGCCCGTCATTTGATCGATGCCATTTCGTATGTCCGCGACGGAGGACAATATTTTTCCCCTCAGTTGCGGCGCGATGGCCGTGACCGCCACCTCCTCGAGGAAACACCCCGCCCGCTCTCCGAAGCGCCGCCCGCAAAACGCCGGCCGGGTCGCGAGCCGGAACAGGATCTCGACAGCCGTGATCAGGACAGCCATGATCACGACAGTGCCGATCAGGATGACCGCGAAATCGAACGCTCTCCCCGATCTGCCCGAATATCCGGCTCCCGTCCACAACCTCCCCGCCACTCCGCCCGCGCCTCGTCTCGCCGGCCCGTGCGCGAACAGTTGCGCGACGAATCGAAAGGCAATTTAAAAGATCGCGACTACGAAATTCTCGACATGATGGCGGAGGGAATTCGTCCTATTCTCGATCGCCTCGAGGACATCGAAGGCCGCATCGTCGAAATGGAAACGGGCGATGAACCGGTTCCTTCCGATGTGCGCGGCTGGCTGAACAGTCAGATCGCCGACACGCTGGGCGACCCTCGCTCCGCAGCCGGTCACGCCGCGGCCAGTCGCACCGTCAATGACCTCGAAAGCCGCCTTCCCCAGATGATCGAACAGGCTGTCACCAGCCGGTTCCAGCAAATGGCCGGTAAGCTTCAGAAGGAAATCGAGGACACGCACGTTCGCACCCTTGAGACTTTTGTCAAAAACATTCAGGTCAAACTCGTTCAACGCGTGGCTGCCCTCGAAACCGACATGACGAAGCAGGCGGACTCCATGAAGCAGCTCCAGGAATACTCGCAGCGGACCGAGGATAATCTCAGCCGCCTCATCACCGGCGTCGACAAGCTGGCCCAGGATCTTCCGCGAAGGTTGCAGGCTCCCCAAACAGACGGGGAATTGGGCAGCGCGTCGGAATCTTTTACCGCCCCTCCCGCTGCACCGCGAGCCATGAAGCGCAAAAGCTCTTCCCGGAATTTTCCTGTGAAGATGATCTGGCTGACGGTCGGTGTTTTGATCGTTCTCGGTATCGTCGTGGTCGTTCTGCGTCGGTCATCGTCGTCGAAGAATTCCTCTGAAACAGCGCCGTACAGCGCATCTTCCCCAACTACAGGCGCCGCCTCGCCCGCCTCCTCGGCGCCCACTCCTCCCTCTGCCAATTCCGACGTCAAAACGAAGATGGATGCAGCCCAACAGTACTCCGACCGCAAAGAGTATTCCACTGCGGAAGATATTTACCGCCAGGTCATCAAGGCTGATCCCAATAATGTCGATGCCCTGAAAGCCCTCGCCAGCGTGCTCTACCGCGAAGACAAAATCGAGGAAAGCGCGGCTATTCTCGACAAGTTGCCAAAAAACTGAATCCCGCTGAACGATTCAAGCCAATCGGGCAGTTCGATGTAGCGAAAAGTCCACTGGTTCTCCATGTGCGCCCTGGTTCACCGAGATGCCTGAATCGACTGTGCCCGGGCCGCTCCCTCACGATTCACCACCGCCAGCGCCACCTTCCCTGCACCAGCGAATCAGAGCTTTTTTTAGCAAGCTGCTTGCGCATCGAGCGGTCCAAATCTCAGGTATATCAATCACCGTAGTTCTCATCGCCCTTGCGATAACCACCGCGGTGTTTTATGTTCGTGACGCGCGCCGCATCGATCGGAAGCTGGCCGAAGGTCTCTTCGGCGACTCGCTCAACATCTATGCAGCACCTCTGACCTTCACGGTTGGCGATGGCTTAACTGTGAACGACGTCACCGATGAGCTCAGACTGGCGGGATATCAGTCCGCATCGCCGAATCTGTCCTCCCACGCCCAACCCTCCACCTATACCGCCGTCGGCGGCGCCATTCAGATAACCGCCTCACCTGCTGTTGGCGCCCCGGATGCAACACTCGGAATTTCCAACGGTCAGATCGCGTCTATTAAATCTCAAGGCAAGCCCGTTCGCGAATTCACCATTCCCTCCCCGCTCGTCAGCACTATCTCGTCCGGCAGCCGGGAACATCGCCAGAACGTCACCTTCGCCCAGATTCCACCCATCCTCGTTCAGGCGGTAATTTCCGCGGAAGATAAACACTTCTTTCACCACCGCGGACTCGACCTGCCCCGCGTCATGAAGGCCGCCTGGATCGATGTGAAGGACCGTCGTAAAGAAGAAGGCGCCTCCACCCTTACCATGCAATTGGTGCGTGGCATCTGGCTTGAGCCGGATAAGAAGTGGCGGCGCAAAGTGTCCGAAGCGCTGATGACCGTTCATCTGGAAAATCGCTGGTCGAAAGAACAGATCTTCGAAACCTACGCCAATGAAGTCTATCTGGGCCGCCAGACCGCATGGAGCATTCACGGTTTCGCGGAAGGCGCCCACCTCTTCTTCGGAAAAGACCTGCAAGCCCTCACGCTCCCCGAGGCCGCTACTTTGGCCGGTCTTGTTCAGCGGCCCAGCTACGATAACCCCCTTCGCTATCCCGAGCGCGCTCGCCGCCGCCGCAATGTCGTGCTGCTGATGATGCGCGACAACCGCTATATCACTCGGCAGCAATATGACGATGCGGTCGCGACGCCTCTGGACGTCGTCGAAGGCTCCCAGGACGCCCTTCCCGCCCCCTGGGTTCTCGACCTGGTGTCTGACGAAATCCAGAATCACGAAGAGGACCCAGGCGACGGCGACACCGGTGAAATCAACTACAAAGGCGCCAAAGATATCAAGACTACGCTCGACCTGAATCTGCAGCGCGCTGCCAGCGAGGCCGTAGCCGCGGGCTTACAGGAAGTGGACAAGCAACTCGCGCGCCGCTACGCCAAAGGCGGCCCCAAAGCCGAAGCCGCCCTGATCGCGATCGATCCGCATACCGGAGAAATCAAGGCTGTCATAGGCGGCCGTGACTACAACCGCAGCCAGCTCAATCGCATCTTTGCCAAACGACCGCCCGGCTCGGTTTTCAAACCCTTTGTCTACGCAGCCGCGCTCAATACAGCTCTGACCGGAGGCAACACGGTCTACACTCCCGCCACCATCGTGGACGATTCGGCCACAACGTTTTCCTCCGGCGGCCGCGATTACACCCCTTCGAACTTTAAACACGAAAACTTCGGCACCATGACGCTCCGCCAGGCCCTCGCACGATCCGATAACGTGGCTGCCGTAAAAATCGCGGAAGGCGTGGGCCTGAATCAGGTCGTAGCCATGGCTCGAAAGGCCGGCCTGAACGATGGGATCCAGCCCACCCCCGCCGTCGCTCTCGGCTCATATGCCGTCACGCCTCTCGAGATAGCCGGTGCCTACACAATCTTTTCGAACGGCGGTATGTGGGTCAAACCCAGTCTGATTTCTTCCGTCCTCGATCGTTCCGGCGCCACCCTCAGCGGCAAAGCTCCCGAGACCCGCCGCGCCATTGACCCCGCCCTCGCGTGGCTCATGGTCAGCATGCTCGAAGAGGTGGTGCGTACCGGTACCGCCGCCGGCGTTCGCACCCGTGGCTTCACTCTTCCCGCAGCGGGCAAGACCGGCACCTCGCACGATGGCTGGTTCGCCGGCTTCACCAATCAATTGCTCTGCATCGTTTGGGTCGGGTTCGATGACTACACCGAGCTCGGGCTCGAAGGCGCTAAATCCGCCCTCCCCATCTGGACCGAATTCATGAAGCGCGCCACCCATGTCGCGGCCTATAGAAATGCGCACGAATTCCCCATGCCCGCCGGCATTGAACAAGCCAATATCTGTACCGACGACGGCAATCTCGCCAGCGACACGTGTCTGCATAACCGGCCTGAATTCTTCTTAACGGGGAGCGTGCCAAAGACGGTGTCTCAACCCCCGGCACCCACCTCGCCACCGCCCGATGCTGAATCAGACACAACCAAACCCGAACTTCCCGCACCCGACCCACCTTCGCCCCCAACGCTGCCCCCACCGGCTCCGGAGTAATCAATTTGACTTGGAGGCCCTCCCCATGGAAAATAGGAAGGCACCACCCCTTGCGGATGTGGCGGAATTGGCAGACGCGCTAGATTCAGGTTCTAGTTCTGTAACAAGAGTGGAGGTTCAAGTCCTCTCATCCGCACCATTAATTCTAAAGCATTTAGCTTAGGCCGCTCGAAACTGAGTTGCCTTCTTTTTTGTGAATACAGGGGGATGTTTTGCGCACAATCACCTGACCTTCAGGGGCCTCTGGGTGGGTGGAGCGGCTCTCGTGCGACAATCCTGCAGTCGAACGAGACTCTCCTCGAACAACTCGGAGCGTTTCCAGCCTTGAGCGCAGCCCTGAACGAACAAAGAGAGCAGCTACCCAAATGGATCGAAAAGGAACAGCATCAGGAAACAGCCTTCGATCGACAAAGAGACGAACGCTTCGAGTGATAGATCCGGTTTCGAAAACATTTTTCTTCAGTTTCCCCTGCGCAGCCAAGGCCTCCATGCAGCACAGGATTACGGTCGTTAGTGAGAGATATTTCTTGCGGTCCCTTAGCAGAATCACGAATTTCGTACATCGATTCTGGAGGGAGTGAGCTCATTTCAAGATCGTCGCTCCGCCTCTTACCGCGCCACCTGAAATGTTCCTGTTGCGTGATGCGCCCGCGACCTGACCACTGAGAATACGGTGCCGGAAGAACGGCCCGGTCGGAGCCGAGGACGCCCGACATGCGCGAGAATAGGAAGTAGAATACGCCAATGGACAAGCTTGAAAAGATCGATTGGGCCGGTTGCGAACTGGTGGAGCAAATTCCCGGTAAACAGGGAGGTGTTCCACTGGTTATAGGCACACGCATCCCCGCCGATCAGATTGTCGAAGAATGGGAATTGGGTAGCGCCATTGAAGAAATCGGCGAGAATTACCCTTCCATCACGCGCGACCAGGTCACAAGGCTCATCGCCTTCGCTAATCAGCACAGATCGCAGCCCGTCCTGTAGATGCGTTGCCTGCTTGACGAGAATCTCCCGCACAAGCTGCGGAGCGGGCTGTCCGAGTTCGATCCCGTGACCGTCCAATACGCAGGTTTCTCCGGGTTGAAGAACGGCGAACTGTTGAAGGCCGCGGAGGCGAGCGGATTCGACGTGCTGGTCACCGGCGACAAGACCCTCGAATACGAGCAGAGCATGAAGGACCGCAGGATTGCTGTCGTTGCGCTATCGGCGCCGCATTGGGAATTCGTCAAAGATCACGTCGCCCGCATCGCCGACGCGATCCGCCGTCGCCACGACGGGGGTCGTTCACGCGAGTTGATGTTGGTCGGTTTGTGCGGAGGCAGGAGTCCAGCCCCCCAGCGAACTGACGCAGGGCACATCTCGATTCGCCTAAAACGCGCTACGGGAGCATAAGCGGGACGAGTTCCGATTGTGCAATGACATGAGCGAAAAACGCGCAAACCACTCTTCCTTGGTTGACGGGCGTGGTGTGGATCTTCGCGGCGAGGTGTGCTGACGCGATTCAGCCCGGTTACGCGACGGGAACGGCCATCGCCGTGCCGTTAGTAAGAGCGGGTAAATTCATTGAACAAACGTTCGAGACCGCGCGCATCCCGCCGTTTGGCCGACCTTTGCATGAGACGACTGCCGGTCATACTGATCGCGTGCGCCATCCTGGTCCCGGCGGCGTATTCCCAGCAAAACGACAATCCACCGGATACGTCGAGCAAGCGCATCTTCTGGATCATTCCAAATTTTCGAACGACGGCAGAGTTGAAAAACTACAAGCCTATCGGCGTGGCCGACAAATTTAAAATAGCCAGACTGGACACCTTCGACCGCGGCACCGTCGCACTGGCGGCCATCTTTGCCGCGGACTCCCAGTTGACCAATTCCGATAAGTCGTTCGGGCAAGGCGTGGAAGGATACGCGCACTACTTCGGGACGTCATATGCGGATTTCGCCATTGGAAACTATATGACGGAAGGGATCTTTCCCGCCTTCCTGCATCAGGACCCTCGCTATTTCCGCCGTGGACATGGTAGTACCTGGACCAGATTTGCCTACTCGGCGGGCCAGATTTTCTTCACGCACGGCGACTCCGGGCACACTCAGATCAATTTCTCGGAAATCGGAGGCAATGCTTCCGCCGTAGCCGTCTCGATGGCTTACTATCCGGATCAGCGCAACGTATCGGACGCAATATCGGCGCTCGGTACGCAACTCGCCGTTGACATGGCCTCGAACATCCTTAAGGAATTTGAGCCGGACATCACCCGCAAATTCTCGCGGAAGCATCGGCATACGGATGCGGCGGTCCAATAACCCAGCTACTGCGCCGCATTTTCATCGTAGATTTCCTCCAGCGTTTCGCCCCGTCTCCATGGCTTCCTGCTCAAGGGATCTCACGGACTGGATCTCGGCGTCGGAACGCTTCGGGTCTCGGTTACCAAACTCTGCCGAACGTCGCTCATGTTGGGATCCTCCATGAATGGGCCGCATTCCCGCCTCTCAAGCAGTTTCTCGCCGTCAGTTGCGAGTACGAACCAATCCGCATGGGACTGCCCGGGTTGTACATCAAGTAGCCCTTCGTCGCTGCCCAAGTCCACGCTTCATGAATCCGGCGAGATATCGGCTATTGTCGGTTTGTATTCAGGGTGACTCAGGAAGCGGGGATTAAGACCAGGCGATTTGGCTTCCATGACCCCGAAGTAATAGCCCCGGTTAAAACCGCCTGCATACTGATGAACTGTTCCACCGGCTTCGTAGGTTTTCAAGTGTCTGAACATCTTCGGTTTGTCGGGGCGATTGCACCACCGCCCGACGCAGCAGTACGATACAGGAGAATGTCTGGCCTGCGGCACCGCCGTTACCGGCCGCGCCCGCAAAGCGCATAGCTATTCAATCCCCACAAGGAATCAGTCATTCTGCGAGAATGTTCGTTTCGAAGGCTACCCAAATGCGGACCAGGTGGATTTCCATTTTTTTCGTTCTGGCCAGCGCGCTCTCTGCCCAGACTACCGGCGGCTGGCAACTCGTCTGGAGCGACGAGTTCAACGGCTCGGCCGGCAGCCCGCCCGATCCCACCAAGTGGAATTACGATCTCGGCGTCGGCAGCGGAGGTTGGGGCAACGGCGAGTTGGAAAGCTACACCAACTCCACACAGAATGCCTACCAGGATGGCAACGGCAACCTGGTCATCACCGCCATTCGGAGCAGCACCGGCGCTTACACCTCAGCGCGCCTCCAAACCGGCGCTCCCGGCGCTTCCACCAAAACCACCGATCTCAGTTGGCAGTACGGCCTCATCGTCGCCCGCATCAAGCTGCCGTTCGGGCAGGGCGTCTGGCCAGCATTCTGGATGCTCGGCGAAAACTTCGGTTTGGTCGGCTGGCCGGCCTGCGGCGAAATCGACATTATGGAGAACTTCGGGACCTTCAACAACAACATCGATATCAACAGCGGTAACCTGCACGGACCGATTGCCGCTGGCAGCTCCGCCGCCTACGAGAACGTCGGCAGCCCCTACACCTTGCTCTACGGAGAGCAGGTCAATACCGAGTACCACGTCTACGCCATCCAGTGGTCGCAGGATTCCGTCACGTTCTACGTCGATGGCCAGCCATATTACACCGGCAAGCCGGCGTCCGTCCCCGCCGGCGAGTGGGAGTTTAACAATCCGTTCTTCATCCTCCTGAATCTGGCCATCGGCGGACCTTCCACCTTTCTCGGCACCCCCAATCCGAACTCCCCATTCCCGAATCAGCAAATGTTCGTGGATTATGTGCGCGTCTATCAGGTGACGCCAGTCACCGCCGCCACGCCCGTCATCACGCCGGGTCGGGTCGTGAACGCCGCGTCCTTCCTGGCTGATCTCGCTCCCGGAGGGTTGGCCACTGTCTATGGCAACAACCTGGCGGATAGCACTCTCACTATCGACGCCACCAACGGATTCCCCACCAAGGCCGGAAACGTGACGGTGTCGGTAAACGGCGTGACCGCGCCGCTGATTTACGTCTCGCCCACGCAGATCAATTTTCAGATTCCATGGGAAGCCGCGCCCGGCACTCTCATCCCCGTCGTGGTCACGCGCGATAGCACGCCTGGCGCGCCAGAAAACGTCACCATCGCCGCACCCCAGGCCCCCTCCATGTTTCTCAGCGAATACGTCAATGGACTCGCCCTGGTCACTGGATCGGGGTGCGAAACCACGGAATGCGCCGTGCAGACCGGCGGAAATTATCAGTTATGGGCCAATTCTCTCGGACCGAAGAACGCACCACTCGAGGACGGCCAGGGCGCCGTCTACAATGGATCGCTGACGCCGCTGGAAGTACCCGGCGGTCCCGCAAGCTGCCAGCTCACCATCGGAGGCCAGGCCGCCGACGTCCAGTATTGCGGCGCGGCGCCCGGTGAAATCATCGACCAGATCAATTTCGTGTATCCTTCCGGCGTCTCCTCCAGTTCGTCATACGTGGAGGCGAGCCTGACCATCAACGGCGTCACCGGCTATTTCCGGGTTCCCGCGCCGTCGCTCCCAGCCGGTGTTCAGTAACATGGGCAAACGAATAACCTCGGCTCGCCCGTGTGATATGATTCGGCTCGTTATATCCCTAAATGTTTCCATCAGGTGAGCTCTACGGATGGGTAAGACTCTGGAACTCCTCGAATCCGCCCGCGATTCACGCGCCCTTTCGTTTCTCGAACCCTCGGCAGCCGTTCGTATCCGCGAAGAACTGAATCGAATCCTTTCCAGCCGCACGTTCCGGTCAGCCGAACTCGAAAAAACTTTCCTTCGCTACGTAGTCGACCAGACCCTGCATGGCCGCGGCGCCGAGATCAAAGAGTACACCGTTGGAGCAGAGGCATTCGGCCGCGGCGATTTATTCGACCCGCGCCTCGACACCATCGTGCGTACCGAAGCGCGCAACGTGCGCCTTCGTCTCAACCGCTATTACTCCGGCGAAGGAGAGCGCGATCCCCTCAGAATCGAACTGCCCAAGGGCGGCTACGAGCCTCAATTCATCGAATCGGTGTCAACCGAAGAATCTTCAGAACCCACTCTGACCGACGTTCAGACGCCGCTTGAAACGGTGAATGACCCACCCGTTCGGAACCGGGGAATGCTTATTGGTGCAGCCTGCGCTCTCGTGGCGCTCCTCGGCTTCTGGCTCATTTTCGAGCGGCCCCATCAGCGTCCCGTCAGCGCCGATCCTGCATCCATCGCCGTGCTGCCATTCGTCGATCTTAGCGCCAGTATCGACAAAACCAGCGCCGGCAAAGCCAGCGACAAAGAAGGCGAAATCCTGAGCGATGGCCTGACGGAGCAATTGATCGATTCCCTGGCGCGCATTCCGCGCTTACACGTCGTCGCCCGTTCCTCGGTGTTTCTCTATAAAGGACATTCCATCGATGTCCGTAAGGCTGGCCGCGATCTCAACGTCCGCAATGTGCTCGAAGGCAGTGTGCGCGTGTCGAACGGCAATGTTCGGATCACGGCTCGGCTCGAGGACGCTACCAGCGGATATCAGCTTTGGTCCCAAACCTTCAATCGCAGGCTCGATGACGCCGTCACCCTGCAGGATGAGCTTGCCGTCTCCATCATGCAGTCCCTCGGTATCCAGTTGGCGGGTGCCGCCAATCTCAAAACCGGCGCTTCGCCATCCCCCGCCGCCTATCGTGATTTCCTCAGAGGCCTTTACTTTCTGAACCGCAGCACGGCGGAGAATGTCCGAACCAGCATCAACTATTTTCAGCGCGCCGTAGCCGTTGATCCCACCTTCGCTCCTGCCTACCGTGGCCTCGCAGACGCTTATTCGAGAATTGCCGCCTTCACCTCCACCCCGTCTGGCGAGGTGATTCCCTTAATGCGTTCCTCGGCCGCAAAAGCACTCGAACTGGATGACACCTTGGGGGAAGCGCACCTCGACCTGGCGCGCGCTTATACTTACGAATCCAACTGGAAGGCCGCCGATCCGGAATACCGGCGCGCCCTCGACCTCAGTCCCAGCAGCGCCGCCGTCCATCGTTACTATGGCGACTACCTTCTCCGCATCGGGCACCTGGAAGAGGCCCTCGCGGAAGCCCGGATCGCGGTGGAACTCGATCCCATTTCCCCAGGGACCGCCCAGTTTGAGGCGCGTATGCTTTATTACCTGCGCCGCTATGACGAGTCCGTCTCCCATCTCCAGAAAGCCCTGGCGCTCGATCCCTCTTCCGGAATCCTCCACCAGGCCCTGGGACTGGTTTACATGGCCCGGCCCGCTTCCTTTGCTCAAGGCGTCGCCGAAACCGAACGGGCCCGCGAAATGATGGAGGGCGACCCCTGGATTACCGGTCAACTTGGTTATGCCTATGCCGTGGCTGGCCGCACCGCCGAAGCCAGGGAAATCGTAACCCAGTTAGAAAGAGGCTCGGGCGGATTCGAGAAAGGTTACGCAAGTTACGTCCGCGCGCTCCCGGTGGCTCGCGTCTACGCCGGCCTCGGAGACCGGGATCATGCTTTCCTCTGGCTGCAGAGGGCGGTGGAGCAGAAAGACGTAGCGCTTTTTCTCGCGGCCGACCCTGTCTACGACGGAATTCGCATCGATAAGCGCTTCGGTATCGTACTTCATCGTGCCAACCTCGGGCTTGACGAAGCCCCTCTCGTTTCAATGCGTTAGCTCTGCTATTCACGTAAACTTCACCTCTATTCACCGGCCTTTTCTTGCCGTTCCCGGGTGACAGGTAGATCCTCGTGCATGCCAGACCATGCGAAATCTCCCGGTTGCTCTCCTTGCTGTCATCTCAGTGGGCGTCACTGCGAACCTTGCCTTGGCACAGCAAAATGACGAAATCGAGGTCCTGAAACTTCGACCCAATTTCTTCATGATCGCGGGCGCCGGAAGTAACATCGGAGTCCAGATCGGCGATCTCGGCGCAGTCGTGGTCGACACCGGGTCCGGCCAGGCTTCCGACCGTGTGCTGGCTGAGATTCGAAAACTCACGCCCCTCCCTATCCGCTACATCATCGTTACCAGCGCGGATCCCGATCACGTCGGCGGCAATGAGAAGTTGTCAGCGGCTGGTCAGTCCTTGATTCCCGCGGCGGGAGGAGCCGTTGCCAATGCTGTGACCAACGGCGGGGCTGCGGCAATTCTGGCCACCGAAAACGTGATGGACCGGATGAGCGCCCCCACCGGCAAAGTCTCGCCTTTTTCCAGCGCGGCCCAGCCTTCCGACACCTTTTCCGACGATGAGAAAGATACGTTCCTGAACGGTGAAGCCATTCAGGTGTTCGCCCAGCGCGCGGCTCATACCGATGGAGACAGTCTCGTGTTCTTCCGGCGTTCGGACGTAGTAGTAGCCGGAGACATTCTGGACACGACACGCTTCCCGGTGATCGACCTTGCCCGAGGCGGCAGCATTCAGGGCGAAATCGACGCGCTCAACCACATCATTGAGATCACCGTGCCTGAATTGCCCATGGTTTGGCAGGAGGGCGGCACGCTCGTGATACCCGGTCACGGCAGAATCTGCGATGAAGCCGACGTCGTCGAATACCGCGATATGGTCACCATCGTTCGAGACGTGGTGCAGGATCTCATCAAAAAGGGCAGAACACTGGACCAGATCAAAGCCGCCGATCCCGCCGGGGACTATCGGACCCGCTATGGAGCCGATTCCGGTCCCTGGACCACGGATATGTTTGTCGAAGCCATCTACCGCAGTCTTCTCAGCAGCAAAGTAAGCAGCGGTCAACAGGGGAAATAAATCAGCGCGATGAATTGCAAATCATCTTCAGCCCGCACAGCCGTAACCTCAATTGTGGTTTCTCTGTTCCTGGCCACAGCACTGCATGCCCAGGCTCCCGCTCGGCCGGCAACGCCGGAAGTCGCGCCGAAACAGGCCGCCCCCATCGATCTCACCGGTTACTGGGTCGCCGTCGTCACCGAAGACTGGCGCTGGCGCATGGTGACCCCTGCGAAGGGTGACTATGCCAGTGTGCCCATCAATCTCGCGGCCAAAACCATGGCCGACAAATGGGATCCCTCGAAAGATGAAGCCGCCGGTGAGCAATGCCGTTCCTATGGAGCGCCCGCCATCATGCGCGTACCCGGCCGCCTTCACATCACTTGGCAGGACGACCGCACGCTGAAAGTAGAAACCGACGCCGGAGAGCAAACCCGCCTGCTCCGTTTTGACGAGCCGAAGACGCCCGCCGGAGCTCCCACGTGGCAGGGAATTTCCCTCGCCAAATGGGAGACACCGAGGGTTCCGGCCTTAGGCGCCGGGGATCCTCAACCCAAGGCCGCGTTCGGCGATTTAAAAGTCACCACCAGCCACCTGCGTCCCGGTTATTTGCGCAAAAACGGCATCCCTTACAGCGATAAGACGCAGATGACCGAATACTGGGATCTATCGACCGAACACTATCTCACCGGAACGCACAACGGTGAGCAATGGCTGGTAGTAACCACTCAGGTAACTGACCCCACGTATCTGCAGGAAGACTGGATCACCAGCCTTAATTTCCGAAAAGAACCA
>Ga0302140_10001210_pt1 | contig 33750 bp, 29 predicted proteins | sample I_Bog_E1_1_FD_202095 | JGI IMG/M metagenome (GOLD analysis project Ga0302140, IMG submission 202095) | Peat permafrost microbial communities from Stordalen Mire near Abisko, Sweden - I_Bog_E1_1 | ecosystem: Environmental > Terrestrial > Soil > Wetlands > Peat | place: Sweden: Abisko, Stordalen... | reverse complement strand
TTCCACCTGCGGGGCGCGGACACGGGCTTGCGGATCTTCCTCGGCGGCTCCGGTGAGGTCGATGATGACGCCCGTCGGATTATTTTCGAGCGCTAGTTTGGATGATTCGGGCGTGCCCGCGAGAATTACCACTGCGGCGTCTTCCAGCTCTTCGGGATCGAGCGGGTTCAGAATGGCCGGGGTGCCGCCGACATCGGCCAGGCGAACGGGTTCCTCGTCGTGGGCCGCCACGTCGCTGGCGAGGAGGCGCAACTGTTCGCCGAGCGCGGTTTCGCCAAAGACGTCGCGGACTTCTCTGCCAAGGAGAGTTTCGCTTCCCACAAGTGCGATGATTTCAGGCAGCCTTTCAGACAACAGGGGCCTCCGGGGGTGTGGTATTGGACTTCGTCAGGCGGCGAATGATTCCGCCTATACGAATGAACAGACCGCTCGATACATAGATAGCAGATAGAACCAGCAGCACTGCCCGCGCCCAGGTGAAGATGCCGAAGATGACCAGGCACATCAGCACCAGGATCACGGGAGAGCGGGGCCGCGACAGGTTCAGCTCTTTGAAGCTCCAGTAACGCCACGCGCTGACCATCAGGAACGACAGCAGCGCCAGAAGCAGCAGCCACGCGACAGACCACGCAAAGCTGGTCAGTGGCAGACTGCCCGACGCGAAGATGACGGTGGCGACCATGCCCGCCGCGGCCGGAATCGGCAGACCCACGAAATACTTGCGATGCGGTGCTCCGGGGTTCGAGGGGACCGGATTCTTCTGGATGTTGAAGCGGGCCAGGCGGGCGGCTCCGCAGGCGAGGAAACCAAAGGCCAGAAGCTCTCCCACGCGCTGCAACTCTTCGAGGGTGAAGGCGCCAACGGAGCCCGTGACGAACATGACGCCCCATATGTAGGCGAGGATCGCGGGCGCGATGCCGAAGCTGATGACATCGGCAAGCGAATCGAGTTCGCGTCCGAATTCACTCGTAGTGTTCGTCATGCGCGCGACGCGGCCATCGAGTCCGTCGAGGAGTACGGCGAGTCCGATGGTTTTTGCGGCGACTTCGAAATTCTGCTGAGCCAGCGGGTGGTTGGTGCCAAAGTTGAGCGCGCCCTGAATCGTGCGGACAATCGACAGGTAGCCGAGAAAGATGTTGCCCGCGGTAAAGAGCGTTGGCAAGGCGTAGGCGGCGCGGGGCGGTGGTCGCTTCACGGCTGCGTCCGGCTGGTTTAGGTTCGGCAAAGTTCCGGTTCCTTGAGGCCCGCTTTCATCGCCAGTGGCAATTCCACTTCGCCGCCGCGACGGGCCAGGATGCTGGATCCCGCGCTGACGCGCGCACCTTGCGCGACCTCGATATACCATTCCGGACCGAGAATGACGTCCATGCGCGAACCGAATTTGATGAGGCCGATACGCTCACCGGCCTGCACAAAATCGCCGGGCGTTTTGGTAAATATGATGCGGCGCGCGATCAGTCCCGCGATTTGTTTGAACACAACCTGGGTACCGTCCTGAGCCCGGACGGTGATGATGGTTTGTTCGTTATCGGAGGAGGCGGCTTCCACGCTGGCCACCAGAAATTTTCCTTTTTGGTAGACAAAATCCGTAATGACGCCGGAGATGGGAGAACGATTCACGTGAACGTCGAAGATGTTCAGGAAGATACTGATACGGGTGAGGCCGTTGCCTTCGTTCACGATCGCGACGACCTTGCCGTCCGCGGGCGAGACGGCTACGGACCCGACCGGGATGGGCCGCTCGGGATCGCGAAAGAACCACGCGCAAAAAATGGCGAGGAGAAACAGAGGCAGCGCCGGCGGGGTGCCGAGGAGCCACGAAATCAGGATGCCGGCAGCCGTGAAGCCCAGCGCGTAGTAAATGCCATCGCGAACCATTCTGAATTCCTATTTTATATGGATCGGGTGGCGCGGACGGGCGTGGAGGGTAATAGCGCTATTCACCTGCGCTATTACCCTGCGAAGATGCGCTCGAAGAAAGCGCGGGTCTCGCGACGGATTCGCCGGATCACGGATTCGATGGTTCCCTGCTGCAATCCGGGTGGCACCCAGCGGTGCACCAGTTCCGTCAGGACCGCGATCTGCGCCGGGTTGGTGGGCAGACGGCCTTCGGCATGGCCTGTGGCGACGCGCAGGCCGTGGTCGATGGCGCGAAACAGAGTGGCGGCGTCGCTTAAGAAAGCGGCATCGGCGGGGTCGAGATTTCCGGTTTTGACGATCACTTCGATACGTTTCGGCGTGTTGAGGGCTTTATAAAAGCTGTCGGCATCGCGCAGCCGCAGATACATCAGCACGAAATCGATATCGTAATAACCGCCGGTACCGGCTTTGAGCGGATTGCGCACGCCCTGCTCGCGTTCGAGGCGTTTGCGCATGTGGGCGAGTTCCTCGCGCGAGCGCTTGCCCTGCCCGTAGCGTTCCCAGTCGATTTTTTGCAGCTCATAGAGGAACGCAGTGCCGCGCTCCGGGTCGCCCGCAATGGCGCGGGCCTTCATATAGGAGATGCCTTCCCACGCCTGCGCGCTTTGAGCGAAGTACTTGCGGTACGTGCCTACGGTCTGGACGAGCGCGCCCTCGCGGCCATTGGGACGCAGCCGCGTATCGATGGTGAAGACGACGCCGTCGCCGGTATAAGCGCCGATGACGCTGATCAGCCGCTCGGCGACCGAGGTCCAGAAAAGCGTTTCCTGCGCTTCGCTGTCCGCGATGACGAAATTGAGATCGGCGTCGGAAGCCAGATCGAATTCGCGCATGCCGAGCCTGCCGAGCGCGACGACCATCATCTGGTTGGCGGGCTGGTAGCGCGGATTCGCTGGTGGCGTAGCGGCCATCGCCTCTTCGAGCGCAACGTCGTATGCCGCGGCCACAATGGAATCGGCAAGATCGGACGTACGTTGCAGCGCGCGGAAAACCGGTACGCGATGGTAAACGCTATCGGCCTGAATGCGGACCATCTGCTGGCGGAAATACTGGCGCAGTTCGGCGGCCTCGCGCGGGGCCCGGAAGCCGGTGCGGCCCTGGCGTGGGCTGCAGGCCCATTCGACTTCGGCGAGCAGCGCGGGATGTCGCACCAGCTGATCGGCAAAGTACTGGCTGTGTTCAAAAAGATCGATGACGCAGCGCGCCACTTCGGAGTTGGAATCGAGCAGCGTCAGCCATTCGGGGTTGGCCACGGCTTTTTCGATGAAAGACTCGAAGCTATCCTGACTGCGCACGATCGCGCCACCGGAAATCAGTTGCCAGAACGCCGGGGCGCGCTGCTCGAGAAAACGGCTGAGGTTCACGCTGGGGAATTCGCCGCGGGCCGGCGCGTCATACGGAAAGTCCGTGGCGCCCGCGGGTTCGGCGATTTCGTAAGGCATGGGTCCGTAAGGCACCGCGAAAGTTTCCGGGCGGTGGGAGTGGATCACGCGTTCGTAGAGATCCTGCACGTTGGTGAAGTGATGATCGAGTTCGCGCTGCAGGGTTCCGGCGGATGGCAGACCTGGCAGGCCCGGCGGCATTTTGCGCGCCAGCAGATCGATATCTTCCTTCGCGACGGGCAGCGTGTGAGTCTGGCGATCTTCATCGAACTGCAGCCGGTGCTCCACGTGACGGAGAAACTGATAGGCGTTGGCCAGGCGCGAATATTCCGCGGGCGAGAGCAGATCTTTATCTCGCAGGCGGGAAAGCGCCAGCAGCGTGCCGCCGTGCCGCACCCAGGGTTCGCGCCCGCCATGCAGGCGCTGCAGGCATTGCACCAGAAACTCGATATCGCGGATGCCGCCTTTGGCGAGCTTCACGTCGAGGGTCTGCTCGATACCCGGGCGGGCGTGGCGAATCCTCGCATTTTCGGCTTTCGCCTCCTTGACCCGCGCCTGCTTTTCATGGAGACGGGCGCGCGTTTCCGAGACTGCTTCCACGGTTCGGAAATCGGTAGTGGTGCGATAGATCAGGGGCTCGACGAAATCCAGCAGGTCCGTTCCCGGGCCGGCATCTCCGGCCGCGACACGGGCTTTGATCAGCATCTGTAGCTCCCAGTCGCGTGCGCGGGTGGCGTAATACTGGCGCGCGCTTTCGAGCGACTGGCAGATCTCGCCCAGCTTGCCTTCGGGCCGCAGGCGGAGATCGACGCGGTAGCAAAGGCCTTCGGGCGAGTAGGTGGAGAGCAGTTCCGTCATACGGCCCGCCGCGAGTTTGAAGAATTCGTTCGCGGTCAGCGGATGCTCGCCCGGAGTTTCGCCGGCGCCCGCATGAACGAACATGAGGTCGATATCGGAACTGTAGTTGAGCTCGCGGCCACCGAGTTTGCCGAGCGCGATCACGGAAAATTCCGGCGTGTGGCCGTTGGCATCGACAGGCATACCGCGCTCCCGCGTGAGGTCGCGGCGAACGGCGCGCCAGGTCACGTTGAGAATGGCATCGGCCAGGTTGGAAAGATCTTCGGCCGTTTCCGAGAGATCGGCGTAACGCAGTACGTCGCGCAGCACGATACGCAGCAACTGGCGGCGGCGAAACAGGGCGAGATCCACCGGGCGGGGCGTCGCGCCATCGAGCAACTGCTGCAGCGCGTCTTCGTAATCTTCGGCCAGAAATCCGCGGTGGAGATCGTGCGCGATGGCAATATCGAGCAGCCACTGCGGATGGCGAATCACGGATTCGGCGAGAAAGCGGCTGAAGGAAAAAATGGTCAGCGCATAGCGGAGTGCAATCAGGTTGCCCGCGATGGATTGCGCGGCATTGGGCGCCTCGACGATCAGACGCTTGAGGAAGTGTACCGTGTCGTCGCGATTGGGCAGCGAGTGCAGCAGCGCCTGGACGACGCGAAACACATCCGGCGGCAAACGTTCGAGCGCCGCAAGAGCGGGCCCCACACGCTGGGCGTCGCGAAATTCAATCTCCTCCAGAAGATTGGGAACGGGCACGTTCGGCACTTGTCCGATTATCTCCGGTTCTATAGCGCCGGGTTCCATGGCGCGGGGTTCCAGGCGATGGAATTGACTGGCTGAGTTGCCTTGACAGAGTTGCCTGATGTAGCATTCTTGCGAGGGAACATCGTACATGAAACGCGAATACGTAGCCGGTTGTGCCATAGGACTGCTGTTGCTGCTGGCTGGTTGCTCGGATACCCCGGCGCCGCCTGCGGATACATCGGCAGCCGATCTGAAAGCCATTAAAGACGGGGAAATCGCATGGTCGGCCGATTTCGGCGCGAAAGATGTGGATCGCGTTCTCAGTCATTATGCCGATAACGCGTCGGTGATGGTGCCGGATATGCCGATCCTGAACGGAAAGGACGCCATCCGTGCCGGCCTCAAGGACATTCTTGTTACGAAAAATCAGACCATTAGCTTCACCACCGTTACGGCGCAGGTAGCGAAAAGCGGCGATGTCGCCTATACGCAGGGCACGTATTCCATGACCATGACGAATCCGAAAACGAAGAGGCAGGTCGCCGAAAGAGGGAAGTACGTTACGGTGTATAAGAAACAGTCCGACGGAACGTGGAAAGCGGTAGAAGATATCGATAATGCGGACGCGCCTGCCGCGCCCGTCGCGATGGCGGCTGCGAAGAGGAACGCTCCCGCCCCGAAGAAGAGGCGGAAAAAGTAGCTTACGGAGTTGCGCGGTCAGGCGATGTCGGATACCAGAACAACGGCATCGCCTGCCTGTATCATGCCTGGCTGAACCACCCGGGCGTAAAATCCACCATGCGCCCAGTGCGCAGACATGATGTCACCAGCCTTGCATTGTGCATCGTAGAGCTCGGATTTGATGGCGGGACCGTAAACATCCAGATTGCGGCAGGGCGTACGCAGGGTGGTCAGTTCGATAACAGCTTCGCGGCCGATGCGATAGCGCTGACCGGTGCGCCACATGTGGGGATCGAGGCCCGAGATCGTCAGATTTTCGCCAATCGCACCGTAAAATATCGGAAAACCGCGCGCGGCCAGATCGTCGATAAACTCCGCCGATGCCATGAGCACGGCCTTTTTCGGGCCGCCATGGAATACCAGATTGCGCCAGTGATCGCCTTCGACGGAAACCTCCGACAGCATGACGGGTCCGTGGACGGCGCGTTTGGGCAGCCCGCCTGGAGATCGATTGATTTGTTTAAGAATTCCAGGCATTGTTGTTCCCCGTCGACAGGCGCGCTAATCTCACAGTTTGGATAACCTCACGCACTCGTTGGTTGGATTGTTTCTGGCGCGCGCCGGATTCAAACGCTTCACCGCATGTGGCACCGCGATTCTGGTACTGGCGGCAAACGCGCCTGATATCGACGTTGTTTCCTGGTTCTGGGGACGCCCCACGTGGCTGCACTGGCACCGCAATATCACGCATTCGCTGGTGGGCGCGCCGCTTATGGCTTTGCTGACGGTGGCGGTGGTGGCGCTGATTGCGAGAAAGCAAAGGATTAGCTGGTGGCCAGCGTTCTGGATCGCTCTGGTGGGCATAGCATCTCATCTGATGCTCGATCTCACGAACGTTTATGGTGTACGGCTGCTGTTGCCATTTTCCGGTCACTGGTTCCATCTGGATATTACGCCCGTGGTCGATTTCACCATCTGGGCTATCCTGCTGCTGGGCGTGGTGGCGCCGTGGCTCTCGCGACTGGTGGGCTCCGAGATCGGTGAGACTGGCAAGGAACGCGGAAATGCCGGCTGGGCCGTTACGGCATTAGTGTTGTTCACGGTTTTCGATTACTCCAGAAGCGTTTTCCATGAACGCGCCGCCAATATACTGAATTCGCGTATTTACAACGGGCTCGCGCCCAGAAGAGTGGGCGCTTTCCCGAGCGGGAATCCGCTGGTGTGGAGAGGCATGGCGGAAATGAGCAATGCTTTCGTCGAAGTACCAGTCGATCTGCGCACCAGGTTTCATCCGTCCGATGAGGTGACGTATTACAAGCCGCCGCGCACGCCGGCCATGCAGGCCGCTATGGAGACGTATCCTTTCCGGATGCTGCTCGAATTTGTGCAGTGGCCGCTCTGGGTAATTGAGCCCGCGGCCGATAACGATCGGACCGGGGGCGGCGGCACGCGCGTTTCTTTAATCGATCTGCGCTTTGGAACTCCGTCGGAGACCGGCTTCGCCGCTACCGCTTTGGTGGATAGAAATAATCAGGTTGAGGAATCGATCTTCGGTTTGGGCGAGGTGAAGCAGCGGTGACGGTTCGCCCAGCTCGCGCCAAAGCCGGTGGCCGTGCCCGAAAGGATGAAATAGAACGTGCCGAATCAGGCCGCGCTTTATGCCGCTGGTGCCGGGCCGAGACTCCGCCGAGACGGCGCACGTTTTGTTCCGATGCCTGCGTCAACGAGTGGAAGCTGCGAACCGATCCCGGCTACCTGCGCGAAAGAGTATTGCAGCGCGATGCCGGCGTGTGCGCGAAATGCGGTATCAATACGATTTCTTTACGACGGGACATGCGGCGGCTGGATTTTGCGGCCAGAAGAAGATTTCTGAAAGAGTGGGGACTGACGGAGCGCAGCCGGAAATCGCTCTGGGACGCGGATCACATCGTGCCGGTAGCGGAAGGCGGAGGGCAGTGCGATCTCGCGAACATGCGCACGCTGTGTTTGAAATGCCACAAAGAAGTGACAGCAGCGCTGCTCGTTCGGCTCAAAAAAGCTATTTCCTGAAAAGCCGATCGAAAGCGTCGCGCGCGTCCATGGCATTTTTGGGAGCCGGAGAGTTGATGCCGGGAATTGCCTGACGGCCGGCGTTTTGTCCGGAGACTTCCCGCGCCACGGTGACGCGCGGCGAAAACAAAGTACACATGTTCGCCTGGTCTTTAATCGCGATTCGCACCGGGATGGGCTTCATACACTGAAACCGCGTGGAAGATTCGAAATTCACGCATTGTTTGCAGCAATGCAGTGAGACTGCGCACTTGGGACAAGTGCCCGTGAAATCCGTTCCCGGAGGCAAGGTCGCGGCGCAGCTATAACAGCGCGAGGCTGTCACGGCCTGGACAAGGCGCGGTAATCGCGGTCCTGTGATATCCAGTGGCGGACGCGGACCCGAAGGCTTGGGGCGTTGTCCGTTGCCGCTGCTATTTCCGTTACTGTGGCCGTTAGAGTGGTTACCGCTATCGTTATAGCCGTGCTGTTTATATTTACGATCGGAGTCCATGAAGGCTCAAAACTCCTGGTTTAGATTCACAACTCGCGCTGGATGTGGACGGGGAACCAGACACACTGTATAAGGGATTACAGTTTCATCAGCTCTCGGGCAATCGGGGCGAGACCGCGCCGTATGTCCGCTGGCTACAATTCATATTTACCACGGAATGTTCCCGGTGTACAGTCTACCCTTGTAAATAAAGAGTGCATACAAAGGTTATTACGTTACAAAAATGTTGGAGCGGGCTCCGGCAGTGCGGTTTTTGCCGTACTACCCGGCAATACGGGAGTACTGCGGCGACGAACGCGAGGGGTATGTCCCCGCAGCGCCAGCGCGGCTGAATAGCCCTTCGGCGCCTCCAGATCGCAGACGCCAAAATCTCCCTTCGGCTGATCCAGCAACGCGCCGCCGACCGCTTTCGTCATGGCTTCGCGACGATTCCACAGATGGAAGAGCTCGCCGCGGTTATCCGGCAGATCCGAGACCCCCAGCCTGCGCAGCAGCGCGGCAATATCCACGTTGTCGCGGATGCGTTCAATATCGATCCCTACCGGAACGCAGCGCGTGACGGCCACCATGGCCCAGCTGCCAGCGTGAGAAAGGTTGAATTCGATATCGTTGCCGCTCGCCAGACCCGGCTTGCCATGCGGCCCCAGGACAAACCGAAGCTCTGCGGCCGGAATATCCGTGTAGTCGGCCAGGATGGCGCGGAGCGCGGAGCGCGCGCGAACCCAAAAGGTGCGGTCGCGTTCGAAACGAAAGCGTGCGGCGCGGGTTTCTTCGTCGGGAGACAGCGTGACCGGTCCCTGACATTCCAGGGGAATCAGCCACACATCCACTTCACACGTCGGGGACAAATTACATGGTACGGTAATTATTCCGATGAAAATCTGGGTCCTTCTCGCTATCACCACGGGCGTTGTGTGCGCACAAACGCCGGCACCGTCGCAGCCGCCACCGCAGCAGCAGAGCATAATCGTCACGGGCGTTGCCGAACCCGCGCCGCTGGAGGAAGCCGATCGCGATGTCGCTGTGCTGCCTTTGCCGGAATTAGAGCGTCCCCTTTACGATTCGTGGTTCGGCCTGCTCGGGCTCGATGCCGCGCTCGACCTGCAGGAGCGTGCGCCCGGCGGTTTCATGGCCGATCTTTCGATCCGCGGGGCTACCTTTGGACAAACGCTGGTGCTATTGAACGGCATGCGCATCAGCGACGCGCAGACCGGCCATTTCAATCTGGATCTGCCCATTCCGATCGAAATGCTTTCGAGCGTCGAGGTGCTGAAGGGCTCCGGTTCCACGCTCTACGGGTCCGACGCGATCGGCGGCGTGGTCAATGTGAGGACAGAGCCGTTCGAGACGCCTGAGTATCGCCTGTATAGCGGCTTCGGGAACTTCGGCACGAACGAACAGGACGCGATCGCGGACTTCGGCGGCCTTCAATGGTCTGAAGAGATTTCGGCGGCGCGCGATTTTTCCGAAGGTTTCACGTACGACCGCGATTACCGGAATCTGTCGCTCGGCTCGCTCAGCACGCTGAAATCGAAACTCGGCGCCACCAGTCTGCTGCTTGCTTACAGCGACCGGCCGTATGGCGCGAATCAGTTCTATGGCCCCTATCCCTCCTGGGAGCGAATCAAGACGTGGTTCGTCTCGGCCCACCAGAATCTGGGCAGCAAGACGGAGGCGAATTTCGCCTACCGGCGGCATACGGATCTGTTTGTGCTCTTCCGCTACGACCCCTCGCTTTACGAGAACCGGCATCTTCTCAACGACTGGCAGGGCAGTCTGCGGCGGCATGACAATCTGCCGCATCACGCCGTGCTGAGCTATGGCGCGGAGGGACTTTCCGAATCCATCAACAGCACGAACCTGGGCATTCACACGCGCACGCGCGGCAGTGCGTACGCGGTTTACGACCTGCGCTTTGCCAAGCGCTTTTCGCTCTCCGCCGGGATTCGCGAAGAGGTTTATGGATCGCGGCAGGTCGCGACCAGCCCGACCGTGAGCGGCGCCGCGTGGCTGAATTCGCGTTTCAAGCTGCGCGCTTCGGCAAGCCGCGCTTATCGTCTGCCCACTTTTACGGAACTGTATTACTCGGACCCGAGCGATCTGGGAAATCCGACCCTGAAGCCCGAAAGCGCCACCAGCTACGAAGCCGGCATGGACGCTTACCTGAACAAGAAGCTGCGCGCATCGGTGACCGTGTTCCAGCGCCGCGATACCAATGACATCGATTACGTCAAGGCTCCCACCGCGACCGTTTGGGTGGCGGAGAATTTCGATAAACTGCATTTCACCGGCGTGGAGGCTTCAACCGAATACACGCCGGTTCCGGGACAGACGATCGGGCTGGCATTTACCGCGCTCGACGGCCTCAGCCAGAACAACGAGTTGCTGGAAAGCAAGTATACGTTCAATTACCCTGTGGAAAGCGCGGTGGCACAGTGGCGCGGCTCGCTGGGCGCGCACGTAATCGCGCGCACACGCATTGGCATCGTCAACAGGCTGCAGCATTATCCCTATACTGTGTGGGACGCTTCGGCCGGTTATGCGACGGGTCATGTACGGCCGTACCTGCAGCTCACCAACATCACGAACGCCGATTATCAGGAGATCCTGGCGGTGGTAATGCCGTCGCGGGGGATTGTGGGCGGCGTGGAACTGGTCTTCGCCGGATCGAAGCACTAAGGCGGATCGGTAGGCGGCAGCGCGTTCGTGTATACTGAAACACCGAATGCGAACCGCTCCGCCATCGATTGTCGCGCAGCAGAAACGCTACGCTTGGGGAGTTCGGCTCTGGCGCTGTTTGTGCGTGCTCCCGCATTTCGCATGCATCGGGTTGTGGGCTACGATCCTTATTGATCCGAGTCTGAATCGGAGCCTCAAGCACCTCCTGGCTTTCGTGATGCTGGTCACCCTCATGAGCATGCTGCTGCTAAACCCCTGGGGAAGAGCCGCGCGCTGCCGTAGAGCGTCGTACTTACTGGGCGGCAAGGTCATCCGATATGAGGTGGGCGAAAGCGTGAGCGATGCGGATCTGGCGGAGGCGTCGGAGCAGGCCGCCCGGATGATGCTGGTTCCGTTGCCCGCGCTGATCCAATAATTGGGAAGCACTCAGCCTTCCAGCAAAACGACAGCCTGCGATTCCGCCGATCTGCCTTCGCCCACAGGACCCACTTTTTCCGCCGTCTTAAACTTCACCGACACCTGTCCGACATCCAGTTCCATGGCCTTCGCGAGCGATTCGCGAATCGCCAGGCGAAAATCCTTGAGTTTGGGCTTCTCGAGGATGACGGTAGAATCCACGTTGACGATATGGAAGCCGGCCACCGCCGCCAACCCGCAAACGTGCCGCAGAAAAACCAGGCTATCCGCGCCTTTCCAGCGCGCGTCGGTATCCGGGAAATGCATGCCGATGTCACCCAGCGCCACCGCGCCCAATATGGCATCGGTGATGGCGTGCGAGAGAACATCGGCGTCGGAGTGGCCCTCCAGTCCGAAATCGGAGGGAATGTGAACGCCCCCCAGAATTAAAGGCCGCTCCGCCGCAATCCGGTGCACATCCCAGCCCTGACCCACGCGCAGCGTCCGCACATTACCCATCAGCGCCGCACGTTTTCCTGTTCGAAGAACAGCCGCGCCAGATCCATATCGCCCGGGCGCGTGATCTTGATATTGCGATCGCTGCCGAGCACCACGCTGATCTCCACTTCATCCAGCCGTTCCACCAGGCTCGATTCGTCGGTGCCGGCGAAGTTGTCGCGCCGCGCCGCTTCAAATGCGCGACCCAGAATATCGCGCCGGAAAACCTGCGGCGTCTGCGCCAGCACCAGGCGCTCGCGCGAAATGGTGCCGCGGACTTTCGCGCCACCGGCCTGCGCGCCGCTCACCTGCTTGACGGTATCCACGGGAACAATCCCCACAATGGCCGCGCCGGTGGCATGCGCTTCTTCCACCACCAGGCGGATCGTCTCCAGTTCCACGAAGGGCCGGACGGCATCGTGCACAGCCACCAGATCCACCGCCGGATCGAGCGTGGCAAAAGCTTTCTCCACCGATTCCTGCCGCGTGTTGCCGCCTTCCACCACGGTCAGATTGCCCAGCAGGCCGCGGACTTCGGGTTGCAGCATCTCATCGGTCCAGGCCATATCGTCCTGGCGCACCGCGACCACGATATCGGTCACCACCGGCGATGCGGCGAACTTTCGCACCGTGTGGACCAGAATCGGCGCGCCTTCCAGCAGCATGAACTGTTTGCGGCTGGTCCCGGATGTTTCAGGCGATGAAGTGGCGGTCCGGCTCATACGGGTACCAAGCCCCGCAGCCGGCAAAATAACGGCAAGTCTCACGTTTCAATTCTCTCCAACCGCCTGCTCGCGGCGCGCCGGCCGCTCGACTGCCTGCGGGGCCGGGGTGCCCGCCGCCGCGCCTGCTGCCGCGGCGGCAGTTTGATTGCGCTCGTCGTACTTACCGAAGATCATTTTGCCCGCGGTGGTTTGCAGTACGCTGGTCACCGATATGTCCACTGTTTTCGAAATCATACGTCGCGCGTTATCGACCACGACCATGGTACCGTCATCCAGATACGCGACGCCCTGGTTGTATTCCTTGCCTTCCTTAAGAATGAAAACGCGCATCAGTTCGCCGGGCAGCACCACAGGTTTCAGCGAATTGGTGAGTTCGTTGATATTGAGAACTTCTACGCCCCGCACCTGCGCTACCTTATTCAGATTGAAATCGTTGGTAACGATCTTGCAATGGTAAAGCTTCGCCAGTTCGATCAGCTTCATATCCACTTCGCGAACCTGCGGGAAATCCTCCTCCGCTATCTGCACGTTGACGTGCGTCATCTTCTGTATCCGCTGCAGCACATCGAGGCCGCGGCGGCCGCGCGTGCGCTTCATCGAATCCTGCGAGTCGGCCACCATCTGCAACTCGTGCAGCACAAACTGCGGAATCACCAGCACGCCTTCGAGAAAACCGGTTTCGGCAATGTCGGCGATACGTCCGTCGATAATCACGCTGGTGTCGAGAATTTTATGTGTGCTTTGCGATCCGGATTCGGCCCCGAAGACTCCGCCCAGCGCGCCCAGATTGAGCAAATCGCCCTTCGAAGCGCCGGTGCTGGCGCCAAAGTAAACGAGCACCAGAAGGCAAACGATCTGAACGAACTGAATGACTCCCGAGTTATCGCTGCCCAGATGACTCAGCACAACGCTGACCAGGGCCGCACTGAAAAGACCGGAAACGACTCCTACAGTAATGCCGATGGTTCGCTTCAGGCTGGCGCGGGCGAAGCGACGTTCAAGAAATATCGCCATGACCGCGAACGAGGCTCCAAAAAGCGCGGCCGCCCAATAGGGCTCGCCAGGCGGCCGAAAATACGCCGCGGCAAAACCGAAAACAAGAACAAAAATGAAGCGTACGAGTATAAAATCCAGCACGGTATCGGGGCCCTCGCTTAACCGCCAGACAACAGAATCCGCCACATAGTCCGCCACCTGCTCCAATGATCGTTCAGTTTATCACTCTTGCCGGTGCTGAAGCTCACTCATTTTAACCTTCGCGCGCGCTGGCCGGTATACCGGCAAAAACCTGGCCGTTCGGCCGTGAACGACGAGATTTTGGCGTCGCGGCAGTTCGTAACTGATTGAAATCCCTGCCAGGCAATCGTGGCACGCCAGCTGCTATGTCATGACCCGTGAGCTTATTCCGCCACGCAGACGGAGGCCACTACGGCACCGGCGGGAACAGAACCGCGGGACCCGCGCACTGACTTCAGTACCTGGACCTGGCATGATGTCAGGCAGGAATAAAGGAAACAACAATGTCGATATCCATTCAAACTAACGTCGCGTCGTTAAACGCCCAGTACTTCATCAGCCAGAATCAGATCTTTCAAAATACAGCGATCGAGCAACTGTCCTCGGGCTACAAAATCAATTCCTCGGCTGACGACCCGGCTGGTCTCGCCGTAGCTAACGAGTACGCCGGCGAGATCACCCAGTTGACTGCGGGCGTCCAGAATGCGGCGGACGGCGTCAGTACCCTGCAGATTGCCGATGGCGGTCTGAGCAATATCTCTCAGATTCTTGGCCGACTGCAGACTCTGGCCTCCGAATCCGCTTCGGGAACGTTCCAGGGCAGCCGCACCACGGTCAACAACGAATACCAGGGGCTGCTGGCCGAAGTCAACCGCCAGGCCTCGAACATAGGATTAAATACCGGCGGCGTCAACAACACGAACCTCACGGTTTATACCGGCGGCAGCAACAACCAGGCCAATGCGCAGATTTCCGTCGATCTCAGCGGCTCCAATAACGCCGTCGATGCCACTGCACTCGGCATCGGCACCACCAGCGTGGCCGGCGGCGGCACCGGAATCAGCGGCAACAGCGTCAACCTCAGCGATACCGCCGCCACTTTCCTCGTCGGCAGCGCCACACAGGCCTTCACGTTCAACGTGAATACAGGCTCGGGCAACCAGGCTGTCACGGTGAACGTCACCGGTACAGGCACCGGATTAAGCGGCACCCAGGTGATCAGCAGTCTCAACAGTCAGCTGGAAGCCTACGGCATTACAGCGTCGATCGGCGCTTCCGGCACGTTGCAGTTTGGCGGCACCACAGCCTTTTCCGTCGCTACAACCGGCGCCGCGGGCGGAATCACCACAACCGGCGCCGGAAGCGCCATCAACAGCGGCAATAACAGCGTGACCAGCACGGCCTTTGCGGCCGTCACCGCGGGCGCCGAAAATTTCACCGTTCAGAACGGATCGGGATCCTACAACGTCAGCCTCACTTCCGCCAATGCCGGAACCACGGCAGCGGCCGTCGCGGCCATCAACACCGCCCTCGCCGGCTCCGGCATCTCCGCCGTGGTCGCCCCGGACACGACGGATATCAGTCTGCAGAGCACCAATTCTTTCAGTGTGAACGAAACCCAGCTCGGCACCGGCGGCCTGTTTACCGCCCTCGGCGCACAGACCTACGTACCCGCCTCGGCCAGTGCTTCCGACACCGGCAATGCTCTGGCGGCTCTGACCGCGCTCACCAACGCCATTAGCAGCCTGGGTCTGGTGCAGGGCGTCGTCGGCGCGGGCGAAAACAAGCTGCAGTACGCGACAAATCTGGCCCAGTCCCAGATCACCAACTATTCGGCAGCCGAATCCGGTATTCGCGACGCCGATGTCGCCGCCGCGGCGGCTAATCTGACCAAGGCCCAGGTTCTGCAGCAAACGTCGCTGGCGGCGCTCTCGCAGGCCAATTCCGCCCCGCAGGCAGTGCTTTCCCTGCTGAAGAACCTGGGGTAACACCTCGGGTCGTAATACCTCGGGTCGTAACATCCTGGGTGTAACCGGGACGCCCGACGGCTGAAGCTTCGGAACTTGGAGAAATCTTCCTGTTTTCCAAATGAGCGATAATGGTTGCTGCGGACAGGAGGCAAATCCGCTACCGTGATCTGTGCAACCACGACTGCTCATCGGGCGTCCCAGTTTCGTATGCCACGTTGGTGCGTTCCGATCCTGTTTACTCTGGCGCTGGCCGCCGCTCCCGCCTTCGGGCAGTTCGGCGGTTCGCGTTTTCCCGGTATGGGTGGCCAGAGGGGGCAGCAGGGCCCCAATTCCGATTCGTCGCAGCCGAAGGTTTACGGGCCAACCGAAACCCTCAGCGGCAGCCTGCAGCAGATTTCCGATTCCAGTCTCATTATCGATGCCGGCGAAGACCGCATCATCCTTGTAAAGATCCAGGGCGGCACAAAATACCTGTCGACCATGGGCAAGGTGAAATTCCAGGACTTCGAACCGGGCGATCACGTCACCGTCGAAGCTGTTCGCGACGATAACGATCATTACTTCACCAAGACGGTCACCATGAATAAGAAGGGTACGCCGGAAGAGAAATCCGCGGCCCTGCAGGCGTCGAACGGATCTTCATCGTCCGGAGGTGGCGGCGGCACTCCCGGAGATTCCGACCCGGACCGCCCCCGTCTGCATCGCGCAAATCCCGATGGCGGCAGCGCGAGCGACTCCTCGTCGTCTGGTTCCGGTTCCGGCAACAGCGCCCCGGCTCGCCAGCCAGCCATGTCTTCCCCCGCGTCATCTTCATCCACTTCCGACGATTCCGGTCCGCCGGTTTTGCATCGCAGTCCATCCACGACGCCCACTTCGGCCTCTTCGCCCGCCCCGCAGATCGCCTCCTCTGACGCTCCGGTTTCGGCGCGGCCCAGCCTGTCGGCTGAAGATGTCAATGGCGTGACTCGCGTACCCGTGGTCACGCCGACACCTGCCGCCGGTTCCAATGCCGGACCGGACGATGGCGAAACGGACCGTAGTATCCGGCGCGCCTCGGCCGGCGCCTCTAGCGGCGGCGGCGACCCGATTATCGATCAGGCTCGGGATGCGGCGTTTTCATTCAGCGAAACATTGCCGAATTACGTCGTGAAACAGCTCACCAATCGTTACTCCACCAACAACAGCGGTCGCGGCCGCACATCCTGGCAACCGCTCGACGTCGTCACCGCCGACCTGATCTACGAGGATGCCAAAGAGCGCTACACGAACATCATGGTCAACGGCAAGCCGACGAAGTACATCGAGCAGACCGGGTCCTGGTCCGAAGGTGAGTTTGCCAGCATGCTCCAGGCGATCCTGGCGCCCAATACCAATGCCGATTTCCGCAATCAGAAGCCGGTAACCATCATGAATCGGCCGTCTTTCCGTTACGACTACACGGTGGAGCAGTCGCGTTCCACGTGGACTCTTCATGCCGATGGTCAGACGGTCAGTCCGTCCTATACCGGTTCGCTCTGGATCGATAAAGCGACGTACCGGGTGCTGCGAATCGAAATCGCGGCGCGAAACCTGCCCCGCAATTTCCCACTCGATACTGCCGAATCGTCAATCGATTACGACTTCGTCATGATTGGCGAACAGAAGGTACTGCTTCCTGCGCAGGCCGATTCGCTGAGCTGCTCCCGCGGAACCCCCGACTGCACCAAAAACCACACCGAGTTCCACAATTACCGGAAATTCGGCGCGGACACGAATATCACGTTCGAAGGCACTACGGACAAGTAGCGATTCTGCAAAGTTCTCTTGCGGCGAATAATCCCATATCGCGAAGGGGTTTGTGTTTTGAAATGTCTGGTCGCTCTTTTTTGCGTGGCTGCATGGCAGACCCCGGTTCACGCTCAATCGCCCGACAGCGGCCCCACCGACCGGCGTTGCGACGAAGCTCCTGGTTTCGTGAATCGCGTCATCCCCCTGGCCGTTCTGGCCGACCTCCTTTGTCTTGTTCCCGCCCAGTCCCTGAGCGTTCCCTGGAGCGGCTACGGCCACGACCCGCAGCACACAGGAATATCGGCGACGGCGGGCCAGCCGTTGAACTCGATTCACTGGCATACACCGGTCGATCTGAATCCTCCCGGTGGCGGTTCCGGCCCGCTCTTCGTACATTACGGATCTCCCGTGGTGACGGCCGGCAACACCGTGATTGTTCCGGCAGGCAATGGCGGCGCAAGTTTCCAGTTACAGGCGTTTAATGGAGCGAATGGCGCGCCGGTCTATACCCTGACAAGCGATTATTCCCTCCCGCCACACAGCTGGACGCCCCCTTACGGGCCTGCTCTGGCTTTAGATTCGCGGCTCTTTTATGCTGGCGCTGGAGGCACGCTCTACTACAGGGATCTGCCCAACGCCGCAAAAGGTCCGAATGGGCAGGCTGGCGCGACTGGCCAGTTTGCCTTCTATGGAATGCCGATCTATCTCGCGAACCAGGCCGCGATGAACGCCGCGGTACAGATATCAACGCCGCTCACCGCGGACCGCTCGGGCAATATTTACTTCGGTTTCACGGTAACAGGCTCGAACCCCGCCGGTCTTGTGAGCGGAATCGCCAAAGTTTCCTACACCGGCGCGGGGATGTGGACCAGCGCAGTGGCGCTGACGAATGATAGCGGTGCCAATCAGATCGCCCAGAACTGCGCCCCGGCGCTGAACAACACGCAGACCCTTGTGTACGTGGCGACATCGAATGGCGCGGAATACGGATATGGGTACCTGACTTCGATGACGGCGGCGAAGCTGGCCCCCGTTTCCTACGTCGGCTTGTCAGATCCGGGCACCGGCGATAGCGCGGCAGTCTCTACTGACAGTTCCGCTTCTCCCATGGTGGGTCCGGATGGTGACGTTTATTATGGAGTCCTCGAAGCGCCTTGCTGCAGCTGGCACCATGATCGCGGCTGGCTGCTGCATTTCGATTCCACCCTCAGCGCACTCAAGACCCCAGGCTCGTTCGGCTGGGACGATACAGCTTCGGTAGTTCCCGCGGCTGCGATACCCGGCTATGCGGGGACCTCGTCGTATCTGATCCTGACCAAGTACAACAACTACGCCGAAGCCGGCGGCAACGGCGTGAATGAGGTCGCGGTTCTGGATCCCACCGCGACGCAGCCGGACGCGTATTCCAGCGTCACCGTGCTGAAAGAGGTCATCACTGTAAAAGGAGTGACCGCGGATCCCTCCGATGGCGGCCTTCCGTCAGTCAGGGAATGGTGTATCAATACCGCGGCCGTCGATCCGTTTACCAAATCGGCCATCGTCAACAGCGAGGATGGCGCCGTTTATCGCTGGGATTTTGCGTCGAATAGTCTGTCGCAGCGCCTGACCCTGACATCCGGGCGCGGCGAGGCGTACACGCCCACGGTCATCGGACCCGATGGCACATCCTATGCCATCAACGATGCCATTCTCTTCGCGGTGGGGAATTAGTTCCATGCGTATTTCACCGCGCCAGCGGCGTGCTTCCGAAGCCTCGCGCTGGCCGCTCTGGTAGTGGTCGTTCCGGGAGCGGCCCCGGCGCTCGCGGAAGATCCGGTTGCCGCGCTCAGCCATCGCCTCGAACAATGCGCGGTTCAGCTGCCGTTCACCGGCCCTTACGGTTATCTGGCCGCGCTTCTCGATTTGCTGCGCGTTCCCGTCGCCTCCCAGATAGCCGTGTTCTCGAAGACCAGCATTCAGTCGCTGCACATCGAGCCGGCCAATCCGCGCGTGCTTTTTTTCAACAATGCCGTTTCCGTGGGCTGGGTGCGTGGGGGCTTTATCGAACTCGCCGCGCAGGACCCCGGCGAACACAACGCCATCCACTATTACATCCTGCTGCAGCGGCCCGATGAGCGCCTGACGCGGCGCGAAGACTGCGTGCGCTGCCATCGATCCGGATTGACGCAGCTCCGCAGCGTAGTCTCAACTCCCGATGGAATTCCCTCCGGCGAGATCGATGTCGATAGCAGAACGCCTTTCAGTGAGCTTTGGGGCGGCTGGTTTGTGACGGGAAACGCCATCCCGCCGGGCCACATGGGTAACAGGGGCTTTGCAAATGCGGAGCGCCGCGAGATCAAGCCGGTACTCGATCCGAAGTTTTCTCTGACGCCATCGAGCGATGTGGTGGCGCTGATGGTCTTCGCCCATCAGATGCACATGATGAACCTGCTCGCGCATCCCGACAACGTCAATGAACTGGTCGACTACCTGCTTTTTATCGATGAAGCCCCGCTGCCCGGCCCGATTCGCGGCAACTCCGGCTTCGCGCAGGAATTCTCCGCTGCCGGGCCTCGCGACCATCTGGGGCGCGGGTTGCGCGATTTTGATCCCGGCACCCGGCTCATGCGTTATCCGTGCAGCTACATGATCTACTCGGATGCCTTCGATGCACTGCCGACGGCTACGAAGGAAGCCATCTACTCCCGCATGTCGCGCATTCTGTCCGGGCATGAGCCCGACCCGCGCTATCTGCGGCTATCCGCGGCGGACCGCCAAGCGGTCATCGCCATACTTCGCGATACAAAGAAGGATCTGCCCGCCTGGTTCGGCGGAACAGAGCCCCGAACACAACAATAATTCAGCGCGTTTCCCACTCGGTTTCGAACTTCTGATCGAGCACCACATTCGGATCGTGGAAAATGAAGTAACCGCCGCCCGGCGGCCGCAGCCGTTGCATCTCCTGCGCGCCCATCGTCTCATCGTGGGGCTGTCGATCCCCATCGTCGAGCGGCGCCAGCGTGACTGGCTGCTCCACTCCCTGATCGATCCCGTGCGCACCCACGCCGCGCTCGATGGTTTCCATCGCGATGGCCAGATTCCATCGTGGCCCCGGCGACATGTATTCCTCGATAAGGGCAATGCGCCCGTGCACGCGATCCCCCGCATGCACGATGACGCCATTCTGCTTGTCCTTGACCGTGGCGCGGATGACGCCCACCACAGGGTCGCCTGTCGCGGCGGATTCCGTATCGAGCGGAGGCTGAAAGCGGATCCGAAACCGCACGCCGGGCGGCAGGGGTTTCGGAGTCTCGGCCGCAATAGCGGCGGCTGCGACAGCCGGTCTGCGGCATCCCGAATACCAGGTCTCGCTGCGCAGTTCCGTGCCATCCCGGTTGATCACTTCGAGGGCAGAACTCTGCGGCAGGACAACTTCGCGATCACCCACGCGCGTGGGTGAATACTCGGTGGAGTATTGTACGCGGCAGGCATCGCCCACGTCCACGGCCTCCACGGTCAGGCGTCTCAGTTCTCCCGATTGCGGGGTGACATAGAGAGATCCGTCGTAAGAGGCGCGAACCGGCGCTGCCCCTGCGGGCCTGCCGCGCGATGCGTACAGGAAGCGGCTCTTATCGGCCGGAACCGTGAAGCCGAACGCCAGCAGCGGTCCGAGCGATGTCTGCTGCACGCCGCGCGCCTGAAACGCTGCGCCATCGCCGCCGATCAGGTTGCGCAGAAACGTACTGAATTCGCCGCTGCCGGCATCGGCCGCGCGCAACAGGCCGCCAACGTCATTGCGCTCCAGGCCGCGAACGTCTGTGAGAGCAAAATCCTCCTGGTTCGGGCCGGCCGTCACATCCAGCCGCAAACGGCTGTGCCACACCCTCGCGCCCCTCGCGGAACTGGCAGCCGACGCGATCAGCTCGCCGCAAGCGGTATTTCCGCCCGGCCGGCGCGGAGCAAAGCGCGTGCGTTCCACCGATTCCATACAGGCGATTCCGCGGATATCGGAAACATCCGCCGCCAACCCGGGCCGCAGTTTATTGAATGCGCCATCGTCTGCCGCCAGGGCCAGAGCCGCGGCAAACGCGCCAGCGGCAACACCAGCGATTGCCTTTCTGCGCCGAAGGCTGTTGCGAGAACCAAACATGTTGAATACCAATTCTAGTCCGAACCCCTGTTTACATACAGGCGTCCGGTGCAGCCGCAAGGTTGCGAAGAATTTGTATCCGGAGACGAAAGGACCGCGGATCGTCCCGAAAAGCGCCGCCGTTATCCGAGGAATCCGATCTTTTTTGACCCGAAGTTGGCAAAGTTCGGGAAGATAGTCGGCAGCGAAGCGTCCGGGATACCGAACCACGAGGCCAGCGACGCGCCGTACTGGTCCACGGACGTGGTCGGAATCCAGCGCCCGCGCGTATCGGTATCGCTCGGCCCGCCCAGCTGGAAGGTCGGAAAGGCGCCATAAATCTGCCCACCCTGCACTGCGCCGCCGACTACCATGTGATGGCTGCCCCAGGCGTGGTCCGCTCCATCGCCGGTGGTCGGCTGGAACGTGCGGCTGAAATCGGATTCGGTGAACGTGGTGACGCTCTGCGCCACGCCGAGCTCCTGCGTCGCCGTATAGAACGCCGATATCGCCTGGCTCAGTTCCGGATAGAGCGTGTTGTGCGTCTCCAGTTCGTTGGTGTGGGTGTCGAAGCCGCCCAGCGAACAGAAGAAAATCTGGCGGTTCATCCCCAGGTAGCTGGACACCTGAATCACCTGCGCCACCTGCTGCAACTGCTTGCCCAGATCCGTGGTCGGAAATGTGGTCTTGAGCGCGGTGCCCTTTGCTAGCGCACTCGTGAGAGCCGCCGCGTCGTTGATGCCGTTCGACAGAGTGGCATCCGCCGCCTGCGCCAGCGAAACGCCGCTATCCAGCTTCAGCAAATTGGTCAGCGCGTTCCAGCGCGCCTGCGACGCCGTCGCAGTGCTGAACCCCGTGAGCTGCAGCGACCCGCCTGGCGCAATAGCCACCGGTTGCGACGTTGCGCCCGTTCCCAGCAACGAATTCCCCGCCACGGAGAAGAACACGGGGAACGCGGACGTATTGATTCCCTGCGCACCGATGTAATCGGCCGCGCGCCCGGCCCAGCCGGTCGGGCTGTTGCCCTGCGCGATCGAACTCTGCCACTGCAATTGCTGATCCGCGTGCGAGAACAGGTTGAGTGGCAGCGGACTCTGCGCCGCCTGATATTGCGCGCGCGTCAGCGGCTGCACAAGCGACCCCACATTGGCCACCACCGCGAGTTCCTTCGAAGTGAACAGGCTCGCCATTTCCTTCAGCTGCGCGTGAAAGGCGTAGGGAGCGTTGCCGGTGCTGTAGACCGTAGGAGTCAGCGTGGTGGCAGTCAGCGCCAGACTCTGACGAATCGACGAATACGCCTTGAAGTTGACGTCATCCATGGGAACCACGGTGTTGTTCGAGTCGTTGCCTCCAAACAGGAACACGCACACCAGTGCGCGATAGTTCGATCCGCTCTGCGCCAGAGCCGGAAGCAGCCCAAACGGGCGCAATGCCAGACTTCCAACCGTGGCCGCGCTGGCACGGACAAATCCTCTGCGTGTGATCATAATGATTCCCTTTTAGTGAATAACCTGGTATTCGCCGGATGTCAGCACGGCATAGAGTGCAGCCTGCGCCTTCGCGGTCGCCGTCGACTGGGCATTGACCGCGCTGGTCGCCGCCGCCTGCAGGTTCGTCGACATAGCGCCGTGAAGAAAAACGGACGCGATGTAACTCAGCAAAGTATTGACGCTGCCGGCCTGATTGACGAACGGCGTCAGGCTGAGCGGCACATACTTGTCCAGAGTGCCGTACAACGCGGTGTTAATCGTATCCGCCCGGTCCGCCGCGGTCTGCGTCGAGTAAATCTGAAACTCGGGGCCGGGAAGTCCTTCTGTCCGGTACTGCGGCGAGAAGTAGCTGAAGACGCTCGGAGCGTTGAACAGATCCTGTCCCATCGTATTGGCGCGCCCGTTGAGCGTGTTGGCCGTCGTCGCGGTTCCGTTCAGTCCGCGCACCAGACTGGTCAGAAAGAGGATCGGTTCGCGCAGATGCCCGAAAGACGGATTTGCCGCGGCTGCGGCGCTATCTCCCGCCCGCGCTTCCGTATCGGTCAGGATGGCGGTGATGACGGCTTTCATATCGCCCTTAGTCGCGGTAAACACCTGCGAAACACGCTGCACGTACACGGGGCTGGGGTTGCTGGTCACCAGATGCTGGATCAGTTGCTTGCTGACGAACGGCGCCATCGTGGGCTGCGCCATCATGGCATCGAGCACGGCATCCAGATCCTGTTCCGCAGTCTGCCCGGCCGGAATGGTGATGTTATCGAAAATCGTTTTGGCCGTGGTGTCGTGCTCGGCTTCCACCGCGAACATCTGGCCGAAATAGTAGGCCGGATTGTTCGTTTTGGCGGTAGCGCCGGGTGCCGTAGGATACGTCCAGCCGGTCAAAACTCTCGCCATGCTCGTCACGACTGCCTGATTGTAAGTCGGGATCGGGTTCTTGTTGGCATCGAGCGCGAGCGTGCCATCCGGGTTCAGTACATCCAGGCCCAGCGCGAACAGCTGCATCATCTCGCGGGCATAGTTTTCATTGGCCGCGGTGCCGTTTGCCGCATTCGCTTTGTTGTTGTTCGCCATGTTCAGGTAAGAGCCCATGGCGGGACTGAGCGTGATCGCCTTCAGAATGTCCCTGTAATTGCCAAACGCGTTGCTCTGAAATATTCGCCAGTAGGGCGGAAACGCGTAAGCCGGGTGTACCGACACCTGGGAGACGACCAGCATCTGCGACAAAATGAACGCCACCCGCTGCCGCAACTGGTCCCGCGCGTTCACCGCGTTGGCAAAGAAGGCCGCCTGTACCTGGGTCAGATCGTTATTCGATTTTCCATCGGACTGCAGAATCGCCTGATCCGGCAGATCCGATGGCGTCGCCTCGAACTGCAGGATGAGCCAGTTCTCCATTCCCTCGTTCGCCAGCTGCGTAATCCCGTCCGAAGTCGGCCCCCACGTCGCCTGATCCAAAAGCCGCGCCGCCGCTCGCGGTGACAACGCCGGCGAATCCGCTGTATGACCGAATAGCGGCAACGAAAGCAAAAGCGCCCAGATTAGTCGTTTCATCCCTCTGCCTCATGACTCATGCTGTTACAAACACCGGCGGCTGCCAAAAGTGTCGATGAAGACCGCATTAAATCCATGCGGGGACCCTTCGCGCGCACCTGGCCCCGCCGGAAAAGAGAGATATAACCCCGCTGCCTTAACGGTGATCCGGAAAGAGCAGGATGGCGAGGCGCCGTTCCGCCTTGTCGATCAAACGCTTCCACACCGTATCGGGATGTTCGTCGAAAACGATTGCTTCGTCGTAGTCGAAGATATACCAGCCGCCGCGGCGAACTTCGCGTTCCAGTTGCCCCGGTCCCCACCCGGAATAGCCGATGAAAACGCGCAGATCCGCTGCCGGGAGCCCGGCCGTAAACGCAGCGCCGATGCTTTGTTTCGACGTCATCAGGTATAGGTTGTCCGTCACCCGGCTGACGCCCGTCGGTGCGGATTTCGTTCGCAGCAGCGCGAAAGGCATCGGCAGTTGCACCGGGCCGCCAATAAAGACCGTGTCGCTGCGCTTCTCCGCACCCGCGAGGCTTTTCAGGGCATTTTGGATGGTCAGATCGCTCTTATAGTGCAGCATCAGACCGAGGGCGCCCGATTGATCGTAATGCGCCAGGATGATGACGCTGTTGGAAAAGTGAGGATCGGGTGAATCGCGCGGGGTAATAATAATCTTGCCCTGGGCCAGATCTTCCGGACGCGTCGATTGCGCGGCGCCGGGCGAAGGCACGAAGAGAAATCCGGCAGTGAGCGCGAGAATGGCCCGGCGGAGATCCATGCCTCTATTCTCCACCTTTTTTCACCCCGCCGTTTATCACATCGTTGCCCGGGGTTTAGATTAGAGAATGCAAATGGGGAATCCGGACAAGGTTGAAGTGGAAGATCGCGGTAATCACCTGCGCATCTATCTGATTGTGCTGCTGGTTGCCGCTGCCGTCTACGCCGGCTGCATGATTTCCCCGCCATCGCTCATGGACGATGTGGATGCCGTACAGGCCCAGATCGCCCGCAACATGCTGATTTCGGGCGATTATGTGACGGCTCGCCTGGACGGCATCCCCTATCTGGAAAAAGCCCCTCTGATCTACTGGATGATCGCCGGATCGTTCAGACTCCTGGGCGCAACCGATGTCGTGGCGCGCATTCCGGTCGTTCTCTCCGCCCTTTTGCTCGCCTGGCTGACCACGGCGTTCGGAATCTGGGCGTTCGGGCGCAAGGCAGGCCTCTATGGGGGCCTGATCGTCTCGACGTGTTTCGGCTTGTTCCTCTTTACGCGCATTCTGGTGCCCGATGTCATGCTGACCACCAGCATTGCGTTCACCATGTGGGCGTTCCTGCGAGCCATCGATGAGGATGAGCCGGAGCCCCGGGCCCGCTGGTGGGCGCTCGGGATGGCCGCCAGTCTCGGTATGAGTCTGCTGCTGAAAAGCCTGATCGGAGTGGTGTTTCCCATCGCGGCGGCGCTGATTTATCTGGCCGTCACCCGGCGGTTGTTTGATGCGCGCGTGCGGAAAAGGCTGCGGCTCTGGACCGGCCTGATCGTTGTTCTCGCGATCGCCGCCCCGTGGCATATCCTGGCGACGCTGCGCAATCCTCCCTACTTCGAATTCACCATGCGCAGCGCGCCCGGCGAGTACCACGGTTTCATGTGGTTCTATTTCATCAATGAGCAGCTGCTGCGTTTCCTGAATATGCGCTCTCCGCGCGATTACGATACCGTGCCGCGCCTGTATTTCTGGCTTTTCCACCTGCTCTGGCTGTTTCCCTGGAGCGTATATTTCCCCGCCATCGCCAAACTGAAGTTCCGTCCGGTGGACCGGGCCGGAAAGGTGCGTCTGCTGTGCCTGTGCTGGGCGGGGTTCATTATGGTGTTCTTCACTTTCTCCACCACGCAGGAATATTACTCCATGCCGCTTTATCCGGCCCTGGCGCTGCTGACAGGCTCGGCGATGGCGGCGGGCGGCAATTGGATTCGCTACGGAACCCGCGTGCTCTGCGGTATCTTCGTCCTCGCCGCCGCCGCGGTCATCGCGCTGTTTGTGCTGTCGTCGAATCTCCCCACGCCGGGCGATATTTCCGAAGCTCTGAGTTCTCACCCCGGCGCCTACAAGCTCTCGCTCGGGCATATGCAGGACCTGACCATCGCCTCATTCGCCTATCTCCGCCTCCCACTGCTCCTCGCCGCAGTTGCGTTTCTGCTGGGAGCGGCCGGAACCTTCCGCGCCACCGGCCGCAGAGCATTCTTCGCGACGGCGCTGATGGCGATCGTGTTTTTTCAGGCCGCACGCATCGCCATGGCCGATTTCGATCCCTATCTTTCGTCCAGGCCTTTAGCCGCGGCACTGCGCCGCGCGCCGGCCGGCAAACTCATCATCGATCATCACTACTACGAATTCTCTTCCATCTTCTTCTACACTAATCGCACCGCGTTGCTGCTGAACGGCCGGTTCAATAATCTGGTTTACGGCTCTTATGCGCCCGGCGCGCCGAACGTCTTCATCGACGACGCCCAGTGGAAGGACCTCTGGCTGCAACCTGGGCGCTGCTATATCGTGATTACCGAAACAGGCGCCGAGCGGCTTGCAAAACTGGTGGATCCTAAATCGCTCACGGTCGCGGCTCGCAGCGGAGGTAAGCTTCTTCTCACCAATCAGCCCCTGTAGATTATTAAAATGAGATTAAAGACGGGAACTGTAATATTCAGTACCAGCGACGCGCAACTTTTTGATTCGATAGCGTGTTCCTTCGATAGACTGAAGAATATCTATGCCAACTGGCCGCGAGATGTTTCTCGCCTTAGCCGCAATTCCGTTCATTTATTACCTGATCGCGCTGTTTAGCTCCTGGCGGTACTTTCGCCAGCTCGAAATCGCGACCGATTCGGCATTTAATCCCCCCGTCAGCATCCTGAAACCCATTCGCGGTCTGGATAAGGATGCCTACGAGAACCTGGTCAGTTTTTGCCAACTGGATTACCCGGAGTACGAAATCGTCTGTTGCGTCGATCCCGACGATCAGGCGGTGCTGGGCGTACTGGCGAAACTCACCCGGAATTTCCCGCAGTGCAACATCAGGGTTCTCTACGGTTCGGGACGCGTGGCAACGAACGATAAAGTCGCCAAACTGGCGCGCCTGGTCAACGAGGCGGCCTACGAGCATGTCGTGATCAGCGACAGCGACGTGCGCGTGCGCCCGGACTACATCCGGCAGGTCATCGCTCCGTTGCGCGACCCGAAAGTCGGCGCCACTACCTGCATCTACGTTCCAACCGACGTCACCACCTTGACGGATCGCCTGCAAACGATCGGCATGATGTCCGATTTTTATGCGGGTGTTCTGGTCGACTGGCAACTGGAAGGCATTAAGTTCGCGCTGGGCCCGACGATCGCGACCACGCGCACCCGGCTCAGCAACTTCGGTGGATATGCCGCGCTGGAGAATCGGCCCGCCGACGATTTGCTGGTGGGCAGGCTGATCGCCGCGCAAGGCTGCGAAGTGATGTTGCTGCGATACGCTATCGAAACGGTCTGCGATTACGGCTCTTTCCGCGAACTGCTGCACAAACGGCTGCGTTGGGTGGTGGTCATGCGCCACATGCGCCGCTGGGGACATCTGGGGCTGGCGTTTACCCAGGGCTTGCCGCTGGCGCTGCTGGCTACCGCCATCCATCCAACAAGGTCTGTGGGCCTGGCGTATCTGGGCATTTATTTTGTCCTGCGATCTGCCATGACCTGGTTGATCGGCATCCATGGGCTGCGGCAGCACTTTTTGTGGAGAGACTTACCGCTCATCCCGCTCTGGGATGCCATCGCCTTCGCGATCTGGCTGACTAGTTTCGGCCGCAGCAGTATTCGCTGGCGCGGCGCCGATTATTACATCCGGCAAGGCTCGCTGGTTCCGGTGGTTCCGTCCGTGCCGGTCGCCGCACCGGTTCGCGTCAGCCAGTAGCGGCTTTTAGCCGCCGACCAGCACCACCCCGGCCAGTACGATCAAAGCACCCAGCCCTCTTCGCACGCTGATGCGCTCGTGAAGCACAAATTTAGCCAGCAGCGTTTCCAGCACGAAACTGGCCGACGATGCGGGTACCGCGAAGCTCAACGGCTCCCTCTGCACCAGCGCCATAAACGCGAAAAACGAGACCGCATTGCCCGCTACGCCGAGAATGAGCAGGCGGCGCTGCGCAATCGTGTGGAGTATTTTCGCCAGGCCGTGCGCGGTGACGGATTGCTCGCCTGCCTGTTTCATTTCGTGGCTTAGCAGCAGGTCGCTCACCACGGTGGCGAAGACAATGAGGGCCACCAGCAGCCACTTCATTCGGTATTCACTGTGGTATTTGGCGTCGTGTTGCGCGACGTGGTGTTACCCGACGTGGTTCCGACCAGCACCGCGCCCGCAAAGATCAAGACCGTGCCGAGCCACCGCTGGTGGGTAATTGTTTCGTGCAGGAACCACTTGCCGATCAAGACTGGTGACCGGCAGGACAAAGCTCAGATCCGCCAGGCTGAGCAGCGCCATCCGCGTCAGGAGGGCGACGATCAGGGCCGCAATCCCCAGGGCAACGAACGGGTTGAGCATGGCATGCAGGTAGAGCGAGGGATCCATCGACATCTTCTCGGGGACATGCTTCATCCCCCAGGCCGTCGCGGTGTTTCCTCCGGCGTTCATCGCCAGGAAAAGCAGCAGGACGGCGTAAGTTTTCAGCAGAGTGGGCAGACGACGCGACGGACCTGTCATCCGCCAGCCCGTTTGAGAAGCTTTTCGGCTTCCTGCCGCGGCGGATCGTCGGGAGTCAGACTGGATTGCAGATAGACCTGCAGGAGCTTCCTTGCCTGGTCGAGGTTTCGATGGTTTTCGATGTCGGTTCGCGCCTCCGCCAGGGCGATGCCCGGTTTTCCTGGCGCGAGCGCCCTCGCCTCCGCGAATAGCCGATCGCTTTCGGGCAGACGCCCGCGCTTAGCGAGAAAACGCGCCAGATCCACAATGCGGCCGGCTTCGGCAGGCACCAGTTCCATGGCGCGGCGCAAGTGCACCTCCGCGGCGGTAAAATCGCTCTTCTTTTCCGCGATCTGGGCCACTTCGAACTCGTATTCGGCTGGACGCTCGGTGGCGATGCCGCGCGCCGCCGCCTCGGCTTTATCGATGCCGCCGCCCAGAAAACCGGGGGCGTTCAGGTAGAAATCGAACAGATCGTTCTTCGCTTCGCGGTTGTGCGGGTCCAATGCGATCGCCTTTTCGAAGCACTGGCGGGTTCGGGAGGCGTAAATCATGGCCATGGGGCCGCCGCCGGATTCCGCGCGCCGTCCCCAGGCACGCCCCAGCCAGAGCTCGGCTTCGGAACTGCGGGGATTCTCGTTCAGCGCCTTCTCGAAGGAATCGACGGCCTTCTTATAGTCGCCGAGCATGAAATAGTTCTTGCCGGTCAGCAGGTAGGTGGGGGCATCCGGGGCGTTATCCTGTGCGAGGATGCGGAGCGAACTCTCGTATTCGGTGTGTTGGTACAGGGCGCTGGCGCGAGTTACGACATCAGTAGAGGCCGTCGCCGTGAGTGAGACGAAAAAACAGAGCCAGAAACGCATGTAACTACTTATATTGTAGTACGTTGGAGTCGCGCTCAGAGGTACAGGACTCACATGCCGGGCGGTTCGAAGATGCAGAGCGGGTCCTCGCCGAGCGCGCTGCCGGAGGCCTCGAAGGCGCGGGAACGCGACCCCCCGCAGAGCATGTGATACTGACAGGCTCCGCAGCGGCCTTCAAATTTCGTGGGGTCATGGAGGGAAAGGAACTCGGGCGCATTGCGATAGGTATCGACCAGGCTGTTCTGGCGGATGTTTCCGGTGACCAGAGGCAGGAACCCCGCCGGACAGATTTCGCCGGTATGCGAGACGAAGACAATGCCGTGTCCATCGCGAATTCCGAAGCTGCGGTAGGCGTTGCTGTGCTTGATTTCCTCGGCGTTCTTGCCTTCGGCGCGCATTTGTTCCAGCGCCACGCGCCGGTAGGACGGGGCTTCCGTGGTCGCTACGATAAACGGCGCAATGAGCGAAGTCTCATAGATCCATGCCATCAGCATTTCGGCCTTCGCCGGAGCGAGCGGCTGCAACACCTTGCCGCGGCCGACGGAAATCAGGAAAAACAGGCTCCAGCGGGCCACACCGAGCGACTTCAGAAGTTCGTAAATGGCGGGCAGATCCGCCGCCGTTTCCGCTGCCACCAGAGTGTTGACCTGGAGCGGCATTTGCAGTTGCTCAGCCCAGCGCATCGCCTGAATCGTGAGGTCGAAGGTGCCCGCCACGCGGCGGATGGAATCGTGCCGGAGCGGGGTGGAACCATCCAGACTTAGGCCCAGGCCCTCGACTCCGTGTTCCTTCAATTTGGCGAGCACGTCGTAGGTCAGCGCCGGAGTTGCGGCCGGAGTGATGGAAACGCCGATGCCCAGCTTGCGCGCTTCGTCGATGAGCTCGTAAAGATCGGGGCGAACCAGCGGATCGCCGCCGGTGAGAATCAGCTGCGGTAACGGGTTGCCAAATTCGGTGATCTGGTGCAGCAGTCCGACGCCTTCATCGAAAGTGAGCTGATCGGGATCGGCAAGGGGAACGGCCTCGGCCCGGCAATGGCGGCAAGCGAGCGCACAGGCACGGGTGGTTTCCCAGTAAACGTTGATGGGAGTCTTGGAATAATCCCGGGGCGCATGGTGCGCCGGAGAGCCGGATTGGCGCGACGTCGAAGGGTGCATGTCAATACCTGGGCATTTCTGTTTCCGCGCTTTTTAGGCAAAATACGCTGGTATTTGCGTTGCCTGGCGCAGCTGTGAGCACAGGAGCGCAAAGTCCTGGCGCAGGGCGCAGGATCGATTAGAGATTGGCGGTGGTGATACCGGCGCCGGTCAGCGTGCTCTGAATGATTGAGGCGGCGTTGGTGGCACTGTTCTGCGATCCGCCCGACTGTAGGGATGCCAGCAATTGGCTGACCGCCGAAGTGCTGCTCGTGGTGCTGGTTGAGGTGCTGGTGGTGGAGTCGGAGGACGCGGAGCCATGGTGATGGTGGCCGTGATGGCCGCCCACGGCCTGAGCCAGATCCTGCAGGTTCGGTAGTTGGCCGGTAGCGGAGGCGTTCGAAAAGTCTGTTGCGAGCTGGTTCAGCTGAGTTGCGGCGGTGGTGTTGCCGCTGGCCGTTGCGGTTTGGGCGGCGCTTTGAAGATTGGCGGCAATCTTCTGCGTGACCTGGGTATATTCCGTGGGATTCGATTGCTGCAGCTGCTGGAGAGTGCTGGCCAGTTGCGCGAACGAAGAGAGCTGGCCGGTATCGGGCTGCTGAGCGGATGTGAGAGAGGTGGCGGCGGTGGTGCTCGCGGTGGTGTTGTTGGGAAAAAGGTTAATGGGCAGAACCGCGTGGAGCAGAGTGCTGGCGAGATTTCCTATGGAACTCATGCCGTTCAGATCGGCAGCCGGGTCGCCGCACTTTAGAGCACCGGCTCGATAACGCATTCCTCAACAGCCATCAGGGAGGATATCGGCCGGTCGGGTCGAATCACCAGCCAGCAGACAGCGGCCACCAAGTAGAGGCCGGCTAATACATAGAGCGGAATCGCCCAGTTGGAAAACCAGCGGACCAGATAGGCGAGCACAATCGGGCTGAGAAAGCCGCCGATGTTGCCGGAAGTGTTCATGGCCGCGCTTAAGACTCCGGCCCTGCGTTCGCCGATATCGATGCAGCTGGCCCAGCTGGGCGCCAGAGTGAACATGGAAGACGCGGTGGAAATCGCAATCAGGACTCCCGCCGTTCGTGCGCTGGAGGAACCGGCGGCAATCACCATGGTTACGGCCGCTATCGCGTAGCCGGTGAAGCCCACGGAGCAACGGCCGAAGCGCGTCCCGAAGCGTTTGGTGATCCAATCCGTGGTGAGGCCACCGAAGATGTCCGCCAGCACGCTAAGAATGAGCGGAAAGCCGGAGAAGAGCGCGAGTTCGGCTTTGGCGAAGTGGCGAACATCGGCCAGATAGGTGGGCAGCCAGGTGATCAGGAAGTAAAAACCGTAGGTGTTGGCTACGTACATCAGGCAGAGGAACCAGGAGCTCGGGTGTTTGAAGACGGCGGCGAACGAACTGGCGTCGTGGCCCTCGTGCGGCGAAAGGTTTCTTTCGCGCAGGATCATGTCGCGCTCTTCGGGGCTGACGGAAGGGTGGTCGGCTGGCTCGTCGCGGAACCAGCGATACCAGAAGGCGGCCCAGACGAAGCCGACACAGCCGCAGCAAAGGAAAATCTGCCGCCAGGAGAGAAACGTGGCCATCCACAAGACCAGCAGCGGGGTTACAGCGCCGGAGAGATGCGCGCCGGCAAAGAACACGCCCTGCACAATGCCGCGTTCGCGGGCCGGAATCCAGCGCGAGAAAACCCGGGCCGCGTTCGGCCAGGTGCCAGCCTCTCCGATGCCGAACAGGAAGCGGAGGACGAGCAGCGAGGGATAACTGAACGCCGCCGCGGTGAGCATGGTGAACGCCGACCACCAGGCGACGATTCTGGTAACGACGGAGCGGCTTCCGATGCGATCCGCCCACCATGCGGTGGGTATTTCGAACGCGGCGTAGGCCAGAGTGAAGGCGCTGAACACGTAGCTCATCTGAACCTGCGTGAGCCGGAATTCTTTGGTGATGGACGGCGCGAGGACGGAGATGCAGACGCGGTCCAGATAGGTTAGTGCGGCCAGGGAAGCGGCGATTCCGACCAGTTTGTAGCGGACAGGGAACCGTGTAGCGCCAACAGAGGGCATTGAGTCAGCATACTTCAGGGGGCGAGCCAAAGTTTATTCGGGAGTTGCAATGGATGCACGACAGGTTGGAGGGCACCGTCCGATGGCTGAAACCTCGCCTTAGCCGAGTGTGCATGTTGTCCCAGCAAGGAAGAACGCGGCTAGCGCCGCAGGTCGGCGGGGTCGTTTTAACAAAACGAGATCCCGGTTGGCCGTTTTTGCAAAACGTATTGCGTGGCACCCAATAGAATCTGCAGGTTACTGATAACGCGAGTTTATCAAGTGCGTGAAGTTCACCAAGTTTCGCTATTTTGTGCAAAAATTGTACAGTGTCGGGGCATTCTTTGGCGTCTCTCAGCAATGGGTGGGGAGAAAGCTATAAACCAGTACTGCCAGAATACAGATCAGTATCCATTTGATATTGAGGGGCGTTTTTTGCGCTTCACTATTCCAGCCACCATACGAACTCCAAAGAGAACGGAACGCTGGTTTTTCTTGTTCGGAGAATGTTTGATAGGCTTCTTGAGCGAGTTCCTGGGAATCAAACGGTCCCTGTTCAATGGTGCCGTCGTCCTGCCAGAACCACCACGTGTCATCGTCGTGCAGATGAATCCTGACAGGGCGATTCCTGATCAGGTGAGGCGCGAGACACCGTGACTCGGGCATAGGGAAATATTCTCACAAAGCGAACTCCGGCTGGCGC
>Ga0302140_10001209_pt1 | contig 33767 bp, 11 predicted proteins | sample I_Bog_E1_1_FD_202095 | JGI IMG/M metagenome (GOLD analysis project Ga0302140, IMG submission 202095) | Peat permafrost microbial communities from Stordalen Mire near Abisko, Sweden - I_Bog_E1_1 | ecosystem: Environmental > Terrestrial > Soil > Wetlands > Peat | place: Sweden: Abisko, Stordalen... | reverse complement strand
CAAGTAACGGGAGCTCGCGTCCTTGTGTTGGAGGATGGCTTGGGCTGGTAATGCAGAGCAAGCAGCTCGATGTTCCACAACGACGCCTTTAGGAACTCCGGTGCTCCCGGAAGTGAACATAATGTATGCCGCGTTATCAGCGGTTGTGACTGGTAATTGGAAGTTGGAAGCTAAAGCGGGAAGATTGTCTAGAAACTCTTTGTTGATGAGAAGAATGTTCTCCAGGGAGCCTTCGAACAAAAGTGATAAACTTGGTGTTGTCAAAAGTACTTTCGAGGCGAGGCGACCAATCAAATATTGAAGACGGGCTTCTGGGTGGTCGGGGTTGAGAGGCGCCCATACAGCACCAGCTTTGAGGATGGCAACGATGGCGACGATGCTGTAAACAGACTTCTCGAAGGCAAAGGCGACGAAATCTTCAGGCACAACGCCGAGCACCACCAGGCGCTGCGCAAGACGATCTGAATATTCATCGAGCTCTGCATACGTAATCTCTCCGTCCCATGAGCAGACAGCAGGAGCTAAAGGACGGATAGCAGCTTGATCTTGGACCATTGCATGAAGAGTTCGTTCGTTGGACTTCACATTATCTCTAACCTGCCATGAGTGGATTGTTTCCATATCCATGGCGTTGATCAAATTGATCTCGTTCATCTTGATTGTTGGAGAAGCCGAGGGTAGGGTGCCAAGCTGGTTCACAAGGTGCTCGAATTGTTTCATGAGTATCTGAATTTGTGCACTTCCGATGACCTCGGAGTCGTATGATACATTGACGGAAATATCTTCAATGCCTTGGGTGCAAGTGACAGTGATTGGAAAGGTGTAAAGCCCGGCGACACTGACAGGTAATGGCTCTATTCCCACACCAAGATTTAAATCCAGAGACGAAAAGCCACCGGCTTGAAAAACGAGAAGGGTTCTCAAAGCAGTAGCCGCCTTGGCGTCCGGACTCGCTTTTCGGATATTTTGGAAACCAAATTGTTGATAAGGGATAATCTCTGTGGAATTCTGTTTGATGTTTTCAAGATACTGCTGTACCGTTTCATTCGGATCGTAGGTTACGCGGAAAGGAAAGTTTGCGATTGCTGAACCAACCATGTTCTCGATTCCAGGGACAGGCGTCGTTCGGCCGCTGACTATAAGACCAAAGGTCACACTGCGCGAGCCTTCGTATAAAGACACGAGCAGGCCCCAAGCGGCTTGGAGAATTGAAGCGAGGGTGGTGTCGGACGAAGAGAGCTTCGAAAAGCGAATCGTCGTATTGAGCTCCGAGTCGGCGACCGATCGATATCCAACATTCGGAAGCGGGGGGAATGATGGCGGTGCAGATCCATCAAGGTAGACTTTCCAGAAGGAAAGATTTTCCTCCACACTCTGTCTCCTCAAATAGGAGATCAGGTGATTGATACCAAGAATCGGCGATTGGATCGTATCATGATATGCTTCTTGAACGTTCCTCCAAAGGTTCATAATACTCCATCCATCATAAGCAGCATGATGCGTAGTCAGCACTAAATAACTACTAGAGTTATTATCGTCTTTTTCCGAAAGAATAGCTAATCGGTAGAGCGGTTTCCCAAGATCCATCAAGTCGGCGAGTTGCTCTTGCTTGTAACGCTCCACATCAGTGTTGTCGATCTCAGTAATTTTGATTCCTTTCTGCGTGATGATTTGCATGAAACCCGACGCGGCCGTATGGATGATGCGAGTGCGCATGATACTGCATCGAGAAATGACTTGGGTCCACGCCTGTTTGAATTTGACCAGATCGATAGAAGGTGAGAGACGGTATGCAAAATGCATGTTATAGGTTCCGACGTCTTGAAGTGAGGCCACCATCATTCCTTCTTGCAACGGCGTGGTAGGGTACATGTCTTCAATATCATGCATTGGGATATCGCATTGCCGAGCTGCCTCTTGAAGGAGACTACCAACATCCTTCGCATCAACAAGAGACAAAGGAGGCACTGCGATCATCCGTTCATCTGAGTTGATGGACATTTGACTTGCCATGTCGCTTAACTTTGGGTGATTGAAGATGGTCGCAACACGGAGTTCAATCGACTGTTTTCTAGCTGCTGAAACGAGGTTCACAGCAGCCAAGGAGTCACCGCCAAGTCTAAAGAAAGAGCTATTCTTGCCAATAGTCGCAGGCTCAATTGATAGCACCGCAGCCCAAAGTATTTGGAGCGCAATTTCTTTTTCCGTAGAGACTGGCTCTACTTCCGAAAGAATGGACAGGTCTTGTAGTGTAATTTCCGACTCTTCCTCCTGTGCAATCTTACGTAATGAACGACGATCAATCTTCCCTGAACTCGACAGCGGCATACTTTTTAGAAAGTAGCAGAATGTCGGGATCATGTAAGACGGGAGGGCGAATTGTAGATCAGAGTCAAGACTGCTAATGCGTGCTCGCAGCGCCGGCGTTATGGCCTGCAAAATGCTGGCCCCCGCGACATTGGAATCTACTTCATCGCCTTCGTCCGAGTAGCTTAGGAAAATAGCGATTGCAGGATTATCGGTCCGACCTCCAGGTGTAACAACTTCGGCCGCCACATCGGGATTACCTTGGAGTGCTGTTCTTACTTGATGTTCAATCTCTCCCAACTCGATACGGAGACCATTGAGCTTAATTTGAGTGTCTTTTCGCCCAACAAAATCGATTAATCCATTCATCTTGTAACGAACCAGATCTCCGGTCTTGTACAGTCGTCGTTTTCCGCCACCAGGGCCCAGCTCTACGAAAGCCTCGAAGAAGGAAGCATCTTCAACAAACGCTGCGGCTGTTTTCGTGTGATCATTGAGATATCCGTCGGATAGAATCGGCCCTTCGATAGCAAGTTCTCCTACAAGACCAACAGGAACGAGCTTATTGTGATCTTCAGGATCAACAATCCAACTCCTACTTGCAAGAGCAGTTCCAATGGTCTGTTCTGAGAAATCAGGAGCATCAACTTCGCAGATCATGTTACAAACAGAGGCTTCAGTAACGCCGTATGCATTGAGAAGACGGACTTTTCCAGCCCAGGCTTTGATCAGATCTTTTCGGATAGGTTCGGCGCCCAAGATGAGTTCTTCGAGATATGGTAACTGTTCTGGACTGACGACTTTCGCAAATGATGGTGTCAAGATAGCTAAGGTAACTTTCATGTCGTTCATTGCTTGTACGAGTCCATCAAGGCGTTGGGTCTCCGATGGTTTGCAGACACAACCGGCGTGTACGAGAGTGGAGAATATCTCGACAACGCTGATATCGAATGTATATGCGGAGAACTGCAGGACGCGAGAATCTTTGTGCATACCGAAGGAACCGTGCTGAGTCACACTGGTTGAAATAGCTCCGTGAGATGTAATGACCCCTTTAGGTTTTCCGGAGCTTCCAGAAGTAAAGAGGCAGTAAGCTGGGTGTTTCGAGCTGACTTCGATATTCCTAACAGCCGTAACTACGATGTCATGTCCCAATTGTTCCATTGCCATTTCCGAAATTTCTATAATGTCAATACCATAATTTGAGAAAGCACTCATATTGGAGGCGGAGGCGAGAAGGATTTGAGTTTTGACTTCCGTGATAATTTCTCGAACTCTAACGGCGGGATGGTTGCTATCCAACGGGCAATAAGCAGCACCAGCCTTCAAGATGCCAAGCATGGCAACAATAGCCCACTTCGATTTTTCGAAGCAAATCGGTATGATTGACCCAGTAGTGACCCCCAGTGATAGCAACTTATTCGCCACGAGACATGACAGACGGTCAAGCTCGGCGTATGTGAAGTCGCCGTCCCAAGCATGAATCGCAATTGAGTTTGGGCATCCAGCGGCCACGTTTTCAATCAGTTCATGGAGGCAGGTGTTTAGAGGCTCAGTGAGATCGCGATTGAAACTTCGGATATCCTCATAATCGCCTTCGGTAAACATATTCAAATCCTGCACTTCTTTCGACTCATGTTCTAGATTCAATTGATGAACAAGATGGGAGAAATGTTGCGCCATTCGCTGCGCTTGCTTCACTGGGATGACAGCCTGATCGTAAATCAAATCAAGACGATAACCTTGCTTATTGAAAGTGCATTGAAGAACAAAAGGATATGTATGGAACGCCTTGAAAAATCGCTTTTGTGCAGTCGGACACCCCATGAAGGTAGCGATAGCGTCGATTTCATCATCTTCCGGGTTCTGTATGACAAGCAAAGTTCGGAAGTCACAAGCAATCTTGGCATCAGCAGAGAGATGGCTGATCTTCTGCAGACCAAGTTGTTCGTATTGAGTAATCTCCAGAGATTGTTGTTGTACTGATTTGAGTAAATCGGCAAGTCTTGTGTTTGGAGAGAAAGAGACTCTGACCGGTGCTGTTGCGAGAGTTGGGCCTGCAATATCGTAAATATCGTGGACTGGAGCTGCTCGTCCACTATTTGTAGCACCATACACCACATCATTGATGTCCGAATATCTTGCAAGGAGGAGAGCCAAAGCAGTTCTGATGAGAGTAGCTCCGGTGAAGTCCGTCCCTGTGCGTTTATTGAATACAACATCATGACGTAGATATCCCTCTTGAAACTCATGATTTCGACTGACGATCTTCTTGGGGAAAATAGGCGGAGGAACGTTTGCAAGCTGATCGCGCCAGAAGTATTCTGCCGCAGCGTGGTCAATCGATGTGACATATTTGATAAACTTGTTGAAATGGACTGGTGGCTTGGTACTGTTTCCGTGGTAGATGTCTTCGACCCGTCTGAATATCATTTGAACAGACCAACCATCATAGATGGCATGGTGAGCTGTGAAACACAAAATTCTGTACTCGACAATGGCGATGCGAGATAGTGGTTCTCCCATGTGCATACCAGCATCCTGGTCTTCTGCAAGGTATTGTTCTTTGTTGAGCCCTGATCTCCAGCGAGGAGGATCTCTCGCTACAACCTGCATTGTGCCGTGGTTTGTAGAATGAAACAGCCTTGTCCTCAAGATCGGAATTTGTTGATAAGCCGTCTCCCAGGCTGCACGGAGACGATCCATGTCAATATCATGAGGCAGTTCGAACGAAAATTGAGCCGTATAGGAGCCATGCTCCTTCTGTGCGAGAAGAAGCAGGCCTTCTTGAAGAGCAGTGACGGGATAAATGTCTTCGATATCCCCCTCGCTGATGTTACATGCTAGACTTGCCTCGCGGCGAAGGGTAGTTATATCATCAATGAGTTCATAAGGCTGGATTTCTTTATTATTGATTTGCAATGGAGTGGTAGCCAGAGCCATGGCAGAGAGGACAGGATGCATGAAAATTGATTCAACAGTTAGATCAAGATTCGCCGACCGAACGACTGCAACGAGACGCATTGCCATGATTGAGTCCCCGGAGACTCGGAAGAAGTGATCATCTCGTCCAAATGAGTCAGGAGAAATGTTCAAAACCTGACTCCAGAATCCATGAAGGAGTTTTTCAGTCTCTGTTAACGGAGGTTCGATTGCATGATGCTGGAGTCTCAGCGACGAGTTTGCGATCTCCTCTAAGGTGAAGGATCTGGCAAGTCTCTGAAGCTTGCTTCGATCAGTCTTTGCAGAAGCAGTGAAAGGCATTATCCGAAGTGGGATAAAGGCCGACGGAATCATGTGGGAGGGCAACAGAGCAGGGAGTTCTGCATGAACGACCTCCATGGCTTGATTGTATCGTGCAAGTTCCAGCTCAGAAGTTGCAACTTCTGGAAGAAACTCCGAAGTTTTCGAGTAGTTAACTTCAAGCGCCACACTGATGAAAGCAACGAGCATCGGTGATGCTGTTCCTCCTAGAGGTCGAACCATTTCTACTGCAACTTCAGTAAAACCAGGCATTGTCAGACGAAGCTGGTGTTCAATCTCGCCGAGCTCGATTCTCTGCCCTCTCAGCTTGATTTGGTGATCACGACGACCGAAGTAATGAAGTTTACCATCTGGTAAGTATCGGACAAGGTCGCCCATGGCATAGAAATTGCTGACTGGTCTTCGAACATGCTTAGCTACCCAAGTGGGAGGGTCTATAAATGCAGCTTTTGTTTTCTCGGGATTGTTAAGGTATCCAGCGGCCACATTGGGCCCTTCGACAATAAGTTCGCCAATCGTACCAATAGGAGCAAGTTTATTCCTGTCAGTTGGATCTGTTATCCAGGTATTGCAGCCGATTCCAAAGCCGATATTGTTTCCTGAGTCCTCAACTGATATGCCGGGGTTGCAATGAGTCCAAATAGAACACTCTGCGGGCCCGAACGAGTTAATGAGATAGACAGCTGGAGCCCAGGTATCAATATTTTGCACCGTAGCAGTTTCTCCTCCAAATAGTAACGTCTTCAGCGAAGGTACTTCGGAAGGGTGCAACAGGGAAGCCACACTTGGAGTCAAGAATGCCCAATTGACTCGCATTCGTTCCATAGCTTCAGCAAGCCCATTCATTCTCTCTGCATCAGATGGGATACAAACGCAGGAGCCAACAGCTAACGAGGTAAAAATCTCCCCAATGCTGACATCAGAAGTGTACGCAGTGAATTGAAGATTTCGAGATCCGGGACCACCATATCGCAGAATGTGTGCATGTCCATTGATGCTGGAACTAAAGTTGCGGTGTTCAATGATGATCCCCTTTGGCTTGCCAGTGCTTCCGGAGGTGAAAAGTATGAATGCAGGATGATGTGGTTTGGCTTCCATATCTGCGGGGTGTGGAGGAACCACTTGACCTTTAGAGGCTTTCCACGCCTCAATTGTGTGCATAATGGTGCCGTCGACAATGATGACTTTGTCTGCCATATTCTTCGCTTTCCGAGCGCACGGTCGGCTAGCAAGAACGAGACTGCTACCAAGATCCTCCACGAGTCCCTTCAATCTTTCGCCGGGATGTTTTGGGTCGAGGGCGGCGCAGGCGCCACCAGCTTTCAACACAGCCAGCATCGTAACTACAGTCCAGATACTCTTTTCGAAGAGCAACGGGACAAGGAAATTCGGTCCGATACCAAAGGACCGCAGATACAAACCCAGTCCTGTGGAGAGGTCGTTCAGTTGCTTGTAGGTCATTGATCCATCCCAAGCACAAATCGCTTCGTCACCAGGCTGGATAATTGCTCGTTGTTCGAACAGATGATGCACACAAACATCTGTAGATTCAACAACATCAACATTCCATTGGAGGATTTCAGCGATATCAGCTTCGCTAACAATTTCGATGTCACACAGCTTCTTGTCATTGGATTGTGGGCTGCTTAATTGACGAAGAACGTGTTCAAAATGACCAAGAAGTCGTTGCATCTGAAGCGAACTCAAGATATTTGGGTCAAACTCAAGTCTGACCCGAACTCTGTCTGTTGAAATTCGACAGTCCAGACTGAGAGCATAGGTATGAAACGCACCCGAGATGCCAGGGTCAACTTCCGTGATGCCGAGATCATCCTCTGTGCTTTGATCATCGCTACCTTGGTCGACCATCAGGAGTGTTTGAAAGTCGCAAGCTGCTCGGATATCATCCGATAAATTCCGGATATTACGAAGGCCCCACTGCTCAAGACTTCCTGTCATCATCTCCGTTGCTTGGGCTTGAATTGAGTGCAACAAATCATGAATCGTCTGACTTTCTTTGTTCAGGTGGACTCTAACAGGAACGACAGCGGTTGTTGGTCCAACTATTGTCTCCACACCGGGGAAACCTGCAGTTCTCCCGCTAAGAGTGGCGCCAAATACTACATCGTCAACATCATCCGCATAACGAGCAAGGATTAATGCCCAAGTAGCGCGTATGAATGTTGACATGGTGAATCCGGATTGGCGGTTTTGTTGAACATGAATGTCTAAGCTGTGTTTGGATAATGCAGCTGGCTGATATGAGATGGTAGGCAAGGCTGGGAATGACATTACTGGCGCATCTGCCATCTGCGACTGCCAGTAAGCTTTCGAAGATAGTTCATCCTGGCCTTCCAAGTGTTTGATAAATGCATTATACCCGGTCTGGGGCTCATCGAGAAGAGGTGTTCGCAGATAGGCCTTGTTGACAGTGGAGAATAAGTTTCCGAGAGATTGCGCATCGTATATGGCCCGATGTAATGTGAGTACAAGATACCTTTCGCCAGAACCCGAGGAACCTTGTACAATGGCAAAGCGTGATGATGACTTCCCAAGGCTCATTGGCGAACTCTTGTCTCGTCGCAAAAAGGCCTGCAAATTATCCCCATGATTCCATTCGTTGTCTCCGGTCAATACTGCCTGCATCATCTGCGTACTAGTTTGGAAGAAACGAGTCCGCAATATAGGTGTTTTCCTAACCACCGCATCCCATGCTTCCTTGTACATGGCCAAATTCAAGCTTTCAGGCAACTTGAATACAAAGTTTGCAACGTACAACCCCGATACCTTTGCCGAAAGGGCGACGAGAGCCGTTTGAAGTGGTGAGCAGGGATAGATGTCCTCGATTCTCTGCAGGTCGGTCTCACACTGTACGCTTGCTTGCTCTTTCAAGTACTCAATGTTTCCGTTAGCACTGTCAACGATACTGAATGGCTCGATCAATGAGATCAAGGCCCCGTCAGCCATTTGGGCTACAAGAGCGAGGTCTGACAGTATTGGGTGGGCAAAAATTTGATCAACTCTGAGTTGTACGTGTGCTGCATGGGCAGCAGAAACAACCTTCATGGCGGAGATAGAATCTCCTCCAATTCCTGCATCACGTTAATGAAGAGCCGGGAGTCCAAGGATGGTGTACTCACTGAAGAAGCTATCATCTGCGGATATCTGATCTGCTGACAAGTGAAGAACATCCATCCAAATCGAACGCAAAGTTCTCTCCATGTCAGTGGCGGGCTCTCTCTTGGCGGAAAGAACAGCAGAAAATGAATTCAGTTCCTTAATGGATAGTGCTGAAGCGAGCTGACGAAGTTTCTTTCGATCGGTCTTGAGTGTATTGGTACGAGGAATCTTGGTGATTGGCAAATATGCAGACGGAATCATGTAGATTGGCAGTACTGTCGCGAGACGGCTGTCAATTCCCATGACCATATTCATGAGTTTTTGTTTGACATCTTCTGAGCTCATAATCTCGGATTCAATAGTTGTATCAGCAGACACAGCCTCAGAATCGAAAGCAATAAACGCAACAACGGCAACGCCAGATCCTTGTGCTGGTTTGATACCTTCGACAACAACGTCAACTTCCATTCCAAGGTAGAGACGCAATTGGACTTCGATTTCACCAAGTTCAACTCGCTGTCCTCTTATCTTTAGCTGTGTATCTTGTCGCCCGATTAGTTGTAAAGAGCCATCAGGGTTATATCGAGCCATGTCGCCACTTTTGTAAAATCGTCGCGGAAGCGAATCTTTCGACGTTGCCCAGTCGTAACTTGAAATCCATGAAGGATCCTCAATATACGCAGATTTTGTCTTGGCTTCGTCATTCAAATAGCCCCTAGCAAGAGTCGGACCCTCAATGAGGAGTTCGCCAGATGTGCCCAACGGTGCGAGTTTATTGTGATCATCACGATCCACTATCCATATCAATGAGGCTCCGATGCCTCTTCCTATATCACCTGTACGATCATTTTTTTGAAGGTCGCGCTTTGCACAGCACATAATTGTGGCCTCTGCAGGTCCGTACGTGTTGAAAAGACGAACTTTGTCGGGCCATTCGCGTAGGACACCTTCAGTCATTTGCTCGCCTCCACAGCCTAAAAACTTGAGCAATGGAACATCCTCTGGCTTCATGTAGCTCACAACGGTCGGTGGAAAGAACACTCGGTCTACCCTGAAAGAGTTTATAGCACCCACAAGGTTGTTGTTCCGATCGTGGTCAGATAACACGCAAAGTACACCTCCAAAGAGAAGGGTTGCAAAGATTTCGCCATAACATGCGTCAAAAGCATATCCAGAAAATTGCAACATGCGGATATTCGTGTCAAATTCACAAAATTCGGCAACAGCAGTGACGCTTGATACTGCTGCTTGATGTTCAACGATGATCCCTTTGGGTTCTCCGGTGCTCCCTGAAGTGAAAACGACAAAAGCCGCATTTGAAGGTACCACCGAGTCGCAGAGTTTAGCAGTACTCAAAGGAGGAAGACTTTCGAAGAAGGCTTTATCCACAACTAAGCTCGGAAACTCAGAGTCTTTGGTAACACGTGATTGCTCCAACGACAGAAGGGTGAGTGGTGCGCCTGAAATGCGTCGAATCACCTCGTGTCTCTCTTTCGGCTGGGATGCATCAAGCAGAACACATACTCCCCCAGCTTTCAGAACGGCGAGAAGAGAAACGATAGTGTACAGAGACTTTTCGAAGCAAAGCAGGACGCGCACTTCAGCTCTGACTCCAAGATTCATGCTAACGAGATGAATTGCTAGCTGATTGGAGAGTGTGTCGAGTTGTCCGTAGGTGAGTTCGCCGTCCCATGCTGAAACAGCAATTGATTGAGGTCGCTCAACAGCTCTTTGTTGAAAGATCTGGTGCAAACAAGCAGACTTTGTAGTCGGACGAACACTATTCCACTCGTCTATTACTTGAAGATCATTCGGACTGACCAGATCTATATCTCCGACCCTCAAATCCGGTTGGTCGTACCAGAGTTGGCGGAGAATGTGCTCGAACTGGTACACAAGTCGTTGCACCTCCAAATCAGTCATGACATTAGAATCAAATTCAACATGCACAGTGATCGTCGTTCCATTGATGCGGCACTCGAGCCCCAAGGCAAAAGAATGGAATGCTTCTGAAGAGCTCTCTTCGAATTGCTTCGCCCCAAGAAAAGTCTTTCTCTCAGTCTCTATCTGGACGAGGAACAAACTCTGAAAGTCACAAGCAGCCCGAGTAACTTCATTGATCTGCTGGATATACTGAAGACCAAACTGCTCATGCTCAATCATGGTCGACGACTGATGCTGGATGTTTGCGAGCAACTTGGATACATGCTGCGATTTCGGGACCTTCATCCTGATGGGAATAGTAGCAATTGTTGGGGCCATGATGGCCTCGATATGAGGAACATCTGCTGCTCGGCCATTGTTCGTGACACCAAAGATGATGTCTTCAGACTCGGAGTACGTAGAGACAAGCAATGACCAAGCTGCGCGGACACGGGTGGGCAAGGCAATATCCGACGCATGCTGTGCTCGGCCCAAGGTCGAGATGGGATGGACAAACGAAGCATTTGGAGTTGGCTTGTAGCCGAGATGCGGAAGAGCTGGAAATGAGGGTATCGGGGAGTCAAGTAGCTGCTCGGTCCAGAAATCCTTCGACGCGCTCTGATCAACATTGATGACGTTCTTGATGAAACTATTAAAATAACATTGAGAGGTGGGGGTGCCTCCGTAGTAAATTTTCTCGACCTCGGCGAAAAGTATCTCACGTGACCAGTCATCGTTTGTCGCATGGTGAGTCGTCCACACGAAGTGTTTCTTCGAGCCCTCCTCCTCGACAATAGCAAAGCGGCTCAGCGGCCGTCCAACTTCGATACGAGCCTTATGGTCTGCTTTCAGATAGTCGTCAAGGCAGTTGGACGTCTTCCAGTCGAGGCTTTCCTTTACGACGACCTGCATCAATCGACGTGTCGAGGCATCAAAGATACGTGTTCGCAACATCTTGCAACAAGTCTGCGCAACAACATTCCACGCACCTTGAAAGCGAGCGATATCAAGGTCCTCAGGCAGCTCGAAGCGCAACTGGGATACGTACGCTCCAGGGTTCTTCATTGTCAGCGCCATCAGACCTTCCTGTAGTGGAGTACATGGGAATATATCTTCAATCAGCTCCGGTGTCAAGTCGCATCGCTGGCAAGCCGCCTCACGGATGGAGTCGATAAGTTCTGGTCTGAGAAGCGCAAATGGCTGCAATTCTGCGTGAGGATCCGCAGATACATATCGACCAGCACGAGCCATGTCTGCGAGCACAGGGTTGTCAAATATCATCTTCACAGTGATTGAAATGCCAGCGCCACGAGCGGCTGCCACAAGTTTCATGCTTGTAATTGAATCACCCCCAAGACGGAAGAAGCTGCTGCCAGTTCCTATAATAGTCGAATCGCCTATTCTTAAAGTGGACGCCCATAGATCACGTAGGCTCTTTTCCATTGGGGTTGACGGAGCCTGGTAGTTGTCTGGCGCTGTGAAGCTTGCAATTTCGCTCAATGAAAGCTTGGATGCGATTCTTCGAAGCAACATCCTATCGACTTTACCGGATGAGTTGAGCGGTAGTCGACTATACAAGGGAATGAAGAAGGTCGGCACCATATACTCTGGAAGGACTTTGAGGAGAGATTCCTCCAACCCGATCGTGAGCTGCTTCAAACGAAGTAACCCCTGAGCATATCTGCCCTCAGAAGGTGCGGGGCTTTCTTCGTCGAGAATGGAAATCATTGCAGCTAGTGAAGGCGTGCCTTCGCCATCAGCGAAGCTCACGACCTCTACAGCAAATTCCACATCCCCCGGGAGCAGCAATTGCAATTGATGCTCGACCTCCCCTATTTCGACTCTTTGCCCTCGAATTTTGATTTGAGTATCTTTTCTTCCATGATATAGGAAGGATCCATCCGTGTTCTGCCGAACTAAATCTCCCGACTTATAATATCGACGCCTCTGGTATCCTCTAGGATCAAAGTCACGCACCCAGGCTGGAGCCTTGATGAACGACTTCTCTGTTGCAGCAGGATTATTCAAATACCCTGTAGCCAGCATAGGTCCTTCGAAAATGAGTTCTCCAATAGTCCCAATTGGCGCAAGACGATCCGTATCATCGGCATCCACAAGCCAACATGTTCCGCCCTGAGACTTCCCAATTGTGGACCCAACGCTGCCAGAATGATATTCCAGATAAGTGCACATCGAACACTCGGTGGGTCCATAACCCGCTACAAGTCTCTTCTCGTCCGCTGTCCATGTATCGATGAGAGATTGTGAGATGGCTTCTCCGCCAAGATACAAGATCTCTAGATCTGGAAGCTCTTTGGGCGATAATAATTTTGCGACAGAAGGAGTCATGTAAGCCAGTGTAATTTTCATGTCTCGCATGACTTGAATCAGTTCATTCGCTCTGCTCTCTTCGGAAGGAATACACACGCAGCTCCCTCCTAGGAATGTTATATGTATTTCATATAAGCTATGATCGAATGTATACGACGAATACTGAAGAACTCGAGATCTTGGACGGATATTCATAGCTTTGAAGTGTGTCATGAAGCTCGTGCACAAGGTCTTGTGGGTTATGAGGATCCCCTTCGGCGTTCCTGTAGAACCTGAAGTATGAATAACCACAGCTATGGATTCAGGTGAGACCTTGGGAAGTTCGATGCTCTCTTGGTGGGGAAGGCTTGCCATGAGAGAGGAGTCGAGACAGATGATGTTCTTGACTATTCCTTCGAACGTGGGAGAAAGCGAAGGAGAGCTCATAACATGCTTAGCTCCGATATTCTCCAGAATTTTCTGTGTTCTGTCCATTGGATTTCTAGGATCGATGGGCACAATTGCCGCTCCTGTCATCAGAACTGCAAGCTGCGCAACCACCATCCATTTCGAGTGCTCAAAGGCCAGTGGCACAAATTCCGAAAGTCCAGTGCCAATACTTAGGTGCATCAAGTGACGAGCCAGCTTGGAGGATGTATTGTATAATTCTCGATAGGTGAAGTCACCATCCCAACCATTGAGTGCAATCTCTTCTGGAATTTTAGCATATTGGCCTACGAAAAAGTCCTGGAGGCATAAATGTAAAGGCTCTGGGATCTCAAGTCGCCTGTTCCAGGCATGGATTTCCTCCATGTCTTCTGGAGAGATCAGGTCAAGATGCTGAATTGAGATCTTCTTCAAATCTTGAACTGTTCTGCCACCCATCTGTCGCAAAATATGTGCGTACTGGTTCAGAATACGTTGTATTTGCAAGCTGTCTATAACGCGAGCGTCATAATTAGCGAGCAAAAGCACTCCGTCTTCGGTTGGAGTGACGTTCATGCTGATAGCATAATTAAGAGCCTGATCGTCATCCCCAGAAAGCAGAAGTAGTCTATCCTTGTCAGCGTCATCTTCCCAATCTGAAACTTCTTGTTGGATGACGAGAATGTTGTGGAAGCCACATGCCACCCGAGTGGAATCGCTTAACTTCTGGATATTCTGCAATCCGTAATGCTCAAAAGGCATGCTCTCAGCATAATCGTCCTGCACCTTTCGAAATACGTCTGCCAGACTGTCGGTCTTGTTGAACTGGACTCGTACGGGAACAGTCGTCATAGTAGGGCCATTTGGTTCTATACCCGAATTCCCACCATTTCTAACAACACCAAAAACAACATCTGATGCTGATTCTGAGTAACGGGCAACGAGTAGCGCCCAGGCTGTGGTAATGACAGTACCCAATGTGACACCAACAACAGGCTTGGGCAATTTACAGATTTTCGTCGCCTTCACATCTGCGAACGATTGTCTCGATGATGCTTGGAATGGAAAATTCGGTGGCGGGGCATCCTCAAGCTTCTGGGTCCAGAAGTCTTTGCTTGACTGGTTGTTGATGCTTTCTCTATACTTGATAAAGAGGTTGAATTCATCTGGCGCCAGCATTGGCAGAGAGTAGTAAGCTCTCTGTACTTGCTCCAGAATCATCCGTCTCGATCGCCCATCATAAATCGAATGATGCACCGTGAAGACATGAACGAACCCTCCAGTCCGAGAGTCATGAATAATCCCGTGACGAACCAATGCGTCTCCTTCTAGCATCGCTTCATCTTTATCCATTCGCAAGTAAGAATCCAAACTGTTGCATTCTCGCCACTTAATATCTTCTCGAAGCACGAATTGCATTGTAGATTCCACATCCTTTAAATGCAAAATACGCGTTCGCAATATTGGAGAGCGTCGAGTCACCTCTTCCCATGCAGTCCGGTATCCCTCCATGTTGACGGAATGACCGAGCCTGTATATGAATTGCGAGATATACATTCTTGGATCTTTCAACGTCAAGGCCATGATTCCTTCTTGCAGCGGCGTGGCGGGGTAAATGTCCTCGATTGTTTCTGCTTGGATATCTTGGAATTTGTCGACTTCAGAGAGAAGTTCACTCATCTCATTCTTGTCCCTGACTAATTCGAAGGGCTGGATGATGGTATTGTCATCAGACAATCTGACAAGCTTCGTTGCCATATTTTTGAGAATGGGGTTGTTGAATACGTCGGCAACTGTGATGAGGTATCCCTTGACTCGGGCTAATACAGCTAATTTCATTGCTGAGAGGGAATCTCCCCCTAAACCGAAGAAGTCATCTCGAACACTGACAGCATCTTGGTCTAGCTTCAAGGTCGTCATCCAGAGCCGAACCAGTATCTTTTCATTTCCGGAGCAGGGATCCTGTATCCCTGTTGTCTCCCCACTTTGCCCCGAAAGAATTTTGGACGAGAGTCTTAAAGCTAGATTTCGCAAGAGTCTTCGATCAATCTTCCCATTCAAAGTCAGTGGCATTTTGCGCACTGGGATGAAGGTCGTGGGGATCATGTATGAAGGGAGGTGATTCGCCAGCCTGGATTCCAAGCCATTGACAGCCTCCATCAGGCGCTGTCTTGCCTCATCCGTCATCATGATCACTTCAGACTCGTCGTTAAGACCCGTCTCAACATCAACGGCAATGAAAGCTGCTAATCGATCCGCGACCTGTCCACGAAGTTTTACGGCCTCGACACAAACCCTCGCTGTTGTGTTCTGCCTCAGATGGAATTCAACCTCACTCAACTCGACCCTTTGTCCTCGAATCTTAATCTGCGTATCTTTTCTTCCGACCAAAGTCAAACTCTTATCGCCATTCAAGTACCCAAGGTCCCCAGTCTTATAAAGTCTCGACTCCGGCCTCAGTACTTTCAACCAAGTCGGAGATTTGATGAAGATAGCAGCTGTTTTCTCATCGTTGTGAAGATAGCCCCGACCGATCGTTGGGCCTTCAATGAGGATTTCTCCCACTGCTCCTATGGGCACGAGTTTTTGATGATCGTTGCGATTTACGATCCACAGATTGTTGCTTGAGATTGCGTGGCCGATGTTATTTATGTTGTCGCCTTTTGACATAGGCTTCGAGAGAGTTGCTTTTACAGAGCACTCACTCGTTCCCCCTTCCACTCTGTCAGTATTTCCCCAGACTTTCAGTAGGCATTTCTTACAGGCATTGATGAGTTTCACAGGACCACTCCAAGTATCGATATTCTCCTTCGTCATCCTATCACCTGACAGCACTAGCACCTCAAGCTTTGGCACTTTCCCCGGGTCTATCATATTCGCCACACCAGGCGTCACATTCGCAAAGTTCACCTCCGCTTTCGCCATAAATCCCGCAATGTCATTCGACCTCTCGTCCTCAGAAGGTGTAACGATCGTCCCTCCAGTCATCAGTGTGAGGAGGATATCGTCCACACTAGGATCAAAACTATAAGAAGCAAACTGCAAGACTCTAGAATTCTCGTCACGGTGTAGGGTTCTAGCTCTTGCGAAAGCTCCAGTAACGTAAGACCGATGTTCAATCACAAAACCCTTTGCTCGACCCGTCGTTCCTGAGGTAAAAATTGCATACGCCGCATCGCTTGGCCTGATATTCTGCAGAGTTTCTTCCCTGCCAGGAACTGGCAATGCAGATATCTTCTCATCTACAACGAAAACTTTTCTCCTTTCAAAGGATGGATTCTCGGCATGCGTCGGAGAAGACAGCACCAAAGTTGCGTCTGTATCGTCGAGCATGAACTCCAGTCGTGCCCTTGGATGCGCGGGATCCAGCGGTACATACGCGCCTCCAGCCCTAAGTACGCCCATGATGGCTACGATCATCCATTTGGACTTCTCAAATGCGACTGGAATCAGCGTGTTCGGCCCGACGCCGAGGCTTCGTAGTTGACATGCGAGTTTGAGAGATAAGCTGTCAAGCTCCAAGTAAGTCAGGTGACCGTCCCAGGAATGAACTGCTTGTTTTCCTGGGTGAAGCTGGCTTTGGGCCGTGAAGTAGTCCGGGACGCATTTCTCGAGCGCAAGTGGAAACGTGGAATTGGCTTGCAGGATTTCCTGTGTAGCTTTCGAACTGGTTGTCGAGAGGTCTGAGAGAAGCGTGCTGCTTTCGTGCGAAAGAAGCTGTTGGATGGTGTGAGAGAAGGTCTCAAGGAGTCCCTCCACTTGTGCGATGTTCAGAAGTTTTTGTTCGAAGTGGATGATTACCAGCAATTCGCTTGCATTATAGACGCACTGTACTCGAACTGCATACTGTCCAGAAGCCGAAACCGAGATATTGGCCTCTTCCTCAACCAAATTCCCATCATTTGCCGGAGATATTTCAAGAAGGTGATCGAACTCAACGCCTGCAAAGCCTCCGCTGTTGCTGCTTCCGGCTGTCCACTGTAGAGCTATTGCTTGGAGGAACTCCGAAATGGCATCTCCCTCGCTCAAATGCGCTACTGCAGGGAATCTACAGATGCCTCCATGTTCCTCCGGAATGACACATTCGAACAGCACATCGATGGAATCATGATAAACCGAAAGAAGAATAGCCCAAGCAGCGCAAAGGATATTCGCAGTAGCAAACTCGGGAGATTGAGAGGTTGCTGGAAACTCAATATGAAGAGTGCGAGTGCATTTTGCAAGGTTTGCAATTGCCGTTTCAGGTGGATTGAATGCAAGTCCAGGGAATCGGGTCCCAACCATTGTTGGAATCACTGGCTTTGAAGCGCTGTGCTGTGAAATGTTCTCACTCACGCTTGAGACGGAGCTTGGTGTGTCTGGGATAGGGTCTGGGCCACACTCACCTTCACTCTCGCTCCCATTTTGTCGAATACTTACAGCACCAGAGCTTCCTGGTGTGTGGATCCTTGCTTCGCTCCAGCCCTTCACTTCTAAGACCTGGACAGCAATCTTCCCGTTGGCGATTTCGTCTTTCATGGCGACTTGGTAACAGAGTTAGTTAGGGTGCCAGAAGGAACTTAGGCTTGCTAGGGTCTATGCCAAAGAGTAGTATTAGACGAGAGTTTTCGTAATTTGAAATTTGGTTCTGGAATTTTTGTTTTTTTTGTTTTTTTCTTTGGTCCTGGTTAGAATTTGAATCTGCGATTCTGATCTCGTGAAGTGAGCTTCGTGGAAATTTTGGTTGATTTTTCCTGATATGGTATTATTTGGACGTCCTTCTGACACAGCCTTAAAGTGGTTTGTTCATATCTCACCTTCTCGCCTCTCTTCGGTAGCAATTAAAACGTATAGAGTCAATTGTTTGGATGATCAGGCAGTTGTGATTCTTCGCGAGCAAGTGAATATTCGATTGCTGCAAGGCTGCGCAGACTCTCAAGATCTCACGTGCTACGAATACTCTCGAGGCTTGCATCAAATTCTTTTGAACGCGAGAAGTCCAACTATGCTAATGAACCAACCGGCAGCCAAGGATCGTATTCCGTAGGATCATGAACCTGGGCCGCACCAAAGAGATATTTCAACCACTTTCCATTCACGACCCACCCATATCGGAGCAGTGGTGTCACCCTTCAAGATATTCCACATGTTCGTTTATCGGTCATTTACTGGTAAGCTCGTAGACGTAGACCATTGAGCTTTGTGGGTTCGTAAAGCTTCGTCTGATTGTTACACTCGGGAAGAACGAAGCAGCATGCAATGCAGTGTAGTCTTGGAACATCTTGGGGGCACAACATGTCGCTCCCTGCGCGGCTCTTCCCCATCCGCTTTTCAGGGTCTCGATTCCTTCTCCAGGGTCGTCTTAGAGGCGTAGCATGCCATTGTACGGCGTATACGAACAACCAAACCAAGAACAGGATTTTCTACCAGATGTGACTCAGATGCCTTAATACCTTGAGCTTTACGTCCTTAAGTAACCCCTGTATCCCTAAACAACTATTGGTGCAACTGCAGGTGCGATGTGCGCTCGCTGTGCACGTGACGTTGGAATTTACAAGCTAGTTCTAATTAAACTTAGGGGGAGAGTCCTCGAAAATGTCAAGTCCCCGAGCTCTCCGCTTTTACTTTCTAAATAATTGTCCATAATTATATATTTACGTTTAATATAACTTTATTACGCGTTACTAGTAAACTAATATTAATTAATTTATATATATAAACTATAAATTATAAAGTAATTTTAAATTTTTATTTAAATTTTAATTATTTAAAATAATATATTTTTTTAATTTATTAACTCTTAATTAACTTAAAAAAACCTTTTAAGCCTTAATTATTTATAAAGTAGTTAAAAATATAATTCTTATAGGAAGTTTTTATTAATTTTAATTTTAATATTTAATTCTTTAATAATTTTAAGCTTAACTTCTTATTATTACTCTCTTATTTAAAATAAGCGACTATATTAATACTAGCAATTTCTAGTTATTAGCTTATAAGTTATATCCTTAAGAGATTAATGCTATAGACCTACTAGCGCTAAATTTCGCCTCTTTTACTACAGCTGGGGCACTTGAAAGGGTGTTCTGGTCTTGATTAGCATAGGGCTACTCTAGGAGTCGTGGCATATGAGTCGAATTGCGGCCCAGGGGGGGGTTGCGGCGTTGATAGGGCAACCCTTCTAAGCCCACTAATACCTACCAAAAAATCATATTATCGGTTTTGGTAGCTGCTAATAAGCACCAGACATTGGGCAGAGCGACAATGCGCTCACGTTTGCGCGCACCCAGCTCTGCGGCACAGCCTGTGGGGATCCCTATCATAGTGGTACCACTGGCCTCGTTCCACTCTAGTGGCGGGTATGGTTTTAAACACAAAAATTGCAATGCAAGGCTCAGCGTTGTGACGTCTGGAGCGTTCTATCTGGAATTGAATTCCTGCAAGGTGAAAAGGTCGCAGGTTATCTTTTTGCAGTAAGATCAGCTTTGGGTCCCCGGCGTCTACCATCCCTATACGCATGCAGCTACTTATGCAGCTACTCATGCAGTTACTAATATACCTACTCATATGACGGGTTGCGGGTGTGGGTGTGGGGAATCCTGTCAGATATAGTGAGGGTAGGCTGCTTTCACTATAATTCTTATATCAATCACTATTAAAGACAACCAGAAAGCCTTTAAAACTGCTATTAATATAAGGAATTATAAATCTCATTTCCATCTAAACTAATTAATTCGTTCGTTGTCGCTTTATCCTCGGCATACTTACATATCCTCTGGTCCTACCTATGTCGGAGGCTAATAGTCCAAGCCGGCGAGATCAACTCGTCAGTTCTCTCCAAGCTCTTCTTTCCAACGACAGTCTAGACTTGGATCTTTTTCAGTCGGGAGGTCCTTGGCCAGAGATCAACATTGCTACACAATCACAACAAGGTCGTGCTATATTTCCTGTCACCCCTCCCTCATCATGTGTCCTCCTACCGACGCCAAGAGAAGATTCGACTTCGAATCCCATCTTATCAGATTCGACAAATATTCTTGATTTGGATCACCTTATGACTTCAGATACTGTGATGATTGATCCGGCTTTAATGTTGGACATCTATCCTCCGTTTGAAGCGGAAGTTAACCACAATCTCTTCCACGAACATGCATTCCCAACGTGGCTTCAAGAACTCGAAGATTCTATGGCTTTAGAGGCCACACAAAATTTCCATCAAAACAGCACGAAAAGCCTCGATGACCAACATCCCTTCACATACTCTACTCCGCCATCTCCGCCTGCGTTCTCAACATTTCCGGAGCCTACATCTAGCCATGTAGATGTCGACAACATTTTTGATTCTCTCATCACGATGACAAAGAGCACAAATGAAGTGAGTAGGCAAAGGAGAGTAATTGGAACGCTCCAAGATCACTGTTCCGAAGTTGACCTGTTCACAAAACAGACACTTCGAGATTCAAGAATGATAGACACTACAGGCAATATCACTCTACCTGCCAACGCATCGATAGAATCAGCGGCCAGCGAAGCCAATATAGAAGCAAAGAGTAGACCTCAGAACCCAGACACAGTGTCTCAGACACCAGTGCAACCACAATTTCAACGATTCACCCCATCCTCTGGGAAAGGCACCAATTCCGCACCCAACATTCCACGGACACCCAAACAGAAGTCACAAAGAGCGCATTACGTGATCGAAAAGAAATATAGAGCTGGCCTCTACGAAAGGTTCGAAGCGTTGAGGGCCTGCGTCGCGAAGTGGAAGAAGACACGAAGTCCCGGACAGCAACAGCAACAGTCTTCGGGATCGTCAGTGACCACCGCTAGTGATGAAAAAGGAGAGGATGGCGCCCAAAATACAGTCGTGACTGGAGTTGGTGCAAATGCTGCCGCATCTGGAAGTGCGCCCACTGCCCAAGGCACAATGAAGATGAACAAGGCAGAGGTTCTGAGTGAGGCGGTAACTTGTATTGATCAGTTAAGAGAAGAAAATGAGGTCTTGCTTGATCATGTGAAGTTGCTTGTTCAGAGAATTAGGGCGGCTAAGATTGCTTTTCAATGATTTAGCTTTGGAACTTTACTGGCCTCAATTATAAGGAACATGGGTTATTGTTTGGTTGGTGGGCATACTCGTTTAGGGGCTGGAACTGTTCAGGTCTTCTAGTCTCCTTGAGCTCATCCAAAGGTTAGACTCAGTCCAAGTTGCCGGGGACTGCTCTAAGACCCCAAATAGGGAACTGTGAACTAGCATATAGCTAGATAGCTGGTCAGAGTATGGATATAAATGAAACATTCATTATTGCACACGACAGATCAAGTATCTCCCCCATGCTAGTCTAAATCTATATAAGTACGGCATCGAGTAATAACTGGCAACGAATACAAATTATCCAGGGACTAGTTGATAATAGGGATAGTGACAGTGAGTTCTCTCAAATTAAGCTCGTTCCACTACCTCCTCCCACACATCCAACTTCTCATTTCCTAATGCTTTGCAAAAGCCCAATTATCTCACTAAGATCACGACCATTAGCCCGCCATAAATCGTCCCACTGGAGCAAAATGTTAGTACAAATCTGTACACAATATCTGAAACTCAAGAATCTATACCTGATTCAACACTTTCTCCAATATAGGTGATCCTGTAATGCCGCATGTATATTCCAAATAATCCTTGTCTAGACTAAACAACGTCGCGGTAAGATTTGGTATATATCGGCCACTGGACACCGGGGGAGTTAGCATAGTCCAATTTGAAAGTGTCTCAGGAGTAAATTGAGCTCCCGTGGAGTGTATCTGGAGTGCATAAGATGAGAAAGGAGTATTTCAGGAAAAAGGACAAAAGATTTAAGGAACCCCGTTATCCATACATGAATCTCGAAGGTTCGATATCATCAGCATTTATGTGTCTGTGGAGAAATTTTCGAAACGTAGTTACTCCACTTTTCATAAGGCTGGAGTGGAACGGTACATCGATGCCAGCTAGGGGTGTAGTTGCAATACCACGCTTTAGCATCTTGCCACTCAGAGGTGTGCTTGGAATCTTGGGGAGGATTTTGGAAACAGTATCATTGATGTAGGGCTTGAGATCTTGAGACTCTTGAAAGTCTTTGCTTTCCTCGTGATACTGATCGAGCACATTGGTAAGACACAGGAGAGCGCGAATCTTGGCTGATGTTAGGCGGAGTCTTTCCTCGCTTAGGATCGGGCGTAAGTAGTTACTTACATCTCCAGCACAGACATACTGTTGTCCATCGATGTTGTAATTCACAATCTCAAGAAGCAGTCCAGTCTTGGCAGCAATAAGGTCGACAACAAGATTGAGTTCATCTTGTGTGAGCTCTACTAAATCAGCGAAGCACTTTAGAATTTCACAAGTGGTTGCAAGTCATACCTGTGGAGAGCTTCGAAGGGTTTAAGGCACACATAGCGAAAGGAGAACGACCATCTGCATCCCTTTCAATGCCAACCTGCATGGTCAACCCGCGGTAGAAGACAATGGACATGAGAGTCTCAAGTGACGTAAGCTGTCCACAAGCAATGATTGCCGTATATTCACCAAGTGAGTGCCCCGCGAAGAAGTTAGTATCCGAAAGCACACCGAGTGACTTCAGATGCTCATAAATTGCAATCTCCATCAGTGTCAATGCAGGTTGAGTGAATTGAGTTGTGGACAGTAGCCCCGAATCTGACCGAAAAGTGTAGGATTTGGTGGAGCTGTTAATATCGGGGAAGATCGGTGTAGATTTTGTTCCCACAACACATGCGATGTCATGCGTGAGGGACATGTAATTATCACGAATCTTGCCGCCTGCAACACCACCGAAGTGGACTTTCAACTCTTTTGGATTATCAGTAACAATATTCGATATCTGAAAACCTGGAAGAACTATCAGTGGGTTCTCAATGGGGGAAAAATCGAATGAAATCATACCGTATGTTTTGAGAAAATGCTCATCAGCTCGATCCCAAATTGCTCTTGCTACCCCGCTCGATTGACGGAGAGCCATCCCCATTCCTATTGCCTGACTGCCTTGTCCAGTAAACAAAAGAGCGGTTTTTGGATGATTAAAATATGCTTCTCCATCTAGAACCTTGAGGTTCGTGCTAACATTTTGAAGCTGGAAGCTGAAGATTTTCATTCCGTCTTCCATACCGATATGCTGCAACGATAACCTCATCTCTTCCTCTGGTAAAACCATATTTGTAAAACATGTTGAGAAGCTATGAAGTAATTGATCGTCTGAGCCAGAAATCTGTCTGCTGATCATGTCTCTGACCCTAGCACTGGTATACATCCCATGAGTTATCGTTCCGGGTAAGCCCGCATATGCGGCGAAAGATCTGGACAAATGGATAGGGTTCCAATCTCCTGATGCAAATGCATAATCATTGTTGTCGCGGGGCGCAACACAACGGGGCTCAGCGATCTCAATTGCTAATGGGTGTTCGAACATAACGCGAGACAACACTTCCTTGCCGTGTCTGCTGAGATATCCAAAGACTATATCTTTCCCAGACCGGGACGTGACATCTATCATTCCAATGCTCTTCAATGAACACTGTGCGCCAACGTGTAAGAAGACTTCCCCGGTCACCTGAATCGTCGAGGCGTCATTCTCGGGATATTGGGTGTGAGATTGGGTCTTGAAGATGAGACTCTTTCCACTCAGCTCAATCAGGGGGTTGTTAAAACTGAGCCAGGATTTAGACCTAAGAATAGCAACATCTAAGGGTGTTGTGAGGTTAACAACCACCTCTGGATTGATGCTTTTTCTGAAACCGAGGCATCGACCAAGTGAAGCTCCTCGATAAAAGAACTGGGTGACTATGTTCAATATTGCTGATCCAGCTCTGGAGATCTCGGCAGTCACCTCGACTAGTATTCCAGCTTCCAGCTTCACTAGTGCTGTCACTCGTGATGTCGAAACAAGTTCATCATTTTCTGAAATCCCGCTTGCTCCCGGCACTCTCTTAAACGTGTTTTTTAAGTGCACCAATCTCGTGAGATCACCATCTACAAAGAACAATGGCATAATCAAAGCTTTCCAAGCAACAACAACAGCGTAATCCAAAGGTGCTGTTGGAAGATTGGCTGACGAGTCTACTCTTTTTCCAGCAGTAGCCACCAGAAAGTTTTGCATGCTGTTAGCTGTTGCTTTGAAGGTTCCACCGTGGAATGTGTCATGTATATTGGCTGATACGGAAATCCGATTCTCTTCGCCAAACCATATCTGATAATAAAAGTTCTTGATGCTTTCGTTCCTATTCTTTGAGGTTTCAAGAGGTGAGGTAAAAGAGTTTTTCTGCTCATAATGAAGCTTCAAGGCGACTGGCGTCCCGTTTGAGTTGGCACACAAAGTCAATTTGGCTTGCATGAATCCTGTGGCTGAAAGTTCAAGTTCCATGACTTTTGAGCTGTCCCCGTTCATGTTTGCTTCGTGCAGACTCACTAACCGATCTCCGGAGAGAAGGCGTTCGAATTGTATCCAGATTCCTGGCCGACATCTAAAAAGAGCTCGCAGGGAGTTTCTCGAAGTCATACTCCCAGACCTCACAGTTTTTGCCGTCAAAAAATTCCCAAAAGCTAAGCCTGCACAGGAGATCAATTTTTCATACCATAGGCTCGAATTTTCATCTTCTTCCGCTAGATAACTGTCGGCATAAACAACGATTTGACATAAACCGTCCTTGCTGTCAGCGCCACAGCTCTGATCCTCCGCTGGGACAGAAGCTGGCTGAGCGTGTACTCCGCGGGTTGTAAATTCATGTACATAGCCATCGACAAAGCCATCAAGGATGTTCTTGATTGGCTCATCAATTCTATGAGAGTACATGGCTGCGACAGGGCCATGAATAATACAGAGCCGTTGGACATCCTCATTGACCACTGCCGCAATGTTCTCAGATTGCCACAAAGAGTCTCGCTTGAAGTAATACTCAAAATGTTCATCAAGTGCTATGATGAATGGAACGGGCTTCCTCCCCTTCTTTCTGCATATCGCAGTAAAATTCTTTTGATCTTGGCAGCTTATCAGCTGTCTGGAAAGCTCGGGATATTTTCCAGTCATCTGCTCCAGCACATGACTAGGGTCTTGACTTCCAATTGGTTGAACAATCAATGGCTGTTCGTCCGCGATGAACCGGCTTTCAATATGGCTCAGGAATTCGTGCACAAGTTCAGAATATGATTTGTGGACCCATCTTCCGTAATTTTTGAGATATGTAAGGTCAACGAGTCGAGCCAAAACCTGGCTGTAGGTCATATCCTCCAGGTCACAAACTTCATCCACTAAGGTTTGGGAAAACCACTACAACGGATTAGCAACATATTTTTTGGGGAATCGCGAGAGCCGGGAGAGAGCCGGGAGCCGAAACTCGGAGCTATCCAGTAGAAAGGGGAGCTCAAGATAGGGAACAAAAGAGGTATGTTGCTTACCACCTTGGAGTAGTCGTTGTTCAATCGAGAAATGATGTGCCTTTTTCTTTCCTGCAAGGCCTTCAATCTTTTCGATTTGTCCTGGATACTGAATACAGTCTTATCAAGTTCAAACCAGAGTTTGACCGCCCTGGTTGCAATCTTGTGAATTGGCTCGCCCATTTCTGATATAACAGTCAAGATTCCACCTGTTGGATGTTTATAGGTCCCTTCCCACCTTTCGTTCGGCACTCCAGATATCTCAGATATCAAAGTCTTAGCTTTGGTGCTAGTTGCCGCCTCAACTGCGACCATAGCTCTACTACCGATCAGAATTCCATCAAAAGGCATGCACAGATGACCGAAGCTATTTGCCCATTCGCCAGATAAGTACTTAAAAGAGTCTTTGGCATCGCCAAATCCACTGCCACCAACGAGTATCACGTTCGGGCACGATCGGATGCGTTGATAATTCTGCACAATCGGAGCATGAAAGTCTTCAAAGGAGTGATGACCACCAGCCCTACCACCTGTCCATTGGAGTATGACTGGAAAGTGCGAGTTTTCCCTTGCAATTTCTACGACTTGTTTTATTCCTTGTGACGAAAAGGGTTTGAAAGATATGTGTTTGATGCCCAAATCCTGGATATAAGACCCTGCTACTTCGAGAGACGGGACACCCGCACCAATCGTAAGTCCTTCTATTGGGGTTCCTTGACTTTTGAGTTTTCTTATCAGGCCAAGCTGCCACTTCAACGCTCGTGGACTGGCGTATATCAGATTACAAGTGACTCCTCGATCAGCAGCAATGTGCTCAGTGACTTCTGTGATTGCCACTTCCATTGACATTGAATCCGAAAAGCCTCCAGTCGCAAGCTCAATATGATATCCGGCATTCATGGTCGCTGCAACAAAGGAAGCCGAGCATGTGGTTGGAGTCATGCCAGCTACCATGACGGGCGGTAATGAGAGAAGTCTGCTGAACTTTGTCTCTATAGATAGAACACCAAATGGGGAGACCAGAAGCTTCGGTCCAAATTCATTCTTCCAATGGCGACCCCAAACCACGTCCGAGTGGCTGAATATTTCCACACGCGACCCGAGATCGGGGGATGTATCTTGAACTTCGCTGAAAACCGCCGTTCGTACTCCTGAGCCTTGTTTGAATTTGTCAGTGAGAGCGCCAACTCCTTCTAGATATCTCCCAGGCCCAAAGTCAATCACATGAGTTGCTCCATCGAACTTAGATGTTAAACCCCACTCCAAGCGGTCTGTCATAATCATGCGGACAAGATCGGGGACGAGATTAGATGATTTAGAGCTTTTGAGATCACCTCCGTCGCGGGTATCGTAGACTGGAATCTTCATGTCCGAAGTCTTTAAACATAGGTGTTTAGTGTCCTCGAACACCAGGTAAGAGGCCTTTTCCAGGTGAGAGCTGTGAAAGGGAGCCGAGATAGGAAGATAGCTTGTTTTGACCTCATGCTTCCGTTGGCCGAAAGGAATCCGAGTTTGTGAGGCTCCAGGGGGTGATTTAATGAGCCTTAGGTGCTTGCTGAAGTAATAAGTGGAAGTTGGTGTGCCTCCAATAACAACGTGGCCTGGTCCGTTGTTCAAAGTGACCTCCACCCTTTCTCCAAACGGGAGATATGCGTTCACTTCGCTCACTACTCTCTCTGCCTGCAGTAAATCCAAACCTTTGACACTAAGCATACAGGTTGGAACTCCTTCGCCATGGTTTTCGGAATCTTGCAATGCTTTGAGGGCGACAGGAGGTGCGTTAAACGTTTCTTGACTTCGGAAGCCGATCCAAAATAGTAATTCCAACGCCACGAGTGACAATCTATCGAACGAGCTCCAATCGTCCGCCAAGGATGCTACAATTGCTGTCACAACACCTTGTGAGTGTCCTCCAATACCTCTGAAGAATGATTCCATTTTTCCTGGTTCGCAACTGAGGAGCTTTGTCAAAATTTTGTAATTTGCTAACTGGAGAAGTCCGACAAGAGGGAAACTGACGGGCGCTCGGGTGAGGTACTGGGGCTCTGGCCGAGCAACAGAACCTTCCATCCAGGCAGAGATTTTCAATCCACAGGGATAAGATGAATTAGTCCTTGGAGTCTTGGCAGCCAGTTGTTCCAAAAATCTCGAGGCGTCCTTGACAAAATTTCCGAGAAGTGGCTTATAATACTGATTGAGCTGATGCAGCTCGTTGAGCGGATTCCCAACACCCTGGCCACCAAACACAGCATATATGGAAGCAGAGCCAGTAGCTGCTGCACGATAGAGGGCAATGGAACTTGGTATCGCTGAAGGAGTCCTCCGTAGGATGTCTGCGGCTTCAAAATAAGATGATATACTGTCAAACTTGAATTTTTCCCTGGTTGATGCCATTGATAAGATGGTTGCATGGACATCTGCCCCATCGCAGCTGCCCTCCAACGCATCGTAGATGATCGCAAGACAATCGGCCGTGAGCGAATATTCTTCTTGGGCCGCTTCGACGGTTATTTGATTAACAATGTGCGCAAGAAATCCAACAAGAATTCCTACACCTGTTGCGCAGGCAATTGCTTTGGAAGGTTCTTCATCCAGAATTGAGTTGAAATTTTGCCAGAGCCTCGTGATTGGGGAGTCAAGAGATTGCTTCTCACGAAGTTTTATAAGAGTTCTACCATTTCTGACGAGCGTAATTTGTTTCGTGGAGGTGATCGAAGATGCTGGGCTAGTTACAGACAAGGATAATTTCTGAAACTCATCGTCTAAATTGCAAACGTCCAATTCTGTTGTGTGGGTTGAAGATGCTGTCTCCTTCGCAGATAAAAGCACCACCTGCTTCATGTCTGCAGACATCTTTGTTCAAGCGATCGCAGACAGTTTGATGATTTCCGGGAAAGTTATCCAGACGATTGTAGTTCTGATAATCACGCGAACTTCGTTCAGAATTTCCGTTGTCAAATACGCAGAAAAGTGTGGAAAGCTTAAGTGCTGTAGAATTACGTGGGTGAACATTAGACTAATAAAAGCCATAAGCCATATTGTAGCCTTGCGCTAGATGTGCTCTGTAATTCTAGGGTCAGCTTTCATGTCGCGTAATCCAATCTCCTGGGCCCTGTGACAGGATACTGAAGAGACAATGAGGCTGTGATGCCTTAGCTTGTGGGCACATTCAGCAGTGGTGCCACTCGGTCCATACTGTCAGCCATAGCCTCATTGTAGAGAGAGTAGCTTCGAACCCCATAATTCTTATGTCACCTTTAACAGCAATGATCTTGAAGCAGAACGGCAGCTTACGTCTCCACCTAAAAATTGGAACGGCATACCAATTAAAGAGCTCAAAGCTGCGATCTTCTCGAGGAGGCATGGAGTTGTCGTCTGATATGAAACCCCAGCGCCAAAATCTCCAAGACGATATCATAATGGACGAAACTCCATCCTGGGGAAATCCCGGTGGAGCACAAGCTGACTTTCGAAGTCAGTATTGAATTGATGCCATTTTGTCTAAATTTTTGTTGATTTCACCGCAGCCGATTCTCACACTGTTCCCAGCACTGAGCTGTTGAACGCTCTCATCAAAGCAACACTTTACGATGATGTGTTCCGGGAAGATACCTCCACACAAGAACTCGAAGCCAACGTAGCCACGATGACAGGCTGCGAGGATGGTTGTCTCGCGCTGACTGGAACTATGGCGAACCAAATCGCGCTGCGAGTCTTGTTTCAGCAACCGCCATATTCTCTACTCACCGACAGTCGAGCCCATATCATCAATTACGAGGCAGGAGGTCCGGCTTATCTTACCGGTGCAATGATACAAGCTATCAGACCGTCGAATAATTTATATCTCACTTTGGAAGATATCAAACGTCATGCAATTTTGACAGATGATGTGCAAAAAGCGCCAACGAAAGTGATATCACTCGAAAATCCGGCCCACGGTGCCGTTACACCTCTGGATGAAATGCAGAAGGTAAGCACTTGGGCAAGAGAGAACGACATCCGACTTCATCTCGATGCCGCACGCCTCTTTGATGCAATCGCGGTCGCGAGTGTAAGTATCAGAGATTATTGCACTCTGTTTGATACCGTCTACTTGGACTTTTCGAAAAACTTAGGAGCACCGTTCGGAACGATTATTTTAGGCTCAAAAGAGACAATTATTCGAGCAAGACGAATAAGAAAAGCTCTTGGTGGTGGGTTTCGACCGACCGGCATTATTTCTTCAATGGTGAAGGTTGCGATCGAGCTTAATTTTGGATGGGATGGATACGGAGAAAAGGCACACCAGATGCGAAAGTCCCATGAGATGGCAAAACGAATCGGCAATAAATGGGTGAAGCTTGGAGGCGAACTCATAAGAGGAGTAGAAACAAATATTGTCTGGTTGAATATCAGGAAAGCTGGATACAACGCCAAGGACTTCAATAGAATTGGAGATCGCACGAGAGTGAAACTGGATGGCAGCAGAATTGTGGTGCATTATCAAATCAGCGAGGAGGGGATCCAGCGCTTATTCCTCGTCTTTGCTGAGTGCTTGGGGAGCGGGAAAAATGAGGGAGGAACTCACACCCCTGAACGTCCCAGTATTGAAGCATCTGAATATGCGCTTTCGAAACTTTGAGGGAGGCCTGATGAGATTTTCAAGAAGGGTGCGCGATCGATACCTTTCAGTCACTCCGGCTTGAAGTACGCGGCCACTAAAGAAATCAATCGACTCGCTGTCGTTTCCAGTATTGATAGTCGCAGCCACTGGTGCGTGAAAGCCTGGCAAAGGGTTACAAAATCAAGAATTGGGTCTCCGAACGCTGTTAGTGAATGGGTAACATCAATTACTCGTAAACCACGTGACCTTCTTTATGAATCACTGAAACTATGCTGGACTGTAACTTTTTTAACGAATAAATCCGTCAAACAGACTCTCCGTACCAGATCTCTTGAGATTCCTTTGATCACTGGTGACAAGAACAGGTCGGAACGACTATCCCATCGTGCCACCCAAGTATTTTAATTTTGAGCGGTGGTACCACCCCTTGTTCTTCTTAATAATAGCTTTTTCTGTCTGACTGTTAGGATTCAAGTGTGGACCCTTTTTGATACGAGCAGATAGCCCTCATGTCGTAAAGAAGAAAATACATCTCAATGAAATGGCCGGGCACGAAAAACTCCCTGGAGCGGTCCATGAATCCATTGAAAAGTCCTTGACACTTCTGATGATTGGTTGTGGTAAGCTCAACCAAGTTCAGCAGATCTTGACAAAAGATAAACTAAAGGGAATCCTACAGGCAGACTCGGTTCGGCTTTATTAGAAAGACTTACCACCAGTTCCGACACCAAAAGATTGCTCTCGCGAATTCTCATTGCGGTTCGAACTGTCGAGACCGGTCGCCGAGTCGAGAAGATTCTAGGTACACACGATAGCATCTCTAAACTTGGGCTAGTAGTACATCCCTCCGAATTGTCAAAAGCAATTCGAAATGCCGACATTGTGCTCCTCGCCTGCGGCCATGAAGATTATCGAGATGTTCTTGAGTCTCCCGAAACTCAAGACGCATTTACCGAGAAACAAGGCAACGGAATTATAGTCAGTCTGATGGGGGGCGTAACTATCTCTCAAATATTTCGATCATTATATACCACTGGCTCACCCGAGAAAAAGAGTCGAGAAACTTGCCAGATATTTCGAGCTTTGCCGAATGTTGCTGCTCGGGTGGGAGAATCAATGACTACAATCTCAACAGAACAGTGTTTCCGCGGTTCTGAGAAACACACAATGAAACACCATCAAGTTACAGCCCTTTTTCAAGTTGTTGGGAATGTAATGTGGTTACCAGAAGGTAGCATGAATACAGCTGGGGTCCTTTGTGCCTCTTCCCTGGCATTCCATGCAGCTATCATGGCAGCAATGGTCGATGGAGCGGTGGATGGCGCTCTGGATATGAAAGACGCTCTAGCTATGGTGGCGTATGCTGCAAGAGGCGTTTCATCTCTGATTGATGTAGGTCAAAAGCCACTTGAAATTCAAGATTCAGTCATCCGCCCCAGGGGTTCTACTTGGATAGGGATGGAAACAATGAAGGAGTTTGGAGTGTTAGGCAGCGTAAAGAGGGCGATCGAGGAGACAATGAGTGCTGCAGAGGGGACGTCACGTTCTGTGTAGAATAGACTCTACTAACAGCTCTCGCTGTAAGTCCTAGAATATACGTCTGACCTCATTTATGCAATAATAACAAAAACCCAATCCTATCAATACCAACAAGGAGAGTACCAAGTTAGTGCATGACAATCATTTGCATTTGAACTATGACTCTAGTTCCGTTCTCAACAGGTGGTCTGCAGAGATTATTGAGAGAAATTTACGAATCAGCTCTAAAAAGTGTCACCTAACCTTGACACCACTGAGTGTGGCACCACCTTTAAGCGAATACTTAGGCTTTGTCAGATATGACATGCAATATGGAAAAACGTGCACATGCTAGATTGCGATCCTCATGAATGTAGAGCTGCTCATAAGAAAAGAGTGGGAATCAATATACTACCAAACAAGCCATCTTCATTATTCTACTCTCCACCAACCCGCAGTAATATATTTCCAAAAATGCCGTCAGCAAACAGCAGCCAATTGTTCAACGGAAACGTTCCTTTGATAGATTTCTCAAAATACACGGAAGGGTCCTTGAGTGAGAAGACCAAATGCCGTGACCTTTTTGCACACAGTCTTGCCACGCATGGATTTGCCCGATTGATCAACTGTGGTGTGAAGGATAGCAACGTGGAAAGGGCTTTCAATTTTGTACGTTCTACTTCACTGCAATAATGGCTGTGAAAATCCTCAAAAGAAGGAACTAACAGGAGTTCGAGATTAGGGAATCGACTTCTTCAAAATGCCAACTGAATTCAAGAAGCAGGTTGCCAACGCTCCTGGGCCAAATCCACAAAGAGGTTGGAGCCATCTGGGTGCTGAGAGCTCCTCGTCGCTCTACGGGAAACTGATTGGAATTGATACCGCCAAAGGGCTTTCGGATGCCAGAGTGTGTATACACTGAACAACGAAACCGGAGATCTTTAGCTGATTATGATACAGGAGCATTTTGACCAAGGATCTGAGCACGATGAGACCTTTCCCAACAAATGGCCATCAGACGACAAGCTCCCAGGATTCCGATCGTTCATGGAACAGTTCTACAAATCTAGCGAGAGAGTCAGTCTTCAACTTCTACAAGCTTTAGAAGAATCTTTGAAACTCCCCCGAGGTGCTTTCTGCCGAAACGTGAAGGAGGCAAGTGAGTTGAGAGTGAACCACTACCCTCCTATAACCGTGGAAAAAATGCGAGGTGGCAGTGTGAATCGTATATGGCCGCATTTCGACCTTGGAATTCTGACTCTTCTCTGGACCCGTGGAGCATCTGGTCTCGAGTTCCAAGATCGTATGGAGAAAGACAACTTTATCCCTCTCCAACAGGAATCTCCGTATGAGCTCATCGTCAACGTTTCGGAAACGCTTCAGCGATGGACCAACGACGCTCTTCCTGCTGGGCTTCATCAGGTGACCATTCCTCGAGCTTTGAGAAACAAAGATGATGGCGTGATTCCGGAGAGGTACTCTATCGCGTACTTCTGCAAAGCGGATCGCAATGCTTTAGTCGGTACTATGGAACACTTCATTGATTCTGCGGATGATGCGAAGTATGAGAACGTGACCGCGCTGGAATACCACCGCGCTCGTCTGCATGACGCGTATGAAGGATTGAAATGAACAAGAGTATGAGAAAGAATAGCTTTAGTATACAACAGAACATTGAAAAGATTCGAGATCTCTAATATATATGCCCAATCTCCTCAATCAGTCTGTGGTAGCGCTACTCAAATGATCGATCCCTGCGATCTAGCGACTCTAACTTGAGATGTACCTAAGGTGGAGTGCGTAGTCTTGAACGAGTGAAAAGGAAACAGATTCATGCAAAGCAAAATACTTCATTAAAAGTGCTAGCTCGCACGATTTGTGTTCAAAGGCCTCTAG
>Ga0302140_10001208_pt1 | contig 33768 bp, 30 predicted proteins | sample I_Bog_E1_1_FD_202095 | JGI IMG/M metagenome (GOLD analysis project Ga0302140, IMG submission 202095) | Peat permafrost microbial communities from Stordalen Mire near Abisko, Sweden - I_Bog_E1_1 | ecosystem: Environmental > Terrestrial > Soil > Wetlands > Peat | place: Sweden: Abisko, Stordalen... | reverse complement strand
CTACAGTTCGACCTTAGCGAGGCTAGATCGCAGTTTTATCCCCCAGTGAGACTGTTTAGCTGGATTTTGGGGGATTTCTCTGCTTGCAACCTATTGAAATGATTGATTTTATTATATTTACCTGACATTTGGTGCCGAAGAAGGGACTAGGCGCTGGCGGAAGCAGAAAACCGCTAGAATACAGCGTAAATCACGTATATAGAACCGCTTGCGAGCCGTTTAAGAAAGCCCTACATGACCCTACTTGACCCCGTTTATACCCGTTTGGCCCGGTTTTACCGCGCTGCACCGCGCTGTGGATTTCGGTGCCGAAGAACCGAATCGGTATCCAGATAACCGAAAACCGGATCTAAACTAGAGAAGAATGCCGAGGATTTGAATCGTGAGCGAGAACGAAGCGGAAATTATCGCATACGCGCGCAAGCGCCTTCAGGATAAGGTTGCGCCGGTAGAGATCGTGACGGAGCTTATGGAGCGTTGGCCCGTTCGGGTCACTGAAATGCCTGTGGCGATCTCGTTCGTGACATTTGCCCAGCAGTCCATATCCCCGATACAAATCTTCGAGATTCCGTGTCCAATCTGTAAAGGGATTCCATCACAGAAAGAGTATTGCTCAACGTGTGATGGGACGGGCACACTATCGGTGTCGAAAGTGTCCGGTTCCACACCCAAGAGTTGACTGCGGATGAAATCGTGGACAGACCGCTCAGAGACAACTGCAAGGATTTTGGGATGGAGTGGTCTTAAGGAGCAAGACATGCAATTACCGGGATTCATAGCAAAAGCGGCAATCGGAGTAGCTTTCCTCGTTTTCGCACCCATGTTTCGAGCACAGCCAGCCAACATTGCCAGTGAGTACTCGCCCGTACTTGGCACACAGCAACAGGGGTCAATCTCCATTACTGACCCGGCGGAGTCCAATACCTACAGGATGGCCGTTTCTCAAGCCGACCCAAAGGTTAGGGCTGCGGGTCTGGAGGGCTTTCTTACGGCATATCCACAGAGTGTGGCAAAGAGGATAGTTCTTGGCACCCTGCTGGATACTTACACTTCCATGGGCGAAGCTGACCAAGTGATTCGCACCGGCGACCGGTTACTTCAAGTTGACCCTAGCAATTTGAAAGCCATTTACACGTCGGTTACGATAAAGAATTCCCAATGTGAGAAGAATCAGGATGCTGAAGCCTGCAACGATGCAGCCGTATTAGCGCGACGAGGGTTGGGTGCAATGAAGGGCGCAGGAGTTTCTAACGCCGATTGGGACCTTGTTTTCCGTTCAGCAATCATCAAAGCGGTAGGTACAACAAGACAACCTCAAATGTGTCCAAACCCATTCTCGAATCCCCCAACGGAAGGTAGTGTTGAATCGCCGCCTTTGGTACTTTCAAGTCCAGCGGCAAGATACTGTGCTCCCACACAACAAGATGGGACGAATTCACTTCTCCTCTTCAAAGTGAATCCGGGAGTTACTCATATCGATTTCATTGCTCGGTTCCTATCCCCGGCTCAGATTCCCATCGACAAAGTTGTGCAGAGTTTAGACTTCAAGAAAGACTCTTCCCTCACGTGGAGAAACATATCTGTCTACACGGTATGGAAGCTCTCCGGATATTGTGAGAACAAGGAGATATCAGGAGGAGCAGTGTTCAAGGCTAGCCCAGACATGAAACGGTTCAACATGATCTTAGAGGGACCGAATTCACTCTACTCTGGTTCCTGCTTTGCAACCGAGAACGAAGCACTTCAATACCTGAAACGTTTGAATCGGTAGACCGACGCAGTGAAAGCAGGAAAACATTGACGGCCAGGAGCATTCTGAATACGGTCAGCAATAAGCTGTATGACATTCGTCAGGCACACAACAGCAAGGTCAGCAACGATGCCCGGTACATTGTCACTTGGGCCATCATTCTAATCTTTGTAGTATTTCTAGCCGGAGTACTGTTTCTCGTCATGCAGTAGCAGGAGCCGGTATGAGCGAATGTAAAGAGATGAGGCTGCGCACACGGGCAACATGAGGTTGCCCGCCAAGGAAAACTACGACGCAGAGATTTTGTCTATGTGAACTAGAGCTCGTGTTCTGCGTCTGGATTTTCTCGAAGTATGCGCTGTCCCTCTTGGCACAAGTCCCACTGATGCGGCGCGGTCTCTATGCATTTTTCGCACTGTTCAAGGTGTTTTTTCATCTCGCCTTTGGCCATGTACTGTAGCCCTCCTGATAAAATCCAAGCCGATTATACGAGCCTTCAAGGTTGTGTGCAAATTCTCGATTATCTATTCCAGTAAAAGACTAGAAATCTGGCACCCGATCCCTTGCCGGAATCTTCTGGATTGCCTGACGAGGCTCTGAACGTCCTGGTCGAGGCGTCGAAGTCTATTTGTGAAGAGTAAGCATCGAAAATACCGCGAATTCAAGCCCTGCCACAATTACCAACAAGGCCAACATAATCAAGATGATCATAATATCCCCCTACTATGGAGGACAAAGTCAGGATATGTCTAACTAGCGATCTTGGGCCATCATCGCCTTTGGGCGGCATGGGCCAATACTTGGGACAGCAAGCATTATCTCGGCATGGATGAAGCCAGAGTGGACATCCTCGGGATACCTCCTCTGCGTCACTTCAAGGAACTCCCCGATCAAATGCTCGTAAGCTGAGATGCTCTCCTTGTCCAGCTTCTTGTCCAGTTTCTTCTGGATGAACTTCTCTTTCCGCTTCACGAGAGTTTCCCGAGTGATGTCCTCCTCCCGTGGTGATCGTCCGGCGTTTATATCAGCAGCATCTGCCTTCAGATCCTTCTCCTTCCTGTCCCGCGCATTGAGGGATTCTTGGAGATCGGAATCGAGCCGCTGATAGATTGCCTTGCCTTTGTCTCCGTACCACTTCAGGCCCCATGGACCCAAAGCCACGCAGTCGGGACCGAAGGTCTTGGGTTTATCCCAGTCCTCGGTGAAGCCTCGACCGCTCCTGACAGGTTCAACATGGACGCGATGCCAGTCGCGCCGGGTAGATCGCACGTATCGCCAAAGCGCAACTTTGAGATTAGCCATTTTGTGTGGGTTTTTCCTTCCAAGGCCAACCATACGCTCAATTGCCGCGCTGGAGCCGCGCTGTGCTGGTCGGAAGGCTTGTAAGTGATTGATTCTAATCGCTAAAATAATTTTGGTGCCGAAGAAGGGACAATCGCCTTGGATTTCCCTAACCGGCACCATTACAAAGACTTAGAGGTATTTGAGATTTCTTCTTAGTCATATCTCAGTTATGTTGACCGGCATGGGTATTTCCCTAAGGGGGGTCGAAATGCCCAAAACCAATACTAAAGCGTCGCTTGTTCGTTATGCCCGGATCGAGGGAATCGGATGGAGGCGCGGTTCCATTGTTACCTCAAAAAACGGTCGAGTGAAGCCGAACGCGATGCTGTACGCGAACAAGGAATACCTGATCGCCGCAGACAGTGCCTATCAGATTCGCCACTACCAGGGCATCAAAGCCGCCTACGTTACAGTCGGCTCAGACTATGATGCCGCGCAGTCCACGCTGCAACGGTATCTCGACACGCAGCAGCACCGGGTACTTGAAGTAAAGCTCGGGATCAAGCTCGATTCTCCCTCAGAAGCCCCTAAGACGCTGGCGCAGTGCCGGGAAGATTTTGTCGAGAAGTATGCCCACGGTTCCGCCGACACCGAGTACGCCTACCGTTATGTCTCCGGCGAGTTCGTTAAGCTTATGGCGCAGCGGGACAAGCTGTTTGCTTCCGCGCTCACGGAGGACGATATCATCGCCTTCGACCGCCACTTGGAGAAAATAGGCAACAAAAAGAACACCCGGGCCACCCGGTACGGTTACATCCGGTGCTTCCTGCGCTTCGTGGGATTAGACCCAAAGACCCTCATCTCCCCTGAGGAGCACAAGAAACTCAAGGCGAAGCCGATCCTCAAGCCCGTGCGCTACTCAGAGGATGAACTGCAGAAGCTCTACGCCGCGTCCTCTGAGCGGCATCGCCTGATCTGGCGCACCTATCGGGAACTCGGCCTTCGCGAGGAAGAGCTGGCGTTTGCATTCTGGAGTGATGTGGACCTGGACGCGGGGTATGGCACGTCCGGTTCAAGGGCATCGGTTCGTTTCCGTGGAATCCGAAGCTCGAATGGAAGTCCAAGGATTCAGAGGAGCGGGATATTCCCATCGCTAATGGCTTACTCGCCGAACTGAGTCGCTACCTGAAGTCCGCGAACAAACGTAATCCACTTGTGTTTCCGACGCAGGGTGGCCAGGCGGACATCAAGTTGCTGAAGGCTCTTAAGTCGGACTGGCGCCGCGCTGGCCTCAACTGTGGGAATTGTCCCGGATGCCTGAAGAAGGATGAATGCAGTCGGGCAAAGGTTAAGACATTTCGCTCGACTTTCCTGAGCACCATGTTGCGCTTCACTCACCTCCGCAACGTGCAGGCCTTGGCCGGCCACTCGGACATCTCAACGACCCAGCGGTATCTCGCTGTCGACAACGACAAGGTTATGATGGCAGCGGCTAATGCCGCGTTTGGTTAGGGTGGGCGTGCCGGGCTGCGCGTCACCGCCGCCCGCCTCCTGCAGCACCTGGGCCTCGCCGACCGCTCCTCCACCACAGAGCTGACCGACCGCGAGCGGAACGAGCTGCTGACGATGTCTACCGGCTCTCCTGGCCGGACGAGCAGACGGAGCTGGTGATCGGCGTGCTCCGCTTCTGGCCGATGTGACCCTCACGGGCAAGACGAGTGCAGAGCGTGAAGAGGAGCAGCTCGCCGCTGCCAGGCGCGTGGGGGGAACCCGAGTGTGAACCGATAAAATGCTCAGGGTGGCTTTCTGCTGTCTCGGGCTGCTTTAGGTTGCCTTCTGTGAGGCACATCTCGGCGCGTCCGACGCGGGCTCGCTGACAACCGTCCTTACATCATCTCTCTCGCTGTAGGCCCAAATACCGCAGGATGACTGCCGGGTGAGCACTACGCGCTTGTCGTGGAAGCTGTTGCGAGACCGCACATCGCACAGCGAGCCGGGCTTGGCGGACTCGGCAGCCCGTACTGCTACCACCCCACCTACATACGTCCAGGTCCCAGGCCACACGTAGCTCCCGTCGGCCTTCGCGGTTTTAATTTTGGCGGCGCGGCGCTTACGAACGCGGGTAGCAGCGGCCTCCAGTGGCACCCACTCTCCATCGACCAGCACGGCCACGTCATCCAGATCGCCGATCCCGGTCCCAATCTCGGCGCACTCTTCGTAGTGGCCGTCGATCCGGCCTGCCTTAAAATACTTTTGGATGAGGGCCCGGCCACGTATCGTGGACCCACTCACCGCAGCGAGGTCTGGCCATATGATCTGCAGCCAGGCGTGGTCGGTAAGATCATCACCACTCGGCGTGGTCACCCTGTTCAGCGGACCGGTGAGTTGCGGCTTTGGGTGCGTTTGGCGAGCAGAGACAAGATGCCAACCGGCCTCACATCCTCACGTCGTCTTCTGGGACCTCTGCCGCCGGATCGAGAACCGCTCGATGCCGTCTTCACCACTTGCCGCCTCCACGGCCCCGGCCAGCCGGAGTGTCCGCAATGCTTGCACGAGGTGTTTTTCCGTCCGCGTGCCGGTGGTGGCCTGAAGCCTCCTGACGGTCTGATTCGGTTCGAAATTCAACGAAAATATGACGAGCCGCTCTGTCGGCGTGAGATCGAAAACTGTCATCATTTGCTTCTCCTATAGGAGGTCGTCGTGCCCCTCCACAGATAAATACCCAATTCGTGAGTGTTTTCACCTTTTCCTCGAAAAACTTTTCCTTGTTTTCTTTTATCCGAAGTCAAATGCCACGAATTTCCGCATCTGCTTTTCATTGATCAAGGGAAGAATCTGCTCATATGTGAGGCTCCCCGTTTCGAGGAGGGCCTTTCCAATCTGGGTGATGGTCTCCCAGTTGGCCTCAACCCAGGTGGAAGCCCGAGCTTTGTACTCTTCTAGACCTCGGGCGATGGTCTTCCCACGCTGCTCGTACCGGCTCAGCCGCTCCTGGGGGACCTCCCCCTCATGTCCGGTCCCCAGCAGAGGTGTGGCATAGCAGGCAGCGGTCCAGGCGTTGTCGAGGTCGCCATCTGAAGCCCCGAGTATCTCTATAGTCCGCCAGGTACAGGCATCCGCCTTGGCAGTGGCCGCCGGACCAGCGAGGTGGATGGCTAAGTAGGCGCGGGGCTTGTCCTTTACCAGATCGCCGGTCACGGGAAATCCAAACTCCATGGGGCCCAGTGCGCGGTGAGCCTCCTATCGGCGTGCTGAGCAGCCTACCGGTTTGCCGACTGTGGGCCTCCTATTAAACGATCTTCCTCAGTCTGGAATTTCCAGGGTGCCGAACACTGGTATATGAGTGTCTAAGAATTTCTCATCTTGATTCAAGGTCCGGTTGTTCGCCGCCGTAGTCTCCGCGTGGAACTGGACTGCTGTTGAGATTGTGTTGCGCACCATTCCGGATTGCTCGTCGACGGCGACGATCGTCGTAGGCAAATCCGCATTGCGGCGCATCTTGCACGATCCAATCTTCAGGGACCCCTGCGCGTCTAGACCATCATCCTTGTATACGTAGTAGCAGACATCGAGTGACTTATCCAGCTCCGAGTACATGTAGATGCCGCTCGTGGCCCAGGCACCATCGTTCGCCCCGGCTTCGTCATAACCCTTGCGACTGCCCTGGATCGGAGTCAGGATGCAGATACCCCTACCATCGTTGGCTGTGAGCGCGTAATTCTTGACGTCCTGCACGATACTGACCTTGTCGGCCTTCTCGTCCCTGTTGCCTGGTGTGCTGAGTAGAGTGAGGTAGTCGATAATCACCAGATCGAGCGGCGCCTTAGCGTTCTCCCGGTCGATGATGGATTTCACGTCGGCCCAGGTACGGCTGGCGCCGGGTGAATACACGATCAGGTTCTTGGCCATCGACTGCTGGTATTGCGGCACATACTTCTCGAAGAATACCCTCTTCTCTTCCTCCGTAAAAAGTCCGCGTTCAAGACGCTTTTTACTGAAACTGTTGTCCGCGAACTTCGTCTTGTGCCGGACGTACAAAATCGAGTACGAATCACTCTCCTCATTGACGTCTGTTTCGATTGGGATATGAAGCACGCGGAAACCGGCCTTGGCCGCGTTGAATCCAATGGTGCGCACCATGCAGGTCTTGCGGTTTCCGACAAAGCCGAGCACGCCGACGAGGTCCTGGCGCCGCAGGCCTCCGCAATGGTTGTCGATCGCGATCATCCCGGTAGGGATGAACAGGTCGTTGTACTCCCGATCCTGCTCCGCCTGTTCGTAGCGGTCCTTGATGCCGGGTGCCAAAGACGCCAGCGTGCCACCGACCGCAGGCCGGTCATCTATCAACACGCCGTTCTGAAACTCCCCGAGCACGTATTTGATCGCAGACTCGGGTCCCCGCAGGACCGTCTTCTCCTTGTCCCGCAACTGGTACTCGTTAATCGCGATCTCACTGCCGATGGCGAACAGGCGCTGCAGGCGGTACTTCTCGTACTCCTCTTTACGCTGATCAAGCTGGGTATCGAGATCGTCGGGATGGAACAGCGTTAGCTCGTCCGCATACTGGTCGTACTGATCCATCACCTCGTGGAGAACCTTGCTTTGCGAGTCACGTGTGAGGACACTGTTGATCGCTTCGCGGCTCAGCGCCATCTTGTGTTCGAGATAGTAGCCGTTGACCGCGCACAGCACGCGCCACTCTGCCTTCGAGGTGACCTTTTCGACGAGCAGGGTATGTTTGGAGTACCACTCGTAGACGAGGTCGGTGTAGTCCGGCGACGGTTCCTTGTCCGGGCGGAACATGGCGTGAAGAATCTGAAAGTATGGCTTTTGGTTAATTATGAAGTCTGCCATCGGTACGTTTCTCCTCCTTCAAAGAAAAAGTTGAGATTGAAATCTGTTTTGGTGTCCCACAAGTAATCCGACGTCGCGTTACCCTGCGAACCGAACGCTATGCGCACCAGGTCCCGCGCCGATGCGGCGGAGAACTGTTCCGGCCTCGTCCGAGCCCCACCTGGCTATTAAGTCGTCCACGGATTTATTGGCTGTCGCCACGACCTGGCCCACTTCCGCATACACCGCGTCGACCACCTCAATCAGCTTGCCGATCTGGAATGGGGTCGGGTTGCATTTATCCACCTCATCCAAGAACAAGGCGGGGCGGTACCCAGCTTTCGCCGCCTTCACGATGCCATCCACGGTCACGGTGGGAAGCTTCGTGGGCTGGGCGTACTCATCCCTATGGCGGTTTTCCCAGGCAAGATACTCCTGGAGCAGCCTGCTAGTACTTACCCGCCAGACAGCCTTGACGTCGTCACGCTGCTTCCACTCTTGGACTGACCAGTTATGCAGCGTTTTGCGATACAGTGCGGTGATCATGTGTGTCTTCCCCGTCCCGGGGCCTCCGAACAAGTAATGGGAATCGCCCGGATGCGCCTTAAGCAGATCGATGATCTCTTGCTGCCGCTGGGCAGGAAGCTGAGAGTGCTCATAAGGCTCCAGGGTGGCCAAGTTGGCTTTACTGAAACGCAGGGACACAATCTCCTTGTTGGCCCAATCAGCCCAAAATGAATGAAGCTGACGGCAGTAGCAGACTGCCGAGGGCACCTCGACTTCAAGCCCCGTTTTAAGCCCGTGCTGCAGACCGTACAGCACCTGCTTGCCCTGGCACATCGGGCATTCCATTTGCCTCCGACCGACGCGCTCCCGCACTTCAGGATCAAGCGGTGGAAACACTACAGGCGAGCAAATCCGCCAATCGTCTTCCCGGAGCAACTCGGCGGTGTACGCGGCGGTGAAGGGATTTGGGTAGATGCCCGCGAGCATCTTCCACTGCCGCAGAGACTGGAGATCGTCCCAAGTGAACCTCGGAGGTACAGAGCACTCCGGCGCGTTGTCGGGCGCAGCCTTCGAAAGCGCCTCGGGCTTGTAGATTGTCTCTCGCGTCCATTGCGGGGCTACTACGGTGATGACGTCGGACATGACTCTCCTCCTATTCGATCTTGAACAACGACTTGACGCTGGCCCGCTTGGCCTGCTCCGCCTCGGACGCGAGCGGATGGTTGCGCGTTGAGGCGGTTACGGGGGCGCTGAGCTTACGTTGGACAGCTTTAGCCTGGCGGTCGACGTCGTCGGCCATCTTGTCGAGATCGGACAGGATGAAATCCAGACTGTCGCCCCTACGGCGGGGCAATTGGGAATCGTGGTCAGCATCACCAAGGCCGTAGTAAGGGAGCTTCATGGCTGCGGTCAGCGTCGCCAGCAGATCGGCTCCGCCATCTCGGTCGGCAATCTCCGTGAGGCGCGAAGGCCATGCGGTCTTTGCGGCGTGAAGTTCACGACGGGGCGAGGTGATGGTTACCCAGACCTCCTCAGCAAGGCGGCCTCCGGAAGTGGCTGGGAAGCTGACCGATGACGGCGAGCGGGCGGGATCGGGACGTGAGATTGATGAAGCAGGAGAAGGTCCACTGGCAGCGATAGCGGGTTCGGCGATAATAGAGTCAGCCACAGAGGAGCTTGCAGTTGCTTTCGCTTTTGCCTTAATGGTGCCCTGGGTGTCATCAGAACGGTTGAGGGGATTGACAACGACTGCCGACGTAGCCGGTACTTCTCCTGGTCCTTCTTCTCCTGTACTTGTTCCAGGTACTTCTTCGGGTTCAGTTTCTGATACAACCCGATTCTGATCCTGAACTACCACCCGTTCAGTTTCTGATACAGCCTCATTCAGACCCTGAACTATATCAGCAACTGAACTACACGCACCCCCCTTCAGTTTCTGAACCACCACCCGCGCCAACACGTTAGGCACAATCTGATACCAATTGCACCCTGAGCTGTGCTCTGTGATGGTCAGTATTTTTGCGGCTTTCAACCGCTGAACGCCTTCGCAGGCAGACGTCTTTCCAAAGCCTGTCTCAAACGCGATTGTCCAGTAGTTGAGCCATGTCCGGTTGTGGCCGTCGAGGTCTGTGTGCGCGGCGATGCACAGGAGCACCAGGTGCTCACGACGTCCCAGACCCAGCGACTTCAGCCTTGCCCCTTGCTGAAAGGCCCAACGCAGCGCGAGCCCGTTGTGCCAGTTCAGCTTTTCTCCGTTCCAGATCGTCTCCTTGCGCGGCTGGGAGGTTGCCTCCCCACCGACGGTTGTGGCTGGGGTGCTCACTGCTGCACCTTTGCTTCCGGGCGATCCCGGGCTGCAAAGATCGAATAGGTCGAGCGCCCAGCGCGAAGCAGTTTGATCCTGAAGTGATATGGCTTGTACTTCGGTTCTGCGGTCATGCTGTTCTCCATTTTCTGCGGCATCATCGCCGCACGAAGATAGATACCCAAGCACGGGGTCAAAGGCTGATTATGGAGTCGCCTTTTTTTTGCAAACGCATACGGAAGGCCTAATCCGTTAATGATTCGCTTCGCATTTCCGATTCTGATTTCTGAGGCCCACGTTGATGATCAGTGCCAGAGCCATGGCCGCGATGCCAACGACCGAGAGTTGTCGGCGAACCGCGATTGATCTGGTTATCCTGCTGCTCAGGATGAGATGGCCCCTAGACCTGCGTGGCATGATCACTTGGGAGATAACGGGCCAGTCCGGCTATCTCACCTGCCGAGGCGCTGGCGCGATCCGTGTGGGTTGTCGATCGAGATGGTGGTGCAGCAAGATTGACATCGGGCAGCGGCACCATGGTCTTGTCCACGCCGGTGCCTCCGGTGGTGATGGCAATCTCGCAGATGGGCACCGTCTTCAAGGCGTTACGCTGTCTGCGACCCGTCCCCAATAATGCTTCACCGTTCTAACCATTCCCGGGATACGTAATCAGCGTACACGCGCTGCAAGGAGGAAGCACTATGCATCGGCCGGCTGGCCTCTTTGGCGCTCCGCCAAAAAGTCGACGGCGAAGCGATGATCTGGTCCCGAACGGGCTCGGTGTACCACGAACCGAGTTCTCTGGCGATCCTCGCCGCTCTTAAGGAAAAGGAAGGAAGCGACGCCGAGGCATACCTTTATTACTTCAACTCGGAAAAGCTGATGAAAGAGGTGGTCGCGGCGCCCGGTTCTCATTCACCGGTCGCCGTCGCGGAGGAGCCGCGCGTCGCTCTTGGCCTCAGCCGCGTCATCTCTTATGCGCCGAAGGTGATCGACAGTGACGGGAAGCAACGAGTTCTAGATGCCAGCGGACAACTTGCTGGTTGGGAGCGTTGGCCCCATGCTTTGTATTCCGATAGGGTAAAGGAGCAGCAGGACGATTATAACCGGTATCTCCGCGCCACCCATCTCCCTGCTTCTGTCAATACCAGGCCGCAGTATCCGCGCTTCTTTCTGGGCTTCACCTTCGCAGAGCGGAATGCTCTCGCCCAGCAAGGATTCCCGCCGCCGTTCGCGGATGGTTATTCGATCCCCGAATGGATTGAGCCGACCGGCATTCTTGACCGCGACACGCTGGCGATTCCTTTCTACGAAGAAGTGGTCCAGTTTGCGCTGTTGGTAAGCGATGCTGGTATATCTCTGCAGCAGGTCGAAGCGCAGCCGCACGACGGTCCCTCGTCCAACGCGGACCTGGCGCTCGAGCTTCGGCGCGCCCATGCCGCTCTTGGCGAGTTCCACGATTTCCTCGCTCGAGTTAAGATGACGACCTCCGCGCGCGCCTCGCTCGATGCCTGGACCGAAGCTAGCCAGTTCCCGGGGTGGAAGAAACCTTCGCAGTCGATCAATTTCGATGATCCGCCGGATTTTGTGACCGCCCACTTGGACGGCCCCGATCTTACCCAATCATTTGTCGCCCAGCTTGAGGGATACGAGAAGGCCGTGAAATCGCATCTGGATGCGGCGCGACTGCTAATATCGCAAAAGACCGCCGCTGGATTCTCAGTTTCCCATTGAATTTCAAAGCCCTATTCTAGCCGTCTCTTCAAACGGCCAGGTTGAATGTTCACGCAGCTCGTGTTCATTCGATACTTCAGCATCGGAGAACAGACCATGTACATTTGGAAGTATCTTTTCGTCAGTCCAACAGCTTGCCTTGATTTTTAGAAGTACTGCGCGGGGCAGGAGCAGACATCTTGCCAGCCAGTTGGCTTGCTCTCGATCAAAATGGCGCAATGCGAGTTTACTTTTTGGAAGCAGGGCGGGGGTCGAAATGCTCTCTTTTGCGCTCGGCAAAGCGAAGAGCGGCTGGCGCAATACTCACCGCATCCCAAGAACTCTCTCAACCGCCTCCAGGTTCCTCTGGGTGGGCTGATGCCGCCCTGCTTCCCAGCCCATAAGCGTCGCCGGATCGACCCCTAGCTTTCCGGCCATCTTCCGTTGCGAGAGACCAAGCGCCCTACGGGCTGTAGCGAGGCGCTCGGGGAGGGACATGGCCGCAGGCAACGGATTGTACGCCAGGAACTGAATGATAGCCGGCATGTAGCGGATCTCGGGGATGGTTGCGTTGCGTTCCCAGCCGGTAATCGTCGTCTTGTGAACGCCAATTTGATCGGCAACCTGCTTTTGGAGGAGTTTGAGGTCCAGCCGACGTGCGCGGATATGGTCACCTAAGCTGTTGATCTGCTTGGGGTACGTTGCGGGCTTGTGTCTGGCAGCTCGAAGCTCAAAATGGCAAAAAGGCAACGCAACAGTGAGAATCGCCAATCGCGATCAGCATGAACCGCACTCGTATTCCTACATACCGAACATGAAGGGTACCAGCATAAGCGAATGCTAGGCGAAGATTTACACATACTTCGAGGCGAGCACCAGCCCTACTCTTCCTCATATTCGCCCGAGGCGTCTCGTATCGATTCCTTTGGGCGGTCTACGAAATAAACCGGCGCAGTTGCTCGAAAGTAGCTACGGTAGAAAGAGATTGCGGCAGTTTTGATCACAAAATCTGATTCTTTCCGGGACGACCGTTCGGGAAGATGCTGATTGCGGATTGAACTTTCCAAAAAAGCTTTCGCTTCAACGAGTGTTCGTCCGGATCGACAAATGTCATCAACAATTAGTATTTTCACACCATTTGCTGTTCCGAAATCTTGCAGAGTGAAACCAAAACGATTGAATGGATTGTTGAATCCCACTGGTGCGTCCAGGTGACTCAAGGAAATTACAGGCACGATCTTTTCATCTCCAAGCTGTTTCGACAATATGCCCGCGATGATTAGGCCACCCCTTGGGATAGCTACAATTAAGTCGGGCAGGAAACGATCCCCGACGAGTTGATTTGTCAGTTTCTTGACCTTCTCCACAAGGTTTGGCTGGTTGTGATCCTGGGAGGTTGATCGTCGAATAACGAGCACTGTACCAATCAGTGTCCCGATAAGGATGCACGCGAATACGAGGAATCCGTAAATCCGCTGCGATTCCGGCAAGAGGTTGATCACGGCGATTACGACGCCGTCGGAAATGAGGGCAATAAGAGCAACGACCCTTGCCTCCGGGGGTATTAGTTTCAAGATTTCGTACCACTTCCCGTTCCCACGTCTTTCAGTGGCACGGTCCCGGCTGGTTCTTGTCGCCATTCTTGCGAGACCTCCTGGACGCACACTTATTCTACTCACCACATCTCTTGAGAGCTTCGGACACATGTGACCGGCTATCTGAGAACCGCGCCTGCATTCGTTGGTATCCTTAGCGGCGGTGTGACGCACGGCGAATTGACTGATTCGCGTGGCGAGGCGCACTTCAACACCAGCAATGGTTCTGGGGAGATTTTCGTCCAAGGACGCAGCTTATTTCGTGGTCGCCTTGCGGGGCGGCACGTCGTTTACATTTGATTTGGATATTTGATGCTATACAGTACGCAACTGTGAAGCATCCTCCCGTTCTTGGTGAGTTTGGCAAGTAATCTTGGCCCACTTGTGGCAGTTAACTCTGGCCCATCTATGGCAGCTTGCTGGACAAGGTAGAGGGATGGAGATGCGCTGTGCTCCGGGCTGGAGCGTAGCGAAAGCCCGGAGCACAGCGCGGGCATCGATCAGCCCGTGGTTTTGGTCCTGCCTTTCTCGACGGTTCGCCGGAAACGGAAGCTGTCGGCGCCGGTTTCGATGATGTGGGCCCGGTCGGTAATGCGGTCCAGCAGCGCCTTGCATAGCCGAGCGTTGGGGATCACCTGGGTCCATTCGGAGAAGGGCAGGTTCGTGGTGATGATGACGGTGTCCTTCTCTGCTCGTTCGGCGATGACCTGGAAGAGGAACTCCGCCCCCAAGTCGGCCATCGGCACATAGCCCACTTCGTCGATGGCAATCAGGTCATAGCGTTCCCATCGGGCCAGCACGCGGCGCAGTTGCAACTGCTGCTTGGCTTCGACCAGTTCGTTTACCAGTGCAGCAGCTGTGGCAAAACGTACTCGTCGCTTCTGCCTGCACGCAGCCACGCTCAGGCCAGTGAGCAGATGCGTCTTGCCGGTGCCGCAATCACCGATCAAAATGATCGGCTCAGCGCGTTCGATGTAGCCACCCTGCGCCAGTTCGTGGATCTTGGTGGCCGCGATCTGCGGTGCCTTGCTGAAGTCGAACTCATCGAGCGTCTTCATGCGCGGCAAGTGAGCATCCTTGATCCGTCGTGCGATGGTGTTTCGTTCGCGCTCTTCCAACTCAGCAGCCAGCAGTGCTTCCAGATATCGCAGGTAAGTGAGTCGCTGCTTGATGGCCTCTTCGGCCAGTGACGCGCACTGGTCGGCCACAGCAGGCAGGCGCAGGGCGCGGCACTGTTGCGCCACGGCGGCTTGTTCCAGGTTGTCGATGGAGGGCTTCATGCATGCACCTCCACGGTGTTGGATAGTAGCTGGTCATAGTTGGTCATCACCGGCAGTGGCCGTTCGTAGCGAGCAAGATCGCCGATGGCGATGGCCGCGATCAAGGGACGGTTCATCTGCTCGGCAGTGAGCAAGTGCCGGATGGCGGCGGCATCATGACAGCCCATCGACAGCGTCTGTTCGACAGCAATACGCAATCGGTCCCAGCCATGGCTGGCGCCGAGTTCGAGCAGTTCGATCATCTGCCGTGTCCCCTCGGATCGGCCATGCCGCAGGTTCAATAGGTGCCACAACTGATCGAAGGATGCCGGCCATCGCCCCGCCTGCCGCCACTGTGCCAGCGGAGTCGAGCCCACCAGTGCGCCCGGCTTCTTGCGCAGCACGTCCAGATAGTGCTCCAGATCGAGGATCTTCTGCTGGCGGCTATAGCTGCGTTCATGCCAGGCAACCCGCTTGCCTCCATGACATAGCTCAACTGCAGCGGCATGAACTCTGGCTTCAACCTTCGTGCCTGGCGGCAACGGAACCGAGTAGCGGTTGGTCCGCACCCGCACGCACCGCAGGCTATCAACTGTTGGAAAGCTGATCTCGGCCAGATCGAACGGCTCAACGGCCAGTGGCAACAGATGCGGCTGTTCGTTCAGCATCGCGGCGCCAACTGCCTCTGTGCGCCCGCTCAGAATGCGTCGCCGGTCTTGGTTCGAGCAGTACTCCAGATATCCATTTAACTCATCGAGGCCGGTCGCTGCCGGAACGGGCACCCAGTGGTTGCGACGAAAGTACCCACCCTCGCCTTCAACGCCACCCTTCTCGTTCCCACGAGCCGGATTACAGAACTCGCTCTGATAGCGCCAGTGAGAACGGAAGGCGATGAAGCGACTGGTCTCTTCCCGCCGATGGCCGCGCAGGATCTTCTTCACCGCACTCGAAAGGTTATCGTAGCGGAGGAGCCGGAAAACCCGCCAAAGTATCGGAACGCCAACTCGTGGGCCTCAAGAAATGCTTGCTGCGTGGCGTGCGTGTAGGCCCGATGAAACGCTCCGCCGCTGGCCATCGAACGCATCTCGAACACCTGAAGCTTGGTCCGCTCGCCATCGAGATCGGCGTACGACTCATACCAATCCACCTGCGCTTCCACGCCTTCGGAAAGGACATGCTGATGCGGACCCACCGCTGTCTGATCCACGTTCCGCCGGCGCTTTCCGATGTGTCCGAGCACCGGGTCTTTCCTATCTAGGGTTGCTCTCTGTACGCCAGAGGCCCTTTTTCAGTTGTATCTCTCCCGTCTTTGTTCCCCATCCCAAGCCTCAGTACAAGATGGGAGGAATAGCGCGCAAGCGCAGACCTCCCGTTCCACAACCCTTAGGAAGAATCCGTGCCCCTCGATCAAACCGGCTATCGCAACACCTTCCCTCTCACCAAAGTCCTTGACCGCCTCTTTCTGGGCGGCTTCAAGGACGCTGAGGACCTCAGGTCCGGCAACCTGTCTGACCTGCCCACCTTGATGGCCAATGAGCGCCGGCAGGAATGGGCCCAGACCGATCATCAGATCTTTGTCACCGGACACATCCATGGCGAAGTGCTTGAGGATGACGGTGGCATCATGCACTACACCTGCCCGTCGCTGTCGGCGGCAGATCGATGGCATGAATGCCGCGGCTACAACCTCAACCGCCAGGCGATGGCTGCGATCATTCTCGATGAAGAGGATGGTCCTACCAACTTCGTCGTCTCAGCGCGCCAGAACCGGACCACCGTCGGCTTCAACATCAAGAACCGATCGAGGGCGGCCTAACCCACAACAGTTAGGAACACCTACCGACAGCGCGCCTACCGCCGGCGCGCTGTTGTCGCATTAGGCAGGACAGAACCATGAAACCCTTCTCCGCACAGATCAAGAAGCCCGCACGAAGGGCCGGACTGGCCGCGATGCCCACCCGTGTCATCAAGACAGGCGCAAGCCGGGCTGTGGTCGGCGGAGTCGCGCGTTCAACCAGGACCGCTGGCGCTCGCAGGTTCTGCGGGGTTTGATTCCTACAAGAAGACGACCGCGAAGGCCCAGCCAAAACCAGCAGCGCGGCCCACGACAGCCAAGAAGGCCAAAGCCGCATAATCCTCAACTTCCAGGCCTTCCAAACGGGGTCTGCCAGCGCAGGCCCCGTTCGTTTTCGCCCGTCTGCCCGCCCTTTTTCTGTGCTGCCGCTTCGCGTCAGACTTGGTTGGGCCCAGCCGACGGGCTTGAGTACCTTGCATGAGTGCCCCATCATTCAACGGTGAAGGGTATTGGAATCCCAAGCTCCGTGCACCTTTGCTCCGTGACCTCGGGCACATACTGCAATTTAGATCTCGTGGTACCCACAGGGTAGGTTGCCAATCACCAACAGACACATTCAAAAGGAGGTTTCGTACAAATGTCTCGATACGCTGACGTAACATTCAGGTGGTTGTTTGTTGCAGTTATCATCTCCATGATCGCCATTGAGCCTCGGGCCAACGCGATCCAGGCAACAACGAATCAACCGAATCGTATGACTCAAAACACTGAACAGGCGGTTATCAAAAAAACTGTACAACAAAAGTTAGGCCAATCGCCTTTATTCAAAATCAATAAGATTTCAGTGGCATCTGATTTTGCATTAGTGCTTTGGGTCCAAGGAGAAGGTGGGGGCGTAGTGTTGTTAAAAGAAACATCTGGAACCTGGAATATCCTTGCCCATAGTGGCGGATGGTATGGGTTGAAAGACCTGAAGGAATATGGAGTGCCACAGGAGATTGCCGAACGGCTGCTAACCCAAGCTGATCCCAAATGGCGCAATTACGAATGAATCCAGCCGCATTCCTATCAGCCTGTGGCAAAAGTCGAGAAGCCCGAGGTTCGTGCTATCTCAAGTCCGAAAATCCGGACTTGGAGCACCCAGGCTTCGTACTGAATCTCAGTCGCTGGATGTGAACCCGCCCGACGCCTATCGTCGCATGCGTCCTTCGTCATCTTACGGGGTGCATAGGTCGTTATATGCGGCTGAGTTCTGAGCCTTCAGAAGCACTATGAGAGTCCAAATTCCGATTGCGGTTCCTATTGGAAACTCAGTTAGATTTACCAAGGCAATAATTGCCGCGATAATCGACGCGGTGCTGCCCCATTTTTGCAGGGTAAGTAGCCCGATTGCAGCAATTAAACCCGACAAAACAGAAGCCCAAGCCGCGAATATAACAACGCCCGTGATGAAACGGATATTCTCGGGGGTCTCATCCCAATGCTTATAGCCAACCCAGAGGATGACGATGTTCAGTGCGACATTCGCCAACCAACAGAAAGCGAGAGCCCGGAGTTTCCTTCCAAGACCAATATGCAGTAGCGGGACAAATGGCTGTGAGTGACCTTGCAAAACGTATCCCTTAGCGAGCTGCTCTAATAGCGAAAGGGAAACGAAGATGAGGCATGGGACGCGTGGTCGTTACACGCTTGAGTTCAAGCAGGAAGCGGTTCGACTGATCGAATCGGGCCAGACGATGGCGGCAGCAGCGCGCATCGCAAGTAGCCATGTCCAGAACTGCGGTACCGATGTTTCTCGGTAGCCCACTGGGTCTAGTTACTCCGCGCACGCATGCACGACGCTACGCCGGACACCGGCGCATGGCTTCGTGCAGTTGTGCAAGGCCACTTCAACTACTACGCAGTACCCGGGAATCTGGACAGCCTCGGCATGTTCCGGGAGCGGGTGCTTAGCATGTGGTGGCACGTTCTGTGCCGTCGCAGTCAAAAGCGTGGGGTGACGTGGGAACGCATGATCGCGATTGCCAAGCGGTGGCTTCCTTCTCCACGCGTGCTCCACCCTTATCCCGCGCAACGCTTCGCCGCCAATCATCCGAGATAAGAGCCGCATGCGCTAGCGAGCGCTCGTGCGGATTCTGCGCGGGGGGTATCAGGCAACTGGTATCCCTACCGCGACCCAGTGATCCATCCGAAGCGGTTATTAACTGTAGATATCCGGCCAACGCGCTCATCGACATAGTTCAGGCGGTCCAGAGATCATGCGCTGGTCATCGATCCATTAACTCATCGCGACCAGACTTGCTAGTCCGCGGGAGTCGATGCGTTGCGTATTTTCTTTGAGACTAAACAACTTTCAGGATTAACCAATAGGGTGGTAAATATGATTGCCGCGCGAGGAATCCGAGTAGAATTCCCTCACAGTTTCCCTCACAACAAAGTTCTCACCCCTTGCTGGGGAGGGCTTGGGATTCCCGCGCCTTCCGTTCAAGTTGTTCAAATGATTGATTAGAGGAGATTTTGAAGAAGAGCTGAATGAAGCGCTGGCCATTGGCATCAAGTTGCTTAGAACTCCGTACATCGGCTTGGCTGTTCCTGATCGCCTCCGAAAAAATCCTCAGATCTACGCCGAAGAGGTTTTCGCAACCGCTGAATACAACGAACGGTTTGGCAATGTCGTTCGGACGATCGTTGACAGAGGAGTAGGCGAGGGGACGCTCCTGCTTCTCGCGAAAGAGCTCACGGAGCAGCTCGACGGCCCAAGGCCTGCCGGATTATCGGATCGAGCCCTCATTTACGGCGTTTACGAATACGCTTGCACGTCAGGGCGCAGTAAGTACAAGAGGCAGATCGAGAAGGCTTTTGCAGAATCAGCAGATGGTGATCTGGTGGCTGCGCATATTGTGGGTGTCGGCATGCAGATGGAGCAGGTCGCGAATCTGGCCTCCCTCGAACGTCTGGGGTTCGCGATCCTGGTTCCCAAATCACGAAATCCGTCGGCCAAGATTCATGTTGCGATTGAGAAGTTGTTGCACAATGACGAGGCTAAAGGAAAGGCGGCCGCATTTGCCAGAGTCGTTGCCAGGTGCGACGGACCAAGACTAGCAGTAGAGAAGTTACTTGAACACTACAGTGATGGGGAAAGGAGAGCTTGACTCAGTGAACTGGACTGGCAGGCACGCATCCTGTCTCGTGCTGGCCCCCGGTTCGTTGGCCAAACAAAGATCGCAACGCTCTGGTCGTACCCGTGAACTAAAGCCTCTTCCTGAGATATTCAAACACGACGTACCCAATCAACGCCGAGCTCGTGGCAATAAGAAAATTCTTATCCGTAAGGATATCGTTCAAAGCGAATGCAAGACTTTTCCCGGGTCCATTGCTTGAGTCAGTTGGCCTCCCGAACATCCGCTTATACGGTCTGCGCCATATTGCGGCCACCCTGGCCCTGGTCGCAGGCGTCTAACCCAAGTTCGTCAGTGAGCAACCCGGGCGTGCCTCCGCGGCGTTTACGCTCGAGGTCTACTCGGACGTTCTCCCGCATACGCTATAAACGCAGCCGCTCTGAAGGTTGAAGCAATGTTGACGGCCGCCTGAAACACTTTGGAGCAATTGTCCTTTTGGTTCCAGACGATTGCTCCGCAGTCTCTTTTGTCAGGCAATTTAGCTTCAGCGTACAGCGGAATCGACGCAATCTATCGGTGTGTTTTTTCGCTCTGAGGTATCGATTATCCTAGATTGCAGTGATCTCTTTGGAACGTGCTTGTATGAGAACTGGCCGATGCTCGGCCGCAGAGGGCACGGAGATCAAACTGATTGTGCCTGCCAGTTGGAAGCTTTTCTACATTTGCGACCCCGGTGATGATTGCGGCCTCGAACATCTGGTATTCGATCAGTGCGGATCGGACGCGGCGCGCAGGGACGGCTGATCTTCCGACGGGAAGGTGTCTGCCCCCGCATTCTGTGGTCCCTGGGGAAAACTAATTTTCTTCACCAACTCTCTGTACTCTGGTTCATCTCTCAACAAGAGCAGATCCGATTCAGATACGCACGCGAGGACATGAGTTTCATGGCGGTCGTAAGCTTCTTTCAGCAATTGCAACGCTTCGTGTTTCTTGCCCATCAAGACGCATGTCTTGGCCATCGTAGTTCCCGATAGTTTTCCGGCCCGGAAATACTCCATTTGTTTGTTGTAGAGTCCGGTCAGCAGTCCGCGCTCGCCATCCCGCTTATAACCGGCTCGCGCTGACGCGACGATGTCTTTCAGCACCGGATCATTTTCACCATCGGCGGTCTTTTGGCCCTCCTCGAGGTAGGACGGGTAGTCCTTAACGATCAAGTTGATGTTCATGAGGTAGTGGTGAGGAGAGAGAAACTCGGGGGCGGAGCGCTCCACATCTTTGATTACTGCTAGCCCCTCGTCTTTCTTGCCAGCATTGAATAGCATCCAACCCTTGTCGGCAAGAATTGAATGGGATGTGGGATCGAGTTCCTGCGCCTTTTCGTTCTCCTCCAGCCCTTCGGCAAATCTTCCCTGTACCGAAAGAACATTTGCATACCATTTGCGCGCAACAGGGTCTCGGGGATTTAACTCGATGGCGCGCCGAAACTCTTTTTCGCCGTCCGCAAAATCCCAACTGCCCCACCATTCGGCAAAAGCCAGAGCACGATGCGCTTCCGCAAGAGAATCGTCCAGTTCGACGGCCTTTCTGGCAGCAGCGATCGCGCGAGTATAGGCCTCGCTGTCTGGCATAGTGGAGTATTCCCGAAGTAGATCGTAGGTATCTGCCATGCCGACGTATGCCTGGGCATCACCAGGATCGTGCAAGATTGCCTGAGTAAAGCAATCCAAAGCTCGATTCAGGCTTTCAGGAGTCCGCTGATTCCACTCGTAGCGGCCTTTTAGATAGAGGTCGCGTGCCTGGCTCTTTTCGGAGTCGGTGACTGATATCGGCGTTCCACGCGTTCTTTCTTGAGTTCTGTCGGCGAACAAGTTCTCCAATGACCTGGATAGCCGCTGGCTGGCCGTGCCTAACCCAGCGGAGTAGACGCTGATGCCGACAAAACTGGCAAACAGCAGCAAACCAACAAATGCCTGCAGCCATTCTTGTTTCATGAACGGCTGTGAGGCGCTTGCTCTCGGGATGTGGGAGCTTTCTGTCGCAGGCGGCTCTGGCCCGGAGAACTGCGCGCTCGAAGGATAAAGTTGCACGGTTGCTTCCGAGGCAACTTCCGCTCCCCGTGCAGAGGTCGACTTTAACCAATCATCCAATTCACGGGTAAAGGCGTAAACCGATGCGCCACCTCTGCCTGGCAAGCGATGGATCGGCAGACCACGATTCGTCTCCCAGCGTTTAACCGTTCGTTCGACCTTGCCAAGATAAGTTGCAATTTCTTTCCAGGAGTCCAGGCGCATGCCGGGGCCGCCCATTTCTCCATTCGAGTGGTTTGCAGAAGGCGGCATGAACTTTCCTTAAGTTCAGGGCAAAAGTCACGAATTGTCTCAATCAGTCCCGAGGTGTCACTTGCCGCGGACCCGATGTGGCCTGATTATCGCATTTGACGGAACCAGCGGCAACGCCTAAAGCGAGCTCCAAACCGTGGCCTTCAATGCGTTTGCCTTCCTCGAGTGCTTTGCTCCGCGGACGGGGACAGGCTAGCAAACCCGCTCATGCAAGAAGTTTGACGCATTTTTTCGAAGAACGGCGCTTTAAACAACAGGAGCTTGGATGTGAGCGTAAGAGTCTTGCCTTGCGACGGACCCGCCTCGGTCCTCGCCTTGATGCAAATCCACTGTGGCTTTCGACGGCGCAGGCCGTTCCCCCTTCAAACAGTGTGTTTGCGCTGCTGCTGAAGATTATGGCCGGCCTGCAGGGGGTTCGTCCTGAGGATTCGGCCCTTTAGTCCCCCAACTGAAAAGCATTCCCGGAGGTCGTTTCGTGATCGTGACCCGGCTCCTTTCCTTCCATCCTCGTTTTGCCTCGACTTGCAGCCTCGTGGTTCTTTTGCTGCGCTCGGCCGCCTTGGTTCTTCTCATCGGCGTTGTCCTGGGCCCTGCCGTGCAGGCGCAGACCGGGACGGGCGAATGGACCTGGATGGGCGGCAATCCTGGCACGCTGGGCGAGATCCCAACCGCGCGCGGCATGCTCGGTGTGCCGTCGGCACAGTTCTCGCCCGGTCCACGCCAGTGGAGCGCGGTCTGGACCGGCGCCGACGGCAGCTTCTGGATCTTAGGCGGTTTTGGAAACGACGCAACCGGAGCCTCCGGTTCGTTCAACGATCTTTGGCGGTTCACCCCGGTCACCAATCAGTGGACGTGGGTGAGCGGAAGCGCATCGCTGAACGCCTCTGGCATTTACGGCACGCTGGGCTCGCCCGCGGCGGCCAATTCGCCTGGCGCGCGCTATCAGGGGGTCACCTGGGTGGACAAGAGCGGCAATCTCTGGCTCTTCGGCGGCTGGGGATACGACTCTGCGGGAACTCAGGGCTACCTGAACGATCTATGGATGTATAACAACGCCACGAACCAGTGGACCTGGAAGAGTGGAAGTAACCTCGCCAATCAGTTCTCTGCATTTGGAGCCGCCGGCCAATCCAGCACCAGTTACATTCCCGGATCGCGCTACAGCGCTATGAGTTGGGTGGATGCAAGCGGCAACTTCTGGCTCTTTGGCGGTCAGGGAGATTACCTCGACAACTCCTCAGAGATAAATGTCGCCATGAACGACCTGTGGAAGTACTCTCCTTCGTCCGGCGAGTGGACCTGGTACGGCGGCGAGGTCCCGGGCAGCTACGGCACCCTGGGCAACCCCGCAGCCGGGAACCTACCAGGAGAACGGACCGGTGGCGCCACCTGGGTCGATGCCAGTGGAACCCTTTGGCTATTCGGTGGCTTTGGACTCGACGCGCAGTCGCAGGTCGGCGTTCTTGGGGACCTTTGGAGCCTGAATCCGGCTAACCAGCAGTGGACCTGGGTGAGCGGGCCGAATGTGGCCAACTCAACGGGTGATTATGGCGTCCTTGGCGTTGCCTCGAGCTCCAACCACTCTCCAGGCCGCATGTTCACGAACGTCTGGCAGGATAAGAGCGGCAATGTCTGGATATTTGGTGGCGGCGCCGTCAACACCGCCAACCAGCCAATCCTCTTGAACGACTTGTGGGAGTACGCCCCAACCACGAATCTTTGGACCTGGGTCGCCGGGACACCGCTGGCAGATGTGAGTCAGTTTGCGGTCAATGGCGTCTATGGGACGCTTGGGATACCGGATGCCGCCAACATTCCTGGTGGCAGGGTCGGGGCCGCAAACTGGACCGACCAACAGGGCAACTTCTGGCTCTATGGAGGAAACTGGGGTCCGTTTATCAATACCGGGATCGCTGCTCCGTATCTTTCCTTCAACGATCTCTGGGTCTACGATCCACCCGCCTCGGCCACCGCGCCCCAGGCTGTACTCACGCCGCTGCAACTAAGCTTCTCCACACCGACGGGCGTAACCGCCCCTGCGCAAACGGTAACGCTTAGCAATTTCGGCGCGGCCGCGCTGACCATTGGCAACATTGCCATCGGCGGCGCCAACGCCAGCGCCTTCAATGAGTACAATGCCTGCGGAACGTCGCTCGCGCCCGGAGCCAGTTGCACCATCACGGTCTCGTTTGCTCCCTCCGCATCAGGCTTCAATGCGGCCACGCTCACCGTAACCGACAATGCGGCCACAACCTTGCCCATCGCGCTCAACGGAATTGCGCAAGCGCAAACAACCCTGGCCCTCTCCACTTCTCCGGCATCCACCAGTTTAGTGCTCGCCCCTGTGAAACTGACGGCAACCCTTTCGCCATCTTCAGATTCCGCTGCTTCGACCGATGGCGAAATCGTGATCTTTCGGGACGGCAACCAGATCTTGGGCGGCGAACAGATGACCAATGGTGTGGCTACGATGACCACCACCCAGCTTCCTTTTGGAACCAGTACGCTGACAGCCAGTTATGCCGGTAATAAGTATTTTGCTGCGGCAACCAGCGCTGGGTCATCATTCACCGTCACCTATCCAACCAATCTCACCGCTACGCAAACAGCGCTGGTCTTTCTGGCGGGTGGGCAGCCGGTCACCAGCGCCAGCCGCACGTCGCTGGTGAATCTGACGGCAACGGTCACCAGCAACGGCTCGCCCGTGACGCCGGGCATTGTCACCTTCTGCGATGCTGCCTATGCCTCGTGCGTGGGCCAGGGGCTGATCGGCATCGCGCAGACCAACTCCAAAGGCGTGGCCACGTTCCCCATGCGTTTTGGCGCTGGAGCACACCAGGTTGTGGCCCGCTTTCAGGTGCAATCCACGCTCGCGGCCTCGGTTTCGCCCGTCACCGCAATCTCGATCAATAACGCGCTCACCACAGCTGGCCTGGCGTCTTCCGGCACATCTGCCGGCTACGAACTGACGGCAACGATCGCCGGCTTCGGTCCAAAAAACGCGCCCACCGGCAGCGTGCAGTTCATCGACACCAGCAACAACAACGCGGTGCTGGGCACGGTCCAGCTTGAAGGCGCAACCGAGAGCCAATCCTACGTCGTCGGGCCGGAGATTCCCGACACCGCGGGCTTCGGCTGGTACACCACGACAGCCGACCTGAACGGCGACGGCATCCCCGATGTGATTGTCGTGAACGGCGTAGCAGATCTCGCGGGAAACAATGTTCCGGAGACCATTCAGGTCTATCTCGGCAAGGGCGATGGTACATTCAACGCGCTCGCGCCGCAGCAGATCGTGGCCAATTCGCCCAGCGGGGTGGCGAGCCTCCCAATCTTTGACTCGGCTTCAATCACAATTGGCGACTTCAACCAGGACGGCATTCCAGACCTGGCCATCGGCCTTTCCCAGTCACCCACCGCAGGCGCCGCCATAGCGAACACGATCGCCATCCTGCTGGGCAAGGGCGACGGTACTTTTGCCGTGCAGCAAACGCAATTGCAACCCGTAGACGGCAGCGCATTTCTGGCTGCGCCCGTGGTGGCGGACTTCAATGGCGACGGCATTCCCGATATTCTCGCGACCTATGGCATCGTTGACTTCGACTACAGCGTGCTCTATCTGGGCAATGGCGACGGAACTTTCCAAACAGCGACAGCCACCACTCCCATAAGTTTCTTCGAGACAAGTGTCCCCTTCCCAACCTATTTTCCGGCTGTGTCCGACTTCAACGGTGACGGAATCCCCGACGTTGGGTTTGTCTCACAGTTGGGCGCGTACTCCGAAATCGGCCTGGGCAATGGGACTTTCTCAAGCGTGCTGACGGCGGACACGCTGTCCCCCCCGATCGACCAGGAGCCGGCCTACGTGCCGGTTGTTGGAGACTTCAACGGCGACGGCAAGCCGGATATGGCCGTAACGAGCCCCGGCAGCCAGATTCCCATCTTCCTCGGCAACGGAGACGGAACGTTTACCACAACCACGCAAACGCCGGCCGTAACCAACGAATCATGGAACCTGGTGACCGCCGACTTTGCCGGCAACGGCTTCGACGGATTCGCCTCCGCGAATGACGACACCACCATCAGCGTCTTCAAATCGAACGGAGACGGTACATTCACACAGCAGAACATCACCGTCGGCATCGGCCACACCGGACCACCGGGTGAAATCCCATTCTATCCAACGGGCATCGCAGCCGGGGACTTCCACAACAGCGGCCGCAAAGATATTGTTTTCTCGATTGAGGGCGATTACGCCATCCAGACCGTGGAGAACCGGCTGACTGAAGCCGCAACGGTGAAACTTGAGAATGTTCGCCTGGCCGGCAGCGGAACGCATAACATCGTTGCCGTGTATACGGGCGACTCGCTCTTTGCCACAAGCACTTCAAGCTCCGTTGCGCTCGGCGCGGAGTCTCTTAACTCCACCACCACGTCGTTCACCGTTACTCCAACCCAGGGGCTCACCGGAGCCCCGGTAAACCTGAGCGCAACGGTGGCCCCAGCCAGCGGATCTACAACGCCAACCGGCGATATCTCGTTCCTCGACGGTTCCACTGTCCTGGCGGTTCTACCGGTCAACTCCAATGGATCGGCCTCCTTCTCGAGCACTTCGTTTGTTGCCGGCATGCACAGCTTCACGGCTGTCTATAGCGGCGATGCGAACAACCTCACCAGCACTTCGCCCGTCGTCCCCGCAACCTACACTACCAATCTGCCCGCGGTCACCCTCTCGCAGACGGCGGCACTCACCTTTGTCTCCAGCGCCGGAACCACGAGCGCGCCGCAGACGTTCACCGTCACGAACAGCGGCGCCGTAAACCTGTCAATCACCGGCATCACCATCACCGGTTCGACCAACCCAAGTGTCTTTGCGCAGACCAACAACTGCCCCTCAACCCTGGCCCCCTCCGCGCTTTGCACGGTCTCCGTTACTTACACGCCAGCCGGCGAGGAAAACGATGCAGCTTACGTCTCGATCGCGGACAACGCCGTCACATCGCCGCAGACCTTAGAGGTCATTGGCATAGGCGAGGCTGCGAGCGGGCCCGGCATCTCTATCAGCCCGGCAGGCCCGCTGCGGTTCAGCGCATTGGCCGGCGCTACCAGCGCGACCCAGATAATCACCATCGCCAGTACCGGCAATATCAATCTCTCCATCAACAGCGTGTCCATCATCGGCGCAAATCCTGCCGACTTTGCCGAGACCAACAACTGCAGCAACTCGATCGCAGCAACCGGTCTATGCCAGATCTTCGTAACGTTCACGCCGGCTGCCGCGCAGTCCTACAGTGCGTCGGTTTCCATTGCCGATAACGTCGTCGGCTCGCCGCAATCCGTGAGCCTGTCCGGAACCGGCTCGGCCGCGCCCCTTGCGACGCAGACGCAGCTTTCTTCGAGCGTGAACTCGATCACCCTGGGTACCAGTGTGAACCTCACGGCGCAGGTCTCGGAGACTGCCGGGAACAGCATCCCGTCAGGCACGGTCACGTTTTACGACGGAGCGACCTCGCTCGGAACGGCGCTCCTATCTGGCAATGGAACTACCCCATTCATCACGAACGCGCTCGCCGTCGGCACGCACAGCATCACGGCGACCTACGGCGGCGACATCAATAACGCCGGAAGCACCTCGGCGGCGGTTGTCGTCACGGTGAACGCCGCAGCCACAGGCTCCGGCGAATGGACCTGGATGGGCGGAAATCAGGGCACAGTTTTAGGTTTCATTTTCGAAGGCCCCGTGACACCCGCGAACGCCCCTGTATACGGCACGCAGGGAACACCCTCGACAGCCAACCTTCCCGGGAACCGTTATGGCGCTTCCACCTGGACGGACAGCAACGGAAACCTGTGGCTGCTTGGTGGATACGGCTACGACTCAACCGGCACCAGTGGCTACCTCAACGATTTGTGGGAGTACTCCCCCACGGCCAGGACATGGACCTGGGTCGGCGGCAGTAACGTAGTCGGCGCGAATGACAGCCAATTCGGTGTCTACGGAACCCAGGGCACAGCCGCGGCGGGCAACCTGCCGGGGGGCCGAGAGTACGCCGCATCATGGACCGACAACGGCGGACGGCTCTGGCTCTTCGGAGGATTCGGCTCCGGCGCTGGACCGAGCACATCCGATTTCGGCTATCTGAACGACCTGTGGATGTACAACCCCTCCACGAACCTGTGGACGTGGGAGGGCGGAAGCAATAATCCCTCCACGGTTGCTTATACGGAGGTGCCCGGCGTCTATGGAACACGGGGAACACCCAGCACCAGCAATATCCCCGGCGCGCGTTTATACGCTTCGTTTGCAACAGACAGCCGGGGCAACTTCTGGCTCTTCGGCGGCGAGGGCGGGGACTCAGCTGGAAACCAAGCTGAATTGAATGACCTGTGGATGTTCAACCCGTCCACAGGCGCCTGGACCTGGGTCAACGGCGCGAGTGTCGTCCCTGGGGCTGCTACCAATCCGGGGTCGGGCACACCCGGCGTCTATGGAACCAAGGGCACGGCCTCCAGCGGCAGTATGCCCGGAAGCCGGCAAGCCTCTGCCGCGTGGATGGACTTGTCCGGCAACCTCTGGCTCTTCGGAGGGGGAGGAGAGGACTCGACCGGACGGAGTGGCGAGCTCAGCGACCTGTGGATGTTCAATGCCGCCAATGACGAATGGACCTGGGTGGGCGGAAGCAACACCGTGCCTGCCGGCGGAGGAAACCCTGGAGTCTACGGCACAGAGGGATCGCCCAGCGCGACGGATATACCAGGCAGCCGCTACACCGCCTCAGCTTGGACAGACACCCAGGGCAACCTCTGGCTGTTCGGCGGTCAGGGCTTCGATTCCGCAGGTAATTACGGCTCGCTCAACGATCTCTGGACCTACAGCCCGTCCGCGAACGAGTGGACGTGGATGGACGGCAGCAATCTTAGATCGCAGTACGGAAGCTACGGTACGCTGGGCGTCGCCAGCCCCTCGAACACTCCTGGATACCGCAACAGTGCGGCCGCCTGGACAGACAAGAGCGGCAACTTCTGGCTCTACGGAGGCGATGCCACAAGCGGCGGGGACAGCGTACTCTTCTATTACAGCGACCTATGGGAGTACGGGTCTCCCACAGCCACTACACCAGTGCTCACCACGCCGACGGTTACCGTGACACCCGGCTCGTCGAGCATCACCACGGCGCAATCGCTCACGGTGACGATCGGCGTCAGCGGCAACCCCACGCCGACGGGCACAGTCACTCTGACGAGCGGCAGCTTCACCTCGGCAGCGACAACTCTGACCAGCGGCAGCGCGACGATTACCGTGCCCGCCGGATCGCTGGCCACCGGTACTGACACGCTGACGGTCAGCTACGCGCCGGATTCTTCCAGTTCCTCAACTTATAACAGCGCTACGGGAACGAATTCGGTCACGGTGACCTCTCCGGCAAAGACCACGCCTACTGTGACGGTGTCGCCGTCTCCAACCAACATCACGACGACGCAAACGCTCACAGTGACGATCGGCGTCAGCGGCGGCAGCGGGAATCCCACGCCAACCGGCTCGGTGACTCTGAGCAGCGGGACTTACAGCTCCACGGCGACGACTCTCGTTAGTGGCAGTGCGATGATTACGGTTCCCGCCGGATCGCTGGCGACCAACACGGACACGCTGACGGCTACTTACACGCCCGACTCCAACAGCTCCTCGACCTATAACAGCGCAACAGGATCGAATACGGTCACAGTGACCTCTCCGGCAAAGACCACGCCTACTGTGACGGTGTCGCCGTCTCCAACCAACATCACGACGACGCAAACGCTCACAGTGACGATCGGCGTCAGCGGCGGCAGCGGGAATCCCACGCCAACCGGCTCGGTGACTCTGAGCAGCGGGACTTACACCTCAACGGCGACGACCCTCGTGAGCGGTGGTACGATGATTACGATTCCCGCCGGTTCGCTAGCCACCGGTACGGACACTCTGACGGTTAATTACACGCCGGATTCTGCCAGTTCTTCAACCTATAACGGCGCGACGGGAACGAATTCAGTCACAGTGACCGCAGCCACAGTGCAGGTCACTGTGGGCACGAGTCCGGCAGGGCTCGCGCTGACCGTAGACGGAACGAGTTATGCCAGCACGCAAACCCTGAGCTGGACAGTCGGTTCGAGTCATACGATTGCAACAACTTCTCCGCAGACGAACGGAGGAACCCAAAATACCTTTGCTTCCTGGTCCGACGGGGGAGCGATCTCGCACTCGGTGACGGCGCCATCGGCAGCCACAAGTTATACGGCCACCTTTAACACCTCGTATCAATTGACAACTGCGGCCAACCCGTCGGTTGACGGAACAGTCACGCCCACGTCGGGCACTTACTATGCCGCGGGCACTGTGGTGAACCTGACGGCAACGCCGAACTCTGGCTACAACTTCACCAACTGGACCGGCAGTGTGGCCGGCGCCGCAAGTGCATCAACCACGATTACCATGAATGCGGCACAAAGCGTGACCGCCAATTTCAGCCCAGTGGTTGTGAATGCGCCGGTGGCCTCGCTCACTCCTCCCTCACTCAGCTTTGCATCGACCACGGGTGTGGCCAGCGCGGCGCAGGCTGCGACGCTTTCAAACACAGGCAATGCGACCTTGACGATCACCGGCATCACAATCGCCGGCACAAATCCAACTGACTTCGCCGTCACCACCGGCGCCAATGCGTGCGACGCCACAGTGGCTGCCGGCTCCAGTTGCTCGATCTACGTGACCTTGACGCCAGCTTCGGCAACCAGCTTTGCCGCAACCCTCACGGTTGCCGACAACGCCTCCGGCTCGCCACAAACGACAACGCTCGCAGGAACAGGTACGGCTCCCCCAACCTTCGCGGTCAGTTCAACCACCACTCCTCAAACCGTTCAACCCGGCGGCATTGCAACGTACTCCATCACAGCAACCGCGCAAAACGGAGCGTTCCCAAACTCTGTAACCCTGGCGGCCAGCGGGCTTCCCGCAGGCGCAACCGCAACCTTCTCGCCAACCTCAATTACACCGGGCAACTCATCGGCAACTTCGACGCTGACGATTCAAACCGCAAAGCCGGTGGCTGCTCTAACCACGAAGAAGTCTCCATGGCCGCTCGCAGCGCCGGCGCTGGCGCTGATCGGATTCTTCTTCCTTCCTGGTAAGCGCCGCCGCCGCTGGATTACGCTCACCATTCTGTTGCTCGCTTCACTGGGAACATTCACGGCTCTTACCGCATGCGGCGGTGGATTCGGCATGACTTCAACTACTCCCGCAACGAACTACACCGTCACCATCACCGGAACCAGCGGCACCGTGCAGCAAACCACGACTGTACAGTTGACTGTCGAGTAAGAGGAGACCCCTTGCGACTCAGGATCAAACACGCATTCGTTCTGTTGTTGACCGTCGCTGCGGCCTCTGCTGCTCAGGCCGTTGCTCAAACACCCGCCGCTAAGCCATCTGAGGTCGGAGGCAGTGATTATCGCGCCGAACTGGCCTTGGGCTACAGCTATCTTCACAGCAACGCACCTCCCGGTGGCTGTGGATGCTTCAACATGAACGGCGGCAATGCTACCTTCGCCTGGCCGCTGAAGTCGGGGATGTATGCTTTGGCTGGAGACGTCACCGTGGCCTATGCGGGTGCAGTCTCCAACTCAAGTCAAAGCCTCACACTGAGTACCTTCACTGCGGGAGGCCGCTATCTTCCGCGGTTGGGCCACTCAACTCTGCAGCCGTTTGGCCAGGTGCTGGCCGGTCTCGCGCATTCAAGTGGAACGCTGGTTCAAGGTTCAAGTCCGGGAGCGGCTAACGCTGGTGCAGCTTTTGCCGCAATCTTCGGCGGTGGCGTCGATCTCCGCGCCACTCGCCGCTTCTCCGTGCGGCTGATCGATGCCGATTATCTTTTAACCACTTTCGATAATGGATCCAATAACCACCAGAACAACCTCCGCATCAGTGCCGGCGTCGTAGTTCACATCGGCGAGAAGTGACTTGAGGCTGAGGGAGAAACACCCAAAGAGTTTGGGCCATCCTATCTTGATAATCCGATGACGAAAAAGACATTGAACATGCGAAGCGTCTCAAAGAGGAACCTTCGCTCAACCAAGCGGCAACCAACTCAAACACAATTGCTTCGACGATCAAGGGCGCGATCGGTACTTGAAAGGCTTCATGATTAACGCCCATTTCGACTTTCTATTCCGTCATTTCTGAATTCACCTGTGTCAGAACCCACACCTTTTGGCACGGCTCTTTTCATACAATTTTGCCTTTTGCTTTCCGCGAGATAGAAGGCATGAATTGCGGAGGCTTTCCGAACAGCAATGCCGGATATTCAAGGAGTTTGGCCGTTTCAAAAGGCTGCCGCGAAGGGGAGGCTGGATTAGCGTCCTGCGTGTTTTCGAATACGAAGCGACATTAAGGATTAACCGAAAGCGGCGGGAAATATGATTACCGAGTGAGTAATCTGGTCAGAATTTCCCTCACAGCTTCCCTCACAACAAAATTCCGACGCCTTCCCGGCGAGGGTTTTGGATTCCCTTGGATTCCGTGTAAGTCGTTCAAATGATTGATTAGAGGAGATTTGAGATTTTCCGGCTCGCCTTCATAAGCAAGAGCGAGCTGGTTCTTCAGATCATTGAAGCGATTGTTGACCGGGGTTGCCGACAGCATCAGTACCTTTGTACGCACGCCCTGCCGCACGATCCGGTTCATCAGGCGCTGATACCGAGTTTCGCGATCTTTGAATGCGTCATCGTTGCGGAAGTTGTGCGACTCGTCGATGACGACCAGATCGTAGTTGCTCCAGTTGACCTGGCTCAGTCGCATGCCGAGCGATTCACCCCGATCACGAAGCAGATCGGTGTGGCAGAGGACGTCATAACTGAAGCGGTCCCTTACGAGCGGGTTGTTCTTCAGGTTTCCTTTGTATGTCGTCCAATTGTCGGCAAGCTTCTTCGGACACAGCACTAAGACAGTTCGATTACGGAGTTCGTAATACTTGATGACTGCGAGCGCCGTGAACGTCTTCCCCAGTCCGACGCTGTCGGCCAGGATGCAGCCGTTGTAGGTCTCGAGCTTATTGATGATGCCCGTGGCTGCGTCGCGCTGGAAGCTGTAGAGCTTCTGCCAGATCGCGCTTTCCTGATAGCCGGTCCGCTCATTCGGCAGAACATCCTCGTTGATGTCTTGCAGGAACTCGCTGAAGATGCTGAACAGCATCAGGAAGTAAATGCGCTGTGGGGAGTTCTCCTTGTAAACCGAAGCGATATGGTCCCGAATGAGATCCGTGACGTCCGTGAGCTTCTCGGCGTCCTGCCAAATCTGATCGAAGAGCGCGAGGAAAGTGCGGGTCGCAACCGGCTCGTCCATTTTGTTGACGAAATTCGAGACCGCATTTCCCTGTTGGTAGCCCAAGTCCACTGCGGTGAACCCATGCAACGGCATGTACACCGTGGAACCTTCCGCCGCCTCGACGCACGCGAACTGCTGCATAGGTGCGCCGCTCCGGTTCGATCTGAACTGCGCCTTCCGCCGTATCCACTCGGCACACTCCCTGGCGATCGCTCGCTGGGTGAGCTTGTTTTTGAGGCGGATCTCAAACTCGGACCCGTGAAACCCTCTCTCCCCCTCGGCCTCGGGACTGTGAAACTCCCGGGGGGCTTTCGCGACCCGGTCCGTCGCTTCCTGGGCGACGAAGGTCGGCTTCGTGAAGATGAACTGCAGGGCTTCAACGCCCTCCAATTCCTGCTTCAAAGCTTCGAAAGCATA
>Ga0302140_10001206_pt1 | contig 33840 bp, 19 predicted proteins | sample I_Bog_E1_1_FD_202095 | JGI IMG/M metagenome (GOLD analysis project Ga0302140, IMG submission 202095) | Peat permafrost microbial communities from Stordalen Mire near Abisko, Sweden - I_Bog_E1_1 | ecosystem: Environmental > Terrestrial > Soil > Wetlands > Peat | place: Sweden: Abisko, Stordalen... | reverse complement strand
AAACTGCCTTGCGCCCTCAAGATAGGCATCCTCAGCGTCTCGTATTTGCTTGGGAGTAGGGTTTCGAGATGATGCATCAGAGGCAGGCCTGTTTGCAGTTGGCGAACGCGGAGATTTTCCCTCATCAAGGTTGATCGCGTGATTGGAGGTATCCTGCGCGATCGCGGTCGGAGGCTGGTGCAAAAGCCCTAAAGCCAACATCGCGGTGCCGACAAGTCTATTTGACATGTACAGCCGCCGGAGTGCTGATCGCGGGCGAACTGGTCTGTTCGCTGTTCTTTGCTCCAATCTTCACAAGTGACAGTGACGAGTTCCCCGGGGCAAGGGCCTTGAACGTGAGTGTGCATAGTGTGCCCTTGCCGTTCACGCCAACCGTACCCGGTGGTCGCGTTTCAGAAATCGTGACTAGACCTCCGCCTTCATCCCGATGGACCAGGGCCGCGGCCTGGCCATCGCGCCCGAGGAACTCACCCGAGTCAACGTTCACCAAAGACAACACCTTTGGATCAAACTGGAGTTGAAACGGAACGCTGAATAGGTCGCGAGCATCGGAAACAGTCACCTCAACTTTAAAGGTCGAACCTACGCTCTGCTCCGCCATTGCCGGAACGACCGCAAGGTTGATTGGCGGCAAAGAGGCTGCTGTCGCGGTTCCGGTGGAACTGCCGCCCACAGGCGAAAGGGGATGGGTCTGTGCGGCAAGTTGCCCAATCATTGCAGAGGCCGCGTTGGCCGCCGAGGTCGTTTGCACGTTCGGCGAAGTTCCGTTGAGACTCTCAACCGCCGGCTCATCGTCCTCAGCATCGTCGTTCTTGTCTGGATCACCACGGCGCAATTCGATCCCTTGCCCTGTACCGCTGTCGATCACGCGCGTGTTTTCTTCGGTCAGAAGCGACTCACGCACGATGTGCGGAATCAACAGAAAGATGATTTCGTCGGTTTGCTGTACCTTATCTTGGCTGCTAAAAAAGTATTTCAGAAACGGCAATTCTCCCAGCCCTGGTGTACCACTGACGCTCTTTGTATCCTCCTGCTGCAATAGACCGGCTAGGATCGATGGTTCGCCGTCCTTCAGTTGAATAACTTGTTGCACAACGCGTTGCGAAATGATTGGCTCTGCCACGCCGTCGATTGTGCTAGTGCCAGTCTGCGACGAAATCTCGATTTTCATCTTCAGAGAAACTTCGCCGTCCTGATGCACGGTGGGTGTCATATCAATGTTGACGCCGACATCTAGGTAGGTGAATTGCGTTGTGGATGTGGCGGTTGAAGTCAATGTGGATGTGGTTGATCCAGTCGCCACCGGAATCTTCGATCCAATCTTCAAAGTAGCCTGCTGTCCGTCTGTAGCTCGCACTCTGGGGTTTTGCAGAACGCGGGTATCCGAGTCGGATAGCAGCGCATTGACAGTCCCACCTCCCAGTGTGACCGCGAAGTTCGTCGCATTAAGATTGCCCAGCGTATTCAGCGTAATTCCCGAAGTCGTGCTCGAACTGCTCGACGAGGATGTTGAGGTCGATTCGTTCGCATTGCTATATTGCGGTGTCAGACCGAAGCTCGTCGGCAAGGTGATACCAAGGTTGCGTTCCAAGTCTCGACTTACCTCGAGTACAGCCACGTCCACCACGACCTCTGCACGTGACCGGTCCAGATCGTTGATGAGCTTCTCCGCAAGAATCAATTCCTCCGGTGTTGCGCGCAGCACAATAGCGTTTTGGCTAGCGACCAGGTATAATTTGGTGCCGGGATCGAAGAGATTACGCAGTGCAACCATTACTTCGTTCGCATCGTTTTGCTGCGATACGTTGGTGAGATAGAAAGTTTCGATGGCAAGATCGTCGAGGTCGGTGTGCTTGGTGCGGCTATTTTGAGCAACAAAAATTGTGTTGTTCGTTACCGGGGTCCAGAAAGTACCTGAAATTTTGCCAACAATACGGAGCGCATCAGTGAGGGAAACGCTAGTCAGATCGACGGGAATGCGTTTGGGGGTGTAATCGGCATCGAAGATCACATTCAGTCCTGCCGCTTTGCCTATAGCCTGGTAGATGATCTTGGTGTCTTCCACCATGTGCAGGCTGATGGAATCGTCCGATACAGGTTTCAATTCAACAGGAGGGTAGAGTGAGTCGATCTCACGTTTTACCCGCCTATCGTGCCGTTTCTGCACTCCAACGTTTGGCATAACTTTATCGCCAGATGTTCCCTTGGAGGCAGTCCCCGTTGACAGATCTCTGATCGCCGACGGCATTTCAGTAATAAGGAGCTCTTGTGTCGCGGATTGATTTCCCTTGTCGATCTGAAGCGCGCGCGAAAACTCCGTAATAGCCCCGCCAAGGTCACCGGATTGGCGCAGCACCCGGCCACGATCAAGATGTGCATTGGAGTCCTGGAATCGCATTCGCTCGTAACGAGTCTGATAGCGCAGATCATTTGGCTTCAGAAGATGAGCCTGACGGTAAGCCTCAAACGCTGCGTCAAAGTCGGCGCGTGCTTCAGCGTCATGCCCCCGCTTATCCCATTTCGCAGCAGATTGGCCGTGAGCTGACACCTCCGAAAACGTGATTATCCCGAGCGCAAACAAGAGTATTAAATTTCTAGTGAAGTTCATGAAAGACGTCCAATCAAGCGGCGCACTGAGTTTGTGCTTTACGGGATAGACGTTGGCGTCTCTCTCCTGCTGCGTCACGCTTGGTAACAAATTGTCACAACGAGGAGGAGTTTCACCACATCGCTCGGCCAAGATGTTGTTTGGATAAGACGCTAGTCTTCTCTACTGATAGCTGAAGCAGATATAGTCATGTCCACGATATTGAGCGCGACGGCCAGCATTTATGAGCGCGGCAAGCGGCGTCTGTCTTAGTGGGCCAGGATCGCTTACCGGCCATAGGGTCTGATCAGCGTCTCGCTGAGAAGTCGCGACACCCGCGAGCTTGTTCGGAACAGCCATCCCATACCGAGCGAATGGCAGTTGTGAATGTGTCTAGGTGGAAAGCACTGCAGGATTCTCCATCCACGGTACTTCGTGAAGGTCCTTGGTCGAGCTATCAGAGTTAGTCGACCGGGTGCACACAAAAAATCTTCACATTGCAGTGAGGGATCCCCAATGGAAGAGTGCAACCTGGTCTCAATATTTGTATACAAAAATGTATTCTACTATCAAAGCCTATTCTTTAGCCATGATTGCGGTTTGATGTAGTGTTCTCGAAAACTCCAGTTAAACAATGCTTTCCGACGAAATGGAGCCGTTATAAAGCGACTTTGCTGAGATCCCTCGATCCTATAAAGACTCTGAACCGGCGACTATAGGACGTTCCTGTCGCGAAGGGATACGTCAACTAACATTAAGAATTCTGTAATCTCTCATTGACATTGAATCCATAGTTGAATACAAATAACGACACCAGCAAAGAATGATCCCTCGCACGGACCTGCCCATCTCGCAGCCGCGTACGCACTCTTTTTTCTGGTGACGTTATTCCTACGGAGAATCTATGACCTTCACGCGTGCCTACGCCGTCTGCCTGACGCTTTGCTTTTCAGCGCTACTGCTTCTGTTGCCGAAGCAGCTCTACCCCCAGTCGGGTAATCAGGGGACCGTCGCAGTCACAGTTCAGGACGCCTCGGGCGCTGTCATTCAAAAGGCCAAGCTCGAGCTTGTCGAAGAGAAATCGAATAGTCCGCGCCTCGCCGTGACAGATTCCAAGGGCGTGTACAGCTTCGTCAACCTGAACATTGGCCAATACAAGCTGACGATCAGCCGCAACGGCTACGAGACCAAGGTATATCCAGATGTTCTGGTGCAGAGTTCCACCACAACAACGCTGAACGTATCCCTTCCAGTGGGTGCGGCGAGCGATACGGTAACGGTAGCTGGAGGGACGACGCCTCTGATCGAGGCGAGCTCGAACGTCATCGGTACGATCATCGACCTCAAGCAGATCGAAGATCTTCCGCTGTCCGGCCGCAACTTGACTTCGCTGGCAGCCCTGGTTCCTGGATTTGCCGGTAATCCCGGTTCCTCCCCTCCAACTGGAAGCTTTAATGGTCAGGGCCTTACCAGCCAGGGTAGCAACATCGACGGCGTTACAGGTTCGCCGGCCCGCGGCAAATACAGTGGCAACCTCCAACCTGCCGTACAGCCGCGCATCGAAGACATCGAGCAGATGTCCATCGTCACCGATCAGTTGGATTTGAATTCGGGCTTCGGGCAGGCGACCAGCCAACTCAACTTCGTGTCCCGCAGCGGAAGCAATAAATTTCATGGGCGCGCGTATTACAACTTCCGCAACTCGGCCCTCTTCGCGAACAGCTGGGCAGACGACGTGTCAAAGGTGAAGAAGCCGTCGTCGAAGTACAGCGATTTCGGTTTCAGCCTTGGCGGTCCGATCCTGCGGGATAAGCTATTCTTCTTCGGAACGTTTGCCACTCTTCGTCAGCCGGGCTCTGCTACGGCGACGAATACCTTCATGAATACCGCGGCGCAAGCAGGCACCTTCACCTACAGCGGCAATACGGTGAATATTCTTACCCTGGCGCATCAGCAGAATGCGGCGCTCACATCGACTGTCAACAGCGAGGTGAGCCAACAGTTGTCGATCATCGATAATGCGCTCCAATCTGGAGCGACGACGGCCGTCGCGGACCCGAACCTTACCCTGGTCCATTGGAATACGCCGCAACCCACCACCAACTATTATCCAGCTGCCCGGGTTGATTACAACCTCTCCTCCAAAGCTCGCATGAATCTGGCGTGGCTGATGACGACGTCCAACCGGCCTAATGTCACAGTGCCCTTTGGGCCCGGATCAGGGTTCGGAAACACGGGGGTGAACTACAAGTCGAAGAGCTACACCGCCAACTACGGCTTCGACTACATCTTCAGCACGAAGCTGCTCAACCAGTTCAAGGCTGGCTTCCTCTATAACGCTTCCATCTACAGCACGGCGGACCTATATGCCACGTCGCCCGACGTTGTCTGGGCCTATGGAGATTCGGGGCAAAACTATCGCACGCCTTCCGGCCACTATTATCCTTTGTTCAACGGCTCCGACGCGATGACATGGCAGCACCGTGGGCATACGGTACAGTATGGCGCTTCGTGGTACCGGGAACAGGACCACTACTACAACAATGCAGTCGGCTTCACGCAGTATACGGTTGGCTTGAATGGCGGCGACTCCCAGGTATTCAACGCGATCAACGATACGACTCTTCCCGGTGCAACTCTTACCCAGCTCACTCAGGCCCGTGATCTGTATACGACACTGACGGGGCGTTTGACGAGTGCCTCGGGACAAACAGCGTACTCGCATCAGACCGGAGCTTACACTACGCCAGGACAGACGACCGCCTATAACCTGGACGAGTTGATGAGCTCCTCCGGCATCTTCGCTCAGGACTCGTGGAAGGTTCTGCCAAATCTGACGTTGAATTATGGGTTGCGTTGGGACTTCGTAGGCGACGATCATGATCTGACCGGGGCATATCACTCTTCGGATGTAACCTCCATCTATGGGCCGACTCCGGTCGGTGCGCTGTTCCAGCCCGGAAACCTCGGAGGCAATCAGAATCCCTCCTATACGACCCAGCCGATCGCTTACAACCCATGGAAGGTCACGCCGCAACCCGCATTCGGATTCGTGTGGAGCCCGCGCGTGTCGGGAGGATGGCTGAAAGCAGTCCTGGGAGGAGATACTACTGTGATCCGCGGAGGCTATGCACTGCGCCGTTATACGGAGCCCCAGCAGTTCTTCTGGGACAACGCAACCTCGTTCGGATCCTTCTTCTACCAGACCTTCTCGTCGACTGCCAACGCCGCTGGAGGTGCGGGAACGTTCACACCGGGTACGAAGTCTCTGGGTGACACCATTACGAATTACGCCTTTACGCCGTCGGTGTACATGGCCACAGAGTCGCAGTCCGACTTCACCTTCAACTCCAGCGCGCCTCCCATCACCGGTATTGATCGCAATATCAAACAGCCCTATGTCCAATCCTGGAACCTGGGCATTCAGCGTTCGCTTGGGCATAATCTTGCACTCGAGATTCGCTACAATGGCAACCGCTCACTTCATCAGTGGATCGCGATCGACCCGAACGAGGTCAATATGTTCGAAAACGGCTTCCTGGCTGAGTTCAAGAATGCTCAGGCAAACCTTGCCGCCAGCGGTGGAACGTCTTTTTCAAGCAGCTACGGACACAAGACACCGATCATGGACCAGGCCTTTGGCGGAGCGAATGGCGCCGGATATCAAGACCCAACGATCATCCAAAACATCCAGACCGGGCAGGCAGGAAACGTTGCACAAATCCTTGCCGGCGCGTACTGGGATAACTCAACGTATTTCTGCAATCTTGTCGGAGCGAACTTCAAGCCCTGCGCCAATAACCTCGGTTTGGCAGGCGGTGGTGCTTACCCGATCAACTTCTTCCAGGCGAATCCGTATGCGGCGGGAAATACCACCAGCTATCTGACCGCGGCGGGCTACTCCAACTACAACGGCCTGCAGGTGGATCTTCGGCAGGGCTCCTGGCATGGATTTCAGTACGATGCCAACTACACCTATAGCAAGAGCCTGGGCGTGAACTCGAAGGCGGACTATGCTGCGGGTTTCAATGGATACACGCTGCGGGACCTACGTAGGAGCTATGTTCCGTCGCAGTTCGACCTCCGCCACGTGTTTCATGCCAACGGGACGTTCGACCTACCCTTCGGTAAGGGACGGGCGTTCCTGAATCGAGGGGGCGTAGTCGACGGCGTTCTCGGCCATTGGGATATCGGTACGATCATCACCTACCAGACAGGTGCTCCGTTTACGCTCGCTGGCGGCAACTACACCTACAACGACTATGGCGATGGCGGCGTTACGCTTACCGGCGTCACGGCGTCTCAGCTTCAGAAGGCCGTGGGGGTATACCGTATTCCCAATCAGACAAGCGTGGCTATTCTCGATCCGAAATACCTCTCAAGTCCAACGGGAGGCCAGTCGAATCCCGCTTATATCAACCCGAACACGACACCTGGAACCATCGACCAGATCATCGTGCTCCATGGCCCGCATGCCTATAACCAGGACCTCTCACTGAGCAAGGCGATACCGCTTTTCGATAAGATAGACTTCCGCCTGCAGGGAGAGTTCCTGAATGTGTGGAACCATCCGACCTTCGGGAATACGAGTGGATCGGTGGACTCGGGCATCCAGGATTCCGCGTTTTCTCAAAGTAGTCAGACAAATACAAATCGAGTGATTGAAATTCGCGCAAACATCGAGTTCTGATCGAACCGAACTTCCAAGGGCAGTGGCGAGCTGACCTCTAATGGAACCTAACCGTGCTGATGCATCGATAATCTCGATGCATCAGCTTTGTCATTTCGCGAGGGCTGGATGATTCTCCGGTCCTTGTAGGATGCGAACCGGCCGATCTGTGCTGCCTCAGCGCAGATCGGCCGCTGCATAGCTTTATGAAGGATGCCGGTGCGCCGTCGAAGGCCAAATCTACTGTGGATGGTAGAGCTATACGATCGCGGGCCAAACACTTGGCCACTATCTTTCGGCGCTGGCCTACATATACAAGCAGAAAAATGACGCGGCCCGGGGAAGCGGCGGACGAGATCGTTGCGGATCTCGATCGAGTGTAGCTGGCACGGCAAGGGGTATGTAGGAGCGCTCTGCAGGAAGCAGGGGGGCGGCGCGGTCGGTTGCCCTCTAATCCGTGAACCAGCCGATGGGCGGCCTGTTCGCGTTCCTTCAAGAATAAGCTCGAAAAGCCACAACGTGAAACTTGGCTGCACTTCCATCGACGGACTCTGACGCCAATAAGACCTCGAAGTGTTTGAGGCTGCCGTCGGAGTTCTTGAACTTTTCTATGATCCGATTCAGCTCCTTCTTGTCCGATAGGAGGTCGTAGATAGATTCCGTACCGGCAACGGACGTGCCTTCGAGGATCAGAACGTTCCGGGAAGGCTCGATGCCTGGCAGAAACGCCAGCACACCATAGGTAACCGGAACATGGGGGATGTCGCCGTTGTATTCCTTTGGCTCGTCGTCGCGCGGATGGCGATTTCGGACGACCGTGAGGTTACGAGGGTAGTCGTTCTCAATGAGGAAGTTCATCTGCGGCTCATAGAGCTCTAGCCATGGATTTGCGCCCTTCGAGCCAGAGAGCACGACATTGTTCTGCTTTAGATCGTCCATCGTCACGTCGCGAGCAAACGACGCCCTCATCGGCATGTGCTTGGCGCCGGAGATTTCCGCCAAGAGACGTGTGACCTCCAGATCGGCCATAGAACTGTACCGGCGATCGATCAGCCCCGAGGGCTCGACACCCGAGTGATAGAGATCTTCGGCCTTCTGCCGGTAACGACCCGAGATATAGTCAGCCAACGAGATGTCATGGTGGAGATAGTGGTGCATTAGCACCAACGAGCTGTCCGCTGCGACCAGCGTCATCGTCTGGCCGGGCACAAAAAAGCGGTCCCATAGCGGATCGCTGGCTCCGATAGCTACTGGTGAGGGGTCCACCAGAGCTGAGTGATGCAGCAAAGCGATCGCGGCCAGTACCAGTAGAAGAGCGAGCACTACGGACAATATTTTGTAAAGCGCGATGCGCTGCGGCACTGTTTGCGCCGGTGTATGGGGCACCTGAGGTTCGGGAGCAATGAACCGTGGCTCCGGCGTCTCTGCCAGAGGCAGAATCACCTCTTGAAATACGAGGCCGTACTGCCCCTTCGGAATACTGGGAATCCACTTTGCATCTCCCAGATCTGCCTGCAGGAGGCGCTGCCTCAGTCGCGCGAGATGCGAGCGAACGATGGTATCGGCCGCCGGGTTGAAGTCTTGATCCCGGTCGAAAACCTCGAAGGCTAGTTCGAACTCTGTCACCTGGTCGGCCCGATCCAAGAGTGTCTGCGTGGCGAGATACTCCAGCAACTGACAAAGACGAGGTGCTCTCACAAAAGCGGCCGAAGCAGTAATTTTGGTGAGTGCAACCCAGCGTGGGTCGTCGTGAAACGCTTCGCATAGCGCTTTTTCTTCGACTATTGCAATGCCGGACATAGGATCGACCTTAGATTGGCGATGTGAAATTCACGTAAACATGGCTTTGCTCACATCGCGCAAGCCGTCCATATTGAGCTACTTGCGAGATGTTACGAAGAAGATTTCACAGTCTCTTTCTCTGTCTCAGGACTGGCTGCGGTTACCTGCGACCCACATGCTCTGAGGGTAGACGTCTACGGACGTCTCCACGGGAGAGAACAATGCAAATGGACAGAAACCGCCTTCGGCGTTTCGTGTGGAGTGCACTAAGCTTCGTTCTATCGATCGCTGCTCTGCGATCCGCTCCGCTTTATTGCCAGGATTTCCGCGCCACCTTGAATGGTCAGATCACCGACCAGAGCGGAGCCATCATCGCGAACGCAACCATTACCGCCATTAATAGTCAGACGCAGCAGGTCTACACCGCTAAGCCGACCAGCAAAGGGACATACTATCTGCCCTACATGGTTCCTGGAACTTACACGATCAAGATCACTGCGCCAGGCTTCGAAGAGATCGACCAGGATAACGTGCTGATGACCGCCAGTGAGATGCGCGGCCTTAACTTCGAGTTGAATGTCGGCAATGTCCAGCAGGTTGTCACCGTCAGCGACGCACCCCCACTGCTCAACACGGCGGACGGATCCGGCGGAACAATCCTGTCGCAGCGCGAGATCGAAGACTCACCGCTCAACGGTCGGCAGGTTTATTCGCTCATCGGGACGACCCCCGGATCGCAACTCACAACGACGAATGTGGCTGGTACGACCGGCAACAATGGTTGGAATGTAACCAACGCCTACGTTGTCGGCGGCGGTGTGCAAGGCTATCAGCAGTTCAATCTTAACGGCACCAACATCACCGAGCAGAGCACTGGAGGAAAGGGAAGCTGGGAGCTCTCACCGAATATCGACGCCCTGCAGGAGGTCAACGTGATGACCTCCACCTATGATGCACGCTTCAGCCGCTCAGCCGGCGGCACCATCAATATGGTTGTCAAATCCGGCACGGACAAGTTCCACGGTGGCGCGTACGAATATCTCGAAGACAGCGCGGTCAATGCCAATAACTTCGAGAACAACGCGGCGGGTATCAAGCGGCAGGCGTCGCATCAGAACGAGTTCGGTGGCACCATCGGCGGCCCGATCCTTCATCGCAAACTTCTGTTCTTTGGTAGCTACGAAGGCTTTCGGCAATCGTTTGCGAACACTACACTGGAGAGCGTTCCGACGGCAGCAATGCGCCCAACCGCGACCACCGGCGCGGACTTCAGCGGCACTGGCTACACCATCTATGATCCTGATACAACCACCTGTTCGGTTGCCGGAGGAACGCTCGATGATTGTCCTGGCAGCGCCTACACGCGTACTGCCTTCGCGAATGACACGCTCCCGCTCAGCCGTATCAACTCTATTGGCGCGGATGTCCTGAATTTATATCCGTTGCCGAACGCCAATACTACCGCCTTCCAGAGCAACTACATCGCGAACACCCCCGCTAACTACTCCTACGATCAGGAGATGGGACGTGTGGACTATAACCTCTCGGACCGCACCCGGACGTACAGTCTCTTCGCTTATCAGGAAGGCCATGAGACATCAAGCTCGAACGGTTTTTCCTCTCCAGCTACGTATGGAAGCATCGGCGTAAAGCACCAGCAGATTACCGCGTCTCAGGATGTCACCCACACCTTCAACGCGACAACTTTACTGGACGCGAAGATCTCACTGGCGCGCTACTATCTCTCCAGCCCAGACGGCAACCTTGCGGAACCGGTCAATCCTTCAACGATCGGTCTTACGATGCCGTCCATCCCGACGACGAGCCTGAAGCAGTTGCCAGAGTTCACCACCTCGCAGTTCTATCCGCAGGTAGTTGGTAACCAGATCAGTTCTGGAACGTATACCGACATCAGCTTCGACGGCGACTTGACCAAGCAGTGGGGCAAGCACGCCATGCACTTCGGTGGCGCATACCATAATCTGAATCACGGAACGCCGGGTCAGGCAGGCCATGCCAACGGCGACTTCAGCTTCGGTACCTTCGCAACCCAGCAAAACCCGCTCCTCCGTAAGGGAACCGACGGCTTCGACATTGCCGATATGCTGCTCGGAGATCCGGCTAGCGGAGGTGTCGATTGGAGCATCAACCAGTTCACCTATTACTTCACGTGGGCACTGTACGCGCAGGACGATTGGAAGGTTTCACCGAGGCTGACGCTGAACCTTGGCATCCGCTACGACGTTACCGATGGCGCTCGCGCTCGGGAACATGGCCTCAACCGAGGCTTCTGTCTTACCTGCGTAAACCCTGTCACGGATAACACTGCCTACCAGGCAAACCTTGTCACCGATCAAAGCGCACTGGCTGCCGCAGGCATCAATGCAGCTGGGCTCAGCAACGTCTATGGCGGTATCCTCTTCGCCGGGGAGAACGGTCAGCCCAACAGTGGTTACAACACTCAGTACAACAACATTGGACCGCGCTTTGGCTTCGCCTACCAACTCAACAAGAACACGGCCATCCGTGGCGGCTACGGGATCATGTACATGGTGGGGCTAGAGAATGGGACATACTCCGGCTCTTCTCAGACCACCAGCTATGTGGCATCACTCAACGGCAACGTCACGCCGAGTAACTACTTCGCCAGCGGCAACCCGTTCCCGAACGGCGCACAGCAGCCGCTAGGAGCGGCGGGCGGCCTCTTGACATCCATCGGCAACTCACAGTCGCTCGACTTCCCGCAGCGGAAGATTCCTCTTACGAACATGACGTCGTTCGGTATCCAGCAGGCCTTTCCCGACCAGATGACGCTGGATATCCGCTACTCTGGAAACTTCGCGTATCGTCTGCGTACATCGACCACGCTGAACCCTGTCTCTCTGTCACAGCTTCAGCAGGCGCAGGCGAACCCTAATTACTTCAACCAGCTCGTCAATAATCCTTACTATGGTGTCCTTCCGGCAACATCCACAGTGGGTGCGTCTCCCAAGATCGATGCCCTGGCTCTGATGACGCAGTATTCCGCCTTCGGGCAGATCTCGTGGGATGCGGCTCCCCTTGGGAGGAACCTTTACGACGCTCTCGAGGTAAAGCTCGACAAGCGTCTTGGTGGTCCTGAGCAGCTCAGTTTCCAGCTCGCGTATACCTGGTCGAAGACTATGAACGGAACTAGCTTCACAAACTCATGGCCATATGAGGATCCGACCGTGCATTATGAGATCAGCCCCTACGATCGCACCAACGTCCTCACCTTGGCCTCGCAGTGGAATCTTCCCATCGGTAAAGGCCAGCGGCTGCTCTCCATGCCGAACCGATTTGTCAATCCGGTGATCAGTGGTTGGGAGTTCAGCTCCATTCTCTCAGCGCAGAGCGGACTTCCTGTCAGCCTTGACACCAACTACTACTACAATTGTGACCACAGTTTCGCTCCGGCCGGTGGCTCTACGGTGAAGCAGTGGATTTACAACAATTACAGCTCCGGCAGCTCTCTGGGCTGCTATTCGGCGATCCCGCAATATGATCTCAAGAACCTCCCCGATCGCATCTCGGGCGTTCGCACACCCATCATGCCGAACTTCGATGCTTCGCTACAGAAGAGTTTCGCGTTCTTTGCCAAGTCGAACCTGATCTTCCGCGTCGATGCCTTCAACCTAACCAACAGCGTGCTCTTTCCCGGGCCCGATAACAACCCTTCAGACGGAGCTCCAGTGAGGACCACGACCGGCGGCTATACGGGCTATGGCACGATCAGCCAGACCCAGCAAAATCTGCCACGCGTACTTCAATTTGCGTTGAAATTGAAGTTTTAACTGGGAATGGCAACAGCTATTGACTCAAAGAATCAACATCAACATGATGTCAGGCGATGCTTCCGATCAACTTCACTGTCGGCTTAGTGTTCAACATTAATTTCCAGATTTATTACACAGAGCGCACCACGTTTCCAGTCCAAATTGGTTGTAATCGGTTGCATAGGGGCGATCATTAATGATCGCCCCTGCACAGATCCGCACGAGTGATCATTAGCGCATGCGCCCATCTCGGATGAGTTGAGGCGAAGCGGTTGAGAGGCTAAGGGGGATGGAGCGCACAAGGTTGAGAGAGCCAGTGTGTGGCCAGCTTGAGACGGTGAGCCCAAGCGTAATAGGTACCTGTATCCGCGTCCGATCATTTCTTTCGCTCCACCGCGTCAGCCTTGAGCCATATCTGGATTAAGCACAGAATGTTGCGGTCAGCGACGCGATGTTCAACGAACTTGATCATCTACGCTGTTTAGGGTATCGAGGAAGCTCCGCGATTCGACGCGAACAACACGCCAACATTGCTAGGGTAGAGCGTTTCTTCCGATGCGAAGTGCAATGCGTCTTGGCTGAGCGGCGTTCGCGCCGATGTTGCTAGTTTGTAGCAGGATTTCAAAGGGACCGAGGCCGCCCTGCTTATCCAGTAAATGTGGAAGTAACTGCGTCATCTCTTCACTGAAGAGATACTCAGCAGCCGCTTCGGTTCCTGCCATGTTGATGCCTTCCACTACCAGAACGCGTCCCTTGCCATCCAGGCTGGGACATACCGCAAGCAGGCCATATGTCGTGTGCGCTGGGTCGCTGCGGCTGGTTTGATAGGCCTTCTGTTCACCGTGCTCGGGGTGGAGGTTGCGAATGATCACGTCGTTCGACTGCGCGGACTCATGCTCGAACTGGAAGTTGAGATCTTTCTGGAAGAGCTCGGTCCACGGATTTGCGTCGGAGGATCCGAATAGAATGGCGTTCGCATCTTTCAGTTCGTCCAGGCTGACCTCGCGGGCGTAGCGGATCTGAAATCGATCCCGGGCCACTTCAGGCCGCTGTGCCAAACGTGCAATCCACTGCAGGTCGACGAAGCTGGTGTAGCGCCGATGTCCAAGGTCGTTGATTGTGTCCGGGGGCAGATTCCCCGGCGAAGAAGAGGCCTTCTGATATCCTTCACCGGCATACTCGGCCAGATGAATCCGATCCTTCGTGAGCTCCTGATAGATGACCAGGCCGGTGTCGGCCGGAATCACCACCGTGGTTCGCGTGGCACTGAAGAAGGCGCTCCAAAGGGGGCTCGGAGCGAGTCTCGTCTCTCCTTTCCGCCCATGCGGCAACGTACTGATCAGAAAAGTAGAGAGAGCGCAACTTAGCGCGAGAGCGACACCGAGAGCTCGAATCAGCCACCGTTCCTTGCTTGTCCCTGGCAATGGCGAAGGCGACTGCGGTTCGGCTTCGTCATCGGTGATGCGTTCTTTCTCCGGCCGCACGGCAGGTGAATCGGCAATCCCCGCCTTGGACTCGCCTATAGTCCTGCCGACTTCGACCGAGAGTGGGATGTAGGCCCCACGTGGAACTACGATCCTAAGTGGCTCGTTCTGGCCTTCTCCTTCGAAGAAGTCATCGAGCCGTTGCCGCAGCAGGCGCGCATAGTTGCGAACGATGTTGTCGTCTCCAGGCCGATACCCCTCTGGCCGCTCAAAAACCCATTCCCCAATCCTCTGCTCTGTCAGCTCTGAGTCTCGTCCGGTGAGGTGCATCTCGCAGATGTGCAACAGGAACTTCATCAGGAATTTCGACTTCGCGAATCCTTTACTTCGAACCACCCGTTCGGCTACCTGCCATAGAGGCTCCTCCTGCATCGGACGTTGGCTTGCCTCTGCATCGACATCCTTTAGGTCTATCACGACGCCCGATCCTGATCGTGTCAGATTGGTTTCCACTGTGTGTAGTAAAGCGTGGTTTTGTAAAGAAGAGGTGAATTCACCCTCTACTCCTCGCGCCCCAAGATGAATGCCAAAACAATAGATGGATCCTGCATTCTCAGGAAGGCTCTAACCCTAAAAGAGATACGGCATTCCCCCTGCATGTCTATGCTGTCTTTCCACCGTGGAAACCCCTACGAAATGCGAGCCGTACAGAGCAAGATCGAGCCATAAGAAACATCCAGGCCGCGCAATGTGTGCCAAAGCATTCAGGAGGCAGTACCGTGGAGATTCCATCCCGCAACCCGATGGCCGTAAATGTACCGCATCTATCTTTCTTTCCCCATGGTCGTGTCTTGTCCCAGAGCCTCGGCTCACGGCTGCTTCAGTTCTGCCTGCTCCTGTCGATGATGACTGTCGTCCTTGCTCATCCGCTCCAGGCGCAATCGGACAACTCCTCGGTGGTGGGCACCATCTCGGATCCCTCGGGAGCTTTGATCGCGGGGGCGAAAGTCACCGTTACCAGCGAAGTGACCGGGGCCGTCCACGAGACCGTTAGCAATCGTTCCGGTTTTTATACTGTCTCGAGTCTTTCTCCCGGCAAGTACACCATAGCTGTGGTGGCTGCTGGATTCAGCCCGTTGACCACGACCAACAACAATCTCGATCCCTCCCTGCCCGCTACCATTAACCTCTCTCTCAAGGTGGGCAACGGTGGGGAGCAGATAGAAGTGAAGGCCGAGGGGACGACCATACAGGCGGACAGCTCGACCCTCGGACGCGTCGTCACGGGCGAACAGATGGAAGCCTTGCCGCTCGATGGCCGCAACCCGATCTATGTTGCTCTCACGAAAGCCGGTGTGACCAGTGGCCCCGGTAGTCCGACGACCGCGAACGGCAGTGGAGCGGCAAGCAATCTCTCCAGTTTCAACTTCTCAACCGGTCTCGGCGCGATCCAGATCAACGGTGGACGCGAACGCGACAACCTGATCACCTACGACGGGGCGGTCGCAGTTCGCATCCGTGCTAGCGGCGACTCTGTCGGAGTGGTCGATAACGAAAACGTCCAGGAGGTTCAGGTCCTCGCAACCAACTACCCGGCAGAGTACGGACGTTCGATCGGAGGGCAGATTCGCGTCATCACGAAGTCCGGAGGAAGTCACTTTCACGGCGGAGTCTACGAGTACTTCCAGAATCCTGATCTGAACGCGAATACCTGGGTGCGAAACCACAACACTGTCAACAACAACAATCCAGCATATCCGGCGGCGCTCAAGACCAACTTCGTCGCTCCCTTTACCTTTAACCAGTTCGGCGGCGGCATCAACGGTCCTCTCATCATCCCGCATGTATTGCGAAAGGGGAAGGTCTTCTTCTTGTATTCCGAGGCATTCACGATCTATCCCACGACGCCGACTGCGCCGGTTACAGTTCCAAACCCCGCCTTCAGGACCGGGGACTTCAGTTCGCTGCTTACGGGTACATCTCCTCACTACATCAAAGACCCGCAATCCGGCCTGGCTTGTAGCGCGACGGCGGGTGGTCCGGGCTGCTTTCCAGGTAACATCATTCCGCAGGCACGTTTGAGCCCGAACGGTGTGGGCCTACTCTCGATCTACCCGAACCCCACCCCGAACTTCCAGCTTGGCACTGAGAACCTACTTCAGATTGCGAAGTATCCGGAACATCAGCAGATTGATAGCGGCAATCTCGACATTATGCCCACGGACAAGGACTATATCCGCTTTCGGCTGACGCACTTCTTCTACCACGAGGACAATCCGTTCTCCGCCGCCTTCAACAACGTTCCGCGCCTCTACGATCGCCCTGCCGAGACGGGATCGATCGACTACGTCCGCACGATCAACTCCAAGACCATCAATGAGGTGCTGTTGACCGCGAGCCATCAGGCCGACCGTCTGAGCATCGACACCAGCTCCGGCCGTTACGACCGTTCGACTTACGGCATCAATTACCCGTTTCTCTACCCTGGAACAAAGGATCTCCCAAAGAAGATCCCGACGGTACAGTTCCTCACGACCACTAGCATCACGACAATGGACGGCAGCACCTATCCCTCGCACTCGCAAGGCGAGACATTAGACTTCGTCGATACCTTCACCCGCATCCTTGGCAATCACATTCTGAAGGTAGGTGCACTGTTCGAGCGCGAAGCCGAGAACGACGACGACCAGATCGCCTTCTCTGCCTCCAACGCCGGGGAGACCAATAACCAGAACGGCCAGTTCGACTTTAGTTCGCAGAACCCGAACGGCACGGGCTATGACGTCGCGGACGCAGCGCTGGGGCTCTACTACACCTATGCGGAGGTTGGAGCACGCAACGAAACGCCTAACCGAGCCAACATGTATGAGTTCTTCGCGCAGGATTCCTGGAAGATGACTCCCAAGCTGCATGTGGAATACGGCTTGCGCTATACCAGCATCCATCCGTTCTACAGCGCTTACAATAACGCCGGCACCTTCGATCCTGCGTTCTACAACTCCGCCACGGCGCAACAGGTGAACCCCACGACCGGTAATCCGGTTGCGGGCTCCGGCGACGCGTATGACGGAACCGTGCTCTGGGGTAATGGCTTTACCTCGAACGCAGCGCAGCACGTCGCGGTGGCCCAGACCTCCGCCTACAATGGTTTGTTCCACAATCTGCCCCGGGGTTACATTCATGTGCAGAAGACCCTGTTCCAGCCACGCGTCGGCTTTGCCTACTCCCTCAACCCGAAGACGGTGTTGCGCACTGGCTTTGGCCGATACACAAATCGCCAGGGTACATCCGACTTCGTTTTCGACGGTGGAGTGCCTCCGCTGCAGCAGGTCGCATCTCTCAGCCTCGGATCGGTAGACAACCCGGGCGCTGGAGCGAACGGCTCCTATCCGCTGCTCTCCGGCGACGTCGACCAGCAATCGCCTCAGCCGGAGGCGTATATCTGGAACGTGTCGGCGGAACGCCAACTTGGTTTCGATACGGTCGTGGAGGTCTCCTACGTCGGTCGCCACGCTCTGCACGAGCAGTACGCGGCGAACATCAACCAGCTGCAACCAGGAACTCTTACGAACCCCGCCAACAAGGGCATCAACGCCAACGCACTGCGACCCTACCTTGGCTATGGACCCATCAACCTCGTCAAGCAGGGTGACACGGCGTTTTACCAGGGGCTCCAGGTGGACGTGAATCGTCGCTTTACCCGGAGCCTCGGCTTCGGTGTCGCCTACACCTACGCCTCCTCCCGGGACTGCGCCTCATTCCAGAAGACTGTCATTCCCAATACCTTCAATCCACAGGGCATCTGCGGGCCGTCCGACTACGACATCCGCCAGGTACTGACCGTCAACGCGGTATACCGGATTCCGTTCCAGAGCAGCAACCGTTTGCTCAGCGAGGCCCTTGCCGGCTGGCAGTTGACGCAAGCCTACCAGTTCCAGACAGGTGCTCCCTTCTCGGTCGCTACTACGCAGGACATCGCCGGTGTCGGACCGGGCAGCGGAGCGCAGCTTCTACAGGTCACGCCGGGAGCGAGTCTCAAGGGCAATGGAAAGTTCTCCTACTCCAACAACGACAGCAATCAATGGTTCAAAGTCGTGAACGGAGATGGAACGCAGATCTTCACTACGCCGACCGCCGGAACCTTCACCACGCAGAACAATCGCAATCTCCTTCGCGGGCCTGGCCAGGAATACTTCAACGCCTCTCTCGAAAAACATTTTGCCCTCCACGCGCAGAACCAGATCACCTTCCGCATAGACGCGTTCGACTTCCCCAACCATCCAAACTGGAACTCGCCGGACTCTACCTATGTCGATCAAACAGCCTACGCCTCCAGCACGCCGACCTTTGGCAAGGTGACCCAGAAGAACGGATCACGTTCGCTCCAGGCCAGCCTTCGCTATAGCTTCTAAACGTTCTCAATAGCATGCCTCGTTCTGTAGCTCACTGGGTTGCAGAACGAGGAGTTAAGATCCCGCACGACGAAGTCCAGGAATTCTATCCATGCATAAGCTCCTTTCGTCCAATCTCACACTGGCCGCAACGCTTTTTGCGGCGACGCTCTGGCCGCTCTCGACCTCAGCTCAGACGCCGCGCGACTACACCAGAAACGTCGATCCATTCATCGGCGTGGATTGGGGCGGCAATACCTTCGTCGGCGCGGCTCTGCCCTTCGGCATGGTCAAACTCGGTCCCGACATGGAGACCTTCGACCATCGAGAGTCGGGTTTCGGCTACTCCAGCCATGGCGAAATTCTTGGCTTCTCGCATCTCCATCTCAGTGGGGCGCAGGGCAAGTACGGCAACATCCTCGTCGCACCCGTAACCGGACCGCTCAACCTCACGGACATCAGGACTCCTCGAACTGACGAAGTCGCACAGATCGGCTATTACGCCGCTCACCTCACGCGCTACGGCGTCAAGGCAGAGCTCACCAGCAGCCGTCGCGTAGGCTTTCATCGCTACACCTTCCCTGCAACGGACCAGGCGCACCTCACGCTCAACATCGCCCACGCACTGGATTTGGGCACGGGCTCCGAATCGCAGCGCTTCCTCGGAGCGGAGCTTCACCTCACCTCCAATCATGCGGCCCAAGGCGTCGCCCGCTTCGCCGGTGGATGGAACAAAGGTGGCGAATACAAGGTCTTTTACTACCTCGTGCTGGATACTCCCGCCGAGTCAGTCCAGAGTTGGACCGGTACAACGCTCACCGATGCTCACGACGCGACCGTAGGCGATGCAACGCCCATCGGAGCAAGCTTCAACTTCAAGACTAGAGCCCGGCAGGTCGTGCAGGTGAAGGTAGGCATCTCCTTTATCAGCGCAGAGCAGGCCAAACAGAACGTGCAGCAGGAGATCCCGGGCTGGAACTTCGCCGCAGTGCATGCCGCCGCCGTAACAAAGTGGAACGTGGAACTCTCGAAGCTCAACCTTTCTGGTGAGACCGACTCGCAGCGCCGCCAGCTCTACACCGCCATGTACCACATCATGTTGATGCCCACCGACCGCACCGGCGAGAACCCCGATTGGAAGTCCTCCGAGCCATACTATGATGACTACTATGCCATCTGGGACACTTATCGCAGCTCCAGTCCGCTCCTAACTCTCATCTCGCCGTCCCGCCAGCGAGACATCGTGCGTTCGCTGATCGACATCTATCGCCACACCGGCTACATGCCGGATGCGCGCAGCGGCAACGACAATGGGCGGACGCAGGGCGGATCGAATGCCAACGTCGTCGTCACCGACGCCTACTTGAAGGGCCTCACCGGAATCGACTACGAGACGGCGTTCGCCGCCATGGTTAAGGACGCGGAGGTCCCCCCATCCAACGCCCAGAAGGAGGGTCGCGGAGGCCTCAAGGACTACAACGAACGAGGCTTCGTCACACTTGCCGACGAACGCTCTGGCTCGCGCACCGTTGAGTATTCCTATGACGACTTCGCTATCTCCGAGCTTGCCTGCGCCCTGGGCAAGCCAAAGCAAGCGGCACTCTACGCAAGCCGCACCCATAACTTCGAGCACCTTTGGGATAAGGACATGAAGGTCCAGGGCTTTCAAGGTTTCCTCCGCCCCCGCAAGGCCGACGGCACCTGGGCCGATCCCTACCTCACCGTCCGCGGCACCTGGCCCGACTTCATGTATGAGGGCGATATCTGGACCTACTCGCTCTATGCTCCGCAGGACATGCGCCGCCTCATCCAGCTGGCGGGAGGCAACGACCTGTTCAACCGCCGTATGGACTTTATCTTCACGCGCGGCCACTTCGATGTGACCAACGAACCCGGCTTCCTCATGCCCGTGCTCTACAACTATGCCGGCCGGCCGGATAAGAGCGCTGACGTCGTTCACTTGCTGCTCGAAAAAGCGTTCACCGATTCACGCGCCGGCATCCCCGGCAACGACGACTCCGGTGCCATGTCAAGCTGGCTCATCTTCCAGACACTGGGGATCTATCCCGTCGCCGGGCAGGATGTGTATCTCATCAGCACGCCCAGTATTCCTGACGCATCGCTCTCGCTCAGAAATGGCAAAAAGCTCCGCATCGTCGCCAGGAATCTGGACCATGCGGGGCTCAATCGTTACATCCAGTCCGCGACTTTGAACGGCGTCGATCTACCGAACTCCTGGTTCCGCCACGCCCAGATCAAGGATGGTGCTACGCTGGTCTTCACCATGGGCTCTGCCCCTTCAGAGTGGGGAAGGGCAACGCCCCCACCTTCCATGAGCGATGCGAACTATAAGACGTGCCCCACCATACAACCCAATTAGAATCAATCCCTGACATAGACGCTCCGTCCGAAGTACCTTATGCCGGTCGGAGCTGCTGCTTCATTCGCAGCAGTCTATCGTGTGGATTGGGGGATTTGATGAGGCACGTTAGCGCTAGACGCGCGATTTTAGACTGTTGTTCGGAAACAATCACCCGCCGGCCTTTCCTGCATGCAGTTTCTTCGTTGATCGTAAAACCCCGGGGACTGGTGCTGCTGCTCAGTTCCTTGGCTGGCTTCGCGACCTCGAACGCACAGAGGGTCTCTCCAGCCGGTAATCAGGCCCTGATGTCGCAGCTTCATCAGGCAATCGCAATAGCCGATCATGGTGACGAGAGCAGAGCGTTAGCTTTGACGAGGGATTTGCTCGGACAACACCCCAACTTCGAACCAGCTCTTAAATTTCAGGCCGCAGTCCTCGAAGATCTCGGAAACAATTCCGAGGCCATCGCGTCCTATCAATCGGCTCTGAAGCTTGCACCCCACGACCCGGAACTACTTTTCAAGGTGGGCCTCTATCAACTCCAGACTGGCCACAATCCCGAGGCGATCGGTCTCTTCACGCGAGCTCTGAAGTATTCGCCTCGAGATCGAGATACCCTCTACTACCTGTCCCAGGCTTACCACCTTAACGGAGACAATGACCTTGCGTTGAAAGCTATCCGGGAATGCCTCAGGTCTGATCCAAACAATGCGTCGGTATGGCAGAAATATGGGGAGCTGCTTTGTAGCTCAGGAAACAACCAGGCAGCATTGGAATGGTTGCTAAAAGCGCAACACGCCGATCCGACACTCGACCGCATCGATTTCGATCTGGCCACCGTAAGTTACAGAAACATGGATCTCGATCATGCATTGCAGTATTCCACGCATGCGGCCGCGCTTAAACCGAACGACCTCACGGTGCAAGCGCTCCTTGCCGCCATAGATGTGAAGCTAGGAAAATGGCAAGACGCCGAACCAATCTTTCAGGCGATTCTTCGGTCGAAGAGCGACGACGTTCCCTCACTCCTGGGCCTCGGCCGATGCGAACTTGAGCAGAAGGACTACCAGGAAGCTGCCGATCTGTTTGAGCAATTGCTGCGCCAGGACCCAACCCAGATCCTCGCGCACTTCTATCTCTCCAGGGCATATGCGGGATTAGGCAGGACTGCGGACGTTCAGTATGAGGCCCTACTTCACCGCACCATGCTCGAACAGGCCTCCTCGTCGGGGGTCCACGCAGATACGGATCAGGAGGGGAAAGTTTGGGATCAAGCGCACGCGCTTCTCCTTGAGAATAAGGAGTCAGCTGCCCTCCAACTATTTCGCAGTCAATCCAAGGGCCCCTTCGCAACACTCGCAGGCTCCTACGTCCTGGTAGGAGCGCTGTATTCGTCAATGGACAAGCCGAGCGCCGCAGACAGGTGTCTTCGTAAGGCTCTTGAAATTGACCCCTCGGTACGCGGCGCCCATACTTCGCTTGGAATGCTGCAGCTCCAACAAGGCAATGTGGACAGCGCCGAAGGCGAATTCAACGCAGAGTTGGCAATCCATCCGAATGACAAAGCGGCGCTCGCGGAGCTGGGCGGGGTTCGTTACCATCAGGGGCGCTGGTCTGATGCAGCGAATCTACTGTCGGAATCGAAGACGATGGTTCCTTCGCTCCTGTTCATCCTATGCGACTCTTACTTCCATCTCGGCGACGTCAAAGATGCAGGCCTGACCGCAGAACTCTTCGTCGCGTATTCGAAAAACGAACCCGACGCGGTGCCGCGAATCGCCGACCTGCTAAATCGCTATCAGCAGCCAGAGCTTGCCCGAAAACTGCTTGGTAAGTAGCGTTTCTTCAGCGATCTGTGCCCCTCTACTTGGAGCTCTCCAATACCTCTCGTATCGTCAAAACCTGGTCGGCTTTCACGTTACGGATCACTTGCTTAATACCCGTAGGCCAGCAAAGTTCGATTCGATCAATCACTGCATCCGAGCCAAGTCCAAAATGAACTCGCTTGTCGCTGGCCGAGTTATAACTCACAGCAGTCGTGGCCTGGTTGTATTGGCTTCCATGCGCCGTAGTGATCTTTACCTTGGTTCCGAGCCCATCGCGGTTATCCTTCACACCGATCAAGCTCAAAATGATCCAATGATGGTCGCTCTCTGTACGGTTCATCAAAATTTCAGGTGGCCCGCTCAGTACTGTTACAACGGTATCCACCCTGCCGTCGTTATTCAGGTCTCCAAATGCAGCGCCGCGATGGGCCGCTGGGACGGCAAAGTCTGCACCAGCCTTTTTGCTCACATCCTCGAACCTTAGATCTCCAGCATTCCGGAAAACTCGATTAGCCAGACGATACGGCCGATGTTCCACTTCAAGCGAGTTATCGAGAATCGCTGCATCAGCCGTGAATAGATCCTTTAGCCCGTCGTTATCAAAATCAAACGCCCCTACTCCCCAGGCGGTGAGGCCATCGGTTTTAGCCGTCAGTCCGGACGAACTGGTGGCGTCATTGAACTGTCCTTTTCCTGCATTTTGGTACAACGGGAATGAGTCACCAAACATGGCTGTATGGAAGATGTCTGGTAGCCCGTCATTGTCGAGATCGCGAAAATCCGCTCCCATTCCGGCGACCGTCTTCCCCATCTCGTTATACGCAACGCCAGCTTCCGTCGCCTGATCGGTGAAAGTTCCGTCCCCGTTGTTATGTAACAGAAGATTCGGGTACGTGTCGTTCGAGATAAAGATGTCCGTGAAGCCATCCCCATCATAGTCTGCGAAAGCGACCCCCATGCCCTTTCCTCGATATTGTGCAACACGCGACGGAGCCGATACATCCGTGAAGGTGCCATCCCCGTTATTGCGATAGAGAATGTTTGGCGTCCCTTCGAAGTCAGTCGGCGAGCAGTACGTTGGCAGCTTCCCCACGCTGCAAAGGGCTGCCGTCTTCAGGTCATAGTTCAGGTAGTTCACCACCAGCAAATCGAGCAGCCCATCATTGTTGTAGTCAAACCATCCAGCCGTCACCGACCACGCTTTCCCGATCCCAGGAACGTTACCCTGGACGCCAGCCTTGTCTGTTACATCCGTGAACGTCCCATCGCCGTTGTTGTGGAAGAGTAGATTGCGGTTCACGCCCGTCACGTAGAGATCAACGAACCCATCATTGTCGTAGTCTCCGGTGGCAACACCCATCGAGTAGCCAATTCCAGCCACGCCCGCCTTCTTCGTGACGTCTGTGAACGTGCCATCTCCATTGTTATGGAACAGCCGATTCGAAAAAGTGGAATCTGTCTTTTCGAGCGAGGGGATTGCTGCGCCATTGGTAAAGAAAACGTCCAGAAGTCCATCGTTGTCGTAATCAAATAGAGCAACGCCGCCAGTCATCGTCTCGACCGAATAGCGATGCGGACTCACGCTGTTCTTGAGCAGGAACTCTATCTTCGATTGCTTCAGGATATTCTCGAAAACTATCGTCGCCGCCTTCGCCTCACTGCCTCGACCAGGCGGTGACTTCGGAGCTGCTTGACCAAGCAACTCACCACCGCCTCCACAAAAACACAGCGCCATGGCTGCTACGAGGATTGTTCGAGGATTGATCACAAAGTCGGCTAGTGACCACAACCGTGGCTGCAAGAAATTTCGCATCGGGAACAGCTAATCGTACCGTACGGACGAACTCCCATCCTCATCTTCTAGACTTATCGTTTGCTTCCCTTCGAAACGTTCGTGCCGCACAACCCACTGATCCAAAAGCGCAGCCAGTGCAATGGCCAGCCAGTACGCCGTAATATTCTTCAGCGAGAAGTACCGCCCCAGCAGAAGCCGACCCGCCAGCGTCACCCGAAAAGCATCAAGACCGGGCAAGTGCCACAGCCGGCTGAACTCAAGCAGCGCGGCCGCAGCGGCTGCCAGGCCCGCGAGCGGAGTGCTGCGATACCTCGGAAGGCAAATCGCAAGTAGCCAGTACAACGCCATCGCCCATAGCGCCGACCCGCCGTACTTAAGCCAAAAAGGCGGGAGGCGGAGGGGCAGCATTCGCCACGCAAGTCCCGCTGCAATCGTAATTACCAGGAGTAGCCCATAAGGTGCACGACGTTTTTGCATTTTGTCCGTCTTCCTTTGCTCCCGGAAAAATTCAATCCGCTGAAACTTAACCCAGCCAATTCGTGCACGGGCGCCGCTCCGCTTGGATGCGCCACCCCTCAAGGTTTACTGTGGGTGTGGGTGCATCCCTCATCCAACCTTCCCCATCGAACCGAACAGGAGAATGATTACACATGAAATCCTTTGGCTACGCTGCCCAGACGAAGACCTCGCCACTCACCCCGTTCCACTTTGACCGCCGCGAACCGGGGCCTAGCGACGTCGTCGTCGCCATCGATTATTGCGGCATCTGCCACTCCGACATCCATCAGGTCCGCGATGAGTGGGGCGGCTCCATCTATCCCATGGTTCCCGGCCACGAGATTGTTGGCCGTGTCACCGCCGTGGGCGCCTCCGTGACCAAGTTCAAGCCGGGCGACCTGGCTGGCGTTGGAGTGACGGTTGAAACCTGTATGGTCTGTGACAACTGCAAAGCTGGAGCAGAACCCTACTGCGTCAAAGGCATGGTCGGCACCTACAACGCCAAATCCTATGAAGGAGACATTACTTACGGCGGCTACTCGGACACTATCGTCGCACCCGAGCACTACGTCCATACCATCTCCCCCAAACTGGACCTTGCTGCGGTCGCGCCACTTCTCTGCGCGGGAATTACCACCTACTCGCCGTTGCGCCACTGGGGCGTTGGCCCCAACAAAAAGGTTGGAGTAGTCGGTCTCGGCGGCCTCGGGCACATGGGCCTGAAATTCGCGCACTCCATGGGAGCCCACGTCGTCCAGTTCACCACCTCGGAGAACAAGATCGAGGATGCGAAGAAGCTCGGTGCCGATGAAGTCGTCATCAGCAAGGATGCAGACGCAATGGCAAAGCATGCCAGCAGCTTCGACTTCATTCTGGACTGCGTTTCGGCGCCCCATGATATCAACGCATACCTCGGTCTGCTGCGATTGGATGGCGCCATCTGCCTCGTCGGTCTCCCCGATCAGCCCGTAGCGACTTCGCCCTTCGCTCTGGTCACCAACCGGCGTTCACTCTCCGGCTCGATGATCGGCGGAATGAAAGAGACCCAGGAGATGCTCGACTACTGTGCCGAAAAGAATATCGTCTCAGACATCGAACTCATCGGCTACGACCGCCTCGAAGAGGCCTATACCCGCGTCGTCAAAGGCGACGTCAAGTATCGCTTTGTTCTCGATGGGAAGACGCTAAAGGCCTAATCCGCTGCCAGTTTACGAAGAGCTTCGCTTTACCTCGGTGACGCGAAGCTCTTCTTCTTTCTGCAGATACCCCTTCCGCCGAAACCAGTCTTCCATGGAATCTCGAAGTCGATCGAGCGATACTCGGGTGCCAATCTCCAACACACCATCGGCAATCGGAAGGGTGTCGTCAAAGACCGCGTCATTCGTAAAATTCCGCATCGCGAAGTTGTCCAGCCACTTGATAGGGCAGGGAATCACGACGCCCGAGATGCTTTCATACCCCACATTGACTTTGCGTTGAAACATAGCGCAGCCTCTAAACGAACTGCACAAACATCGGAGTATCGATCGCAAAGGACTTCGGGGTCTCGGCCAGCCGCCCTGTCTCTGGATCATGCGCGAAGACCGTCACGGTCGACGTCCCTTGGTTTGCGCACAACAACCACCGGCGTGACGGATCGAAGGCGAAGTGACGCGTCAACCCTCCACCGCTGAAGACCCGTTGCTGCTCGGTCAGCAAGCCGGTGGCTGCATCCACGCGATACACCGCCAGCGTGTTCTCGCCGCGCGTATTTCCGTAAACAAATCGTCCGTCCGGACTCGCCACGATTTCGCAGCCCGTACTTCCTGGCAGTGCCGCTCGCGATTGCAGTGTCGACATTACACTATTTTTCCGCAACACCGGCGCAGGAGCTCCATTGCTCACGTTCCAGTCATAGAGGTCGATCGTGCAGTCAAGCTCATGAATACAGTAGAGCCAAAGGCCGTTCGGATGGAATGAAAGGTGTCGTGGCCCCGATCCAGCCCGCGCCGCGATTCGCACCGGTGCCTCTATCGGGTGTGCAGTCCCTGGATGAATGCGGAAGATCTCAATCGCATCGTCACCCAGATTGCACGCCAGCACAAAGCGGTTATCCGGAGAAACCACAGCGCAGTGCATGTGCGCCGCTTCCTGCCGAGCGGTATTGGGCCCCGTTACACCACAGGCTGCGTTATTATGGCAGTCAAAGAACCCAGCGCCGTGGAGTGCGCCGTCCGGCTCCAGCCCAAATGCAGCAAAGCTACCGCCACCATAATTGGCCACGAACGCGTTCTTCCCCGTCGCTTCCACTGACACGTAACACGGACCATTGCCTCCGCTACTCACCCGTGCCAACGGGGTTAGTGCAGCCGTCTTCGGGTCCAGTCGGAAGCTACACAGCGCCCCATTCCCCTCTGGCACCTCGTTCACCGCATAAAGAATCGGAAGTCGTGGATGCATCGTTAGATAGCTTGGGTGCTGCGTCGCCGCCGCGACCTCAAATCCACTCAGTTCGCCACGCTCAGCATTCCACGCAGCGCGAAAGATTCCCTTATCTGTCCCTGTACCCAGCAGCACCCACCGAGGATTGCTGGGTACAGGACTCGCCAGCGCGCGTAGCGCAAAAGGAAAGGTAACAGCCGAAGTAAGGAAGTGCCGACGTGTTGTTTGAAGTCGCATTGAGATTAGGCAGACTCTGCGACCGTCTGTGGCTCGCCGGGTAGTTTGAAGTCGAACTCTGCAGGATGAGCATCGCGATCGACCACTGGCAGGCTGGGAAGATTCGCGGTATGACCTGCTTCTTCCATCACCGCGCTCACCTCGCGCAATACCTCGTCCACCGTCATGGTGTACATCTCGCGGCCATTATCATAACCGCTCTCAATCGCCTGCTTTAGATATCGGCCCGCTGCTTGCGCCGCCAGATAGTCGGTGATCACCTTGCCGTTCTGACGTTTCTGCTCAACCCATGCAAGGTTTGGCATTGCGATCCAAAGCGGTTTGCCGTTGACAGCAAATCGGATATCGGTCGCATCCGCATGGCGCGTCGCGATGGCGACGACAGTGCCCTTCCAAACGCAGTGCAATTTCTCTGAGGTCCACCGGTCAGTCGCTACGAAATCTTCATACATGGCACTTTCAGGTTATTCGCACCCTGACATCGAAGCAAGCCGCTTGCGCATCAAATTTTGCCCGTACACCTGCTAACCCTTGATCATTTACCCTAGTCCAGAAGAAGTCCCGAGTACACATGGCTCCAAGTCGCCTTCAAAGGTTCACCGATCCGCATCAAAGGACATCACATCACCGTGCGTAGTCATCTCTCTCTACTCCTCCTCTCCTTTCTCGTCGTCTCCCCGTTTGCTTGCTCCCAGGCCTCAACTCCAGCCAAACCCGCTGCAGCCAAGCCGACAGACGTCCTGATCTTCGCCAACGGGGACCGGCTTACCGGGAAGCTGGAAGGCGTGACTGATGGAAACGTTGTGTTCAACAGCGACATGGCCGGAACCGTCACCGTCTCCATCGACAAGATAAAGGAGTTACAGTCGGGAGCTCAGTTCGCCCTCCTCCGCAAAGGCGACCAGGTGGGGAAGACTCATGTGGCCGAAGGCTCCGTCGCGGTCGCGGACGGCAACCTCACCCTCACGTCGTCTTCGAACCAGCTGCCCGCCGTCGTTCCTGCCAAAGAAGTCAATTACCTGATTGATAAGGCGACCTTCGATAAGCAGGCCGAGCGCAAGGAGAGCTTTCTCGGCGGCTGGGGAGGTACGCTCACTGGAGGCGCCAACATCGAGCGCTCCACCACCACCGGCACCACTCTTTCCGCAGGTTTGGCTCTGGTACGCGCCATTCCCACGGTGCCGTGGATGCTCCCGCGCAATCGAACGACTGCGAATATCCAGGAGAGCTATGGAAAGCTCTCTACGCCCACCATCCCTCCCACCACCCCGCCCACTCCGGCCAGCGTAGTCCTCAGCAGCATCTTCCACGCCGACGCCGAGCGCGACGAGTACTTCAGTCCCCGCCTCTACGCCCTCGCTGATGTCTCCTTCGATCACAACTATGGTCAGGGCCTCAACCTGCAGCAGGTCTTTGGTGGAGGCATCGGTTACACCGCGATCAAGAATGCGAAACAGGAGCTCGACCTGAAGGCGGATGTCCATTACGAGCGACAGCAATACATCACTACACCCGTCAATGGATCCGTCGTCGCTACCACGCCGAGTGTCGACCTCATCGGAACCACCTTTTTCGAGAGCTACCATCGAAATCTGCCCCGCAAGATGGTCTTCACCGAGACCCTGGACGCCCTCCCGGCCTGGAATACCCCCAAAGATTATTCGGCAAACTTGAATGCAGCCCTGTCGTTACCCGTGTTCAAACGCCTCAGTGCTACCGTCTCTGTCGCCGACAACTTCCTCAATGACCCGGCGGAGTACTACAAAAAGAACTCCTTCCAGTTCATCACCGGCGTCACGTACGTGCTGCCGTAACCCCCATTTGAGACCGTCCGAGGTGTATCGGATGGCCACGGGATGTTCTAATGGATAGATGCGAGCTTATGGCCCGCCAGTGTACGTTCAGGAGTTCGGATTCGATGTGTGATGTGCGGAGATTGGCAGTACGGTTGGTTCTTTCGGGAATAGCAGTTGTTGTGCTTGCCGGAGCCATTGCCCCAGCGAACGCCCAGACTGTGACCCAGGCCCAGTCCCGGAAGAGAAAACAAGAGAGCCATGCCCGCCACGAAACGAATGCCACCCGTCTCGCGCGCGTCCAGCGCACCACGCAGGATACCTACTCGCACCGCTACGAGGTCATCGCGGGCGGCGGTTATCTGCGATTCCGAAGCGGCGATTTCACACGGAAAAACAACGAAATTAGCTGGGCAACGGCATTCAACTATTATCTGAATCATAAGTTTGCGCTCGTCGGCGACGCTCGCGGTTCCTTCGGAGATGCGCATCAACAACTGCCACTCCAATTTGCCCAGATACCGAGGCCTCAAATCAACGAGTACACCTTTTTGGGTGGCGTAAGTTATCGGTTTGTTGCTCAGGAGAAATACGCGTTCAGCGTCCAGGCTCTCGCAGGCGAAGGTTGGGGCCTTTTTTCCGGCGGAGCTAAGGGCCTCACCGGAAATGATGTCGGCCTGTGGGACGATGGTTTCCGTCCAGCGTTTTCTCTTGGAGTGAGTGCGGATTACAACATCTACCCCAATCTCGCGATTCGCTTTACGCCGACGTGGGTCGGAACGACGTTTGCTGGAACCAAGACGCAGGTAGGGACGGTTACGACGTCCACTATATCGGATAATGGAACGGTCACTTACACAACGACCCCCACCTACAATGGGGCGACAGGGAACTCCTTCCAAAACAATATTGGTTTCAACATTGGTGTCATCTACCGTTTTGGCCGTCAGTAGCTTCCGTCTCTGCGAAAAATCGTCCCGACGATAAACCTGAAGAGTAAGATAGAAATATGTCCAAAGGCTGGGAATCCAAGAGCGTCGAAGAGCAGCAAGCCGATGCAGCAGCCCCGAGGCCTGCCGCCTCCGAGGTGGCTATCGAAGCAAAGCGCGCCGAAGCCGAGCATAAGCGTCGCGTACAAGCCCTGGAGATGCAGCGGGAACGCGTCCTCTCCGAGCGTACCTCCAATCCTCACCGCCGCAGCGCCCTCGAACTCGCCCTCGCCACCATCGAGCGCGAACTTGAACAACTGGGGTGGTCTATCAAACTGTAATCCTTCGTCCTAACTCTTCCGAGTCAGGACGAAGGGGTTCGCCTGCGCCGTTGGCGTCAGCACAATACTTTGAATGCTCACATGCGTCGGCCGTGTCGCCGCCCAAACAATCGCGTCGGCAATATCTTCTGCCTTCAAAGGGTCGATATTTTGATAGGTCTTCGCTGCCCGCTCGTCATTCCCCCGAAAACGAACTTTGCTGAAGTCCGTCTCCACCATCCCCGGATCTATAGACGTCACCCGCAGCGCTGTTCCATTCAGATCAATCCGTAAACCGTCCGAGATGAATCGCTCCGCTGCCTTGGTCGCGCAATAGACGCTTCCATTCGCGTACGCCATATGCCCTGCGATTGAGCCAAGATTGATCACGTGCCCATGGTTGCGCTCCACCATCCCCGGCACAATCGCGCGGGTCACATATAAGAGCCCCTTCACATTCGTGTCGATCATCTCTTCCCAGTTCTCGATGTTGTCCTCATAGAGCTTCGTCAATCCGCGGCTCAAGCCGGCGTTATTCACCAACACATCGATCGAACGCCAGGCCTCGGGCAATTCACCCAGCGCCCGCTTTACCGCCTCGCGATCGCGCACATCCATCTCCAGTAAGAGAAGGTCCTCTGCGCCAGCGTCCCTCAGTTCTGCATCCATCGCTTGCAGCCGGTCTAGCCGCCGTGCGCACAACACCAGCTTCGCCCCATGGCGCGCAAATTCCATGGCAGTCGCTGCGCCAATCCCCGAACTTGACCCCGTAACGAAAACGATCTTGCCCTTCATCGAAACGCTCACGTACCCTCACTTTCACCCTCGCTCATTCTTGCATACCCCAAAGCACGAAGACCGCGAGCGATTCGCGGTCTTCGTAGGGTTCTCATTCTCAATATCGAGCTACTGAGGATTCGTTGTCGGAGGTTCTGTGATTGTAGGCTGAGTCGTCTGCACGCCGATCGCGTTACCCGAAACCACTAGGTTTACACGCCTGTTCTGTCGCCGCCCGTCAGCCGTGTCATTCGAAGCCACCGGGTCGGCCTTTCCATATCCAACCGATGTGACGTTTGCTGCCGGCACACCGTTCTTGATCAGGAAGTCATGCACAGCATTGGCCCGGTTCTCGCTTAGCTTTTGATTGTAGTCATCGCTGCCGACCGAATCCGTATAGCCCTCAACCTGTACCTTCAAGTCAGGATAGATCGTCAGAATCGTCGACACCTTTGCCAACGCAATCTGAGCTTCTGGCTTCAAGGTATAGCGGCCCGTATCAAAGAGCACATCGCCAAGATTCACGATCAAGCCACGAGCACTCTCCGTCGTCGCCAGCACCGAGTTCAACTGCGCGCGAAGCTTCTCACGAGTCGCCGCTGCCTCTTGCTGTGCCTGCTGTGCTTGTGCGCGCGCATTCGCCGCTTCGGCGTCAGCCCTTGCCTTAGCAGCCTCTGCCTGAGCCTGCGCCGCTGCCGCCGCGTCGGCCGCCGCCTGCGCATTGCTCGCCTGCACCTGCGACTGAGCTGCTTCCTTCTGTGCCTGCAGCTTCGCATCTTGCGCTTCCTGCTGGCGTTGCTCTTGCTCCTTGCGCAAAGTCACGAGGCGAGCATCCTCGGCTCGTTCCGTCGCCGACCGTGCATACGTGAACTCCATCTTCACATCGCGATGCTTGCCCGACTGGATATCCTGTGCATTCCGGATATCCGTCGCCACCTCGGCCATGATGTCCGCGGCATACTTATCGGCTCCCACTGACTTAGCGATGCGTTGCGCGTTATATGCCTCGTAGAGTGCCAGGGGTGTGTGTTCGCGGTCGGTGATGGGGAACTCTACTGTCTTTGATCCGGATGTGGGAGCATACAGTCCCTTCGGCAGTAGCTGGTAATGAACATTTACCTGCTGCAACACTCCGTTTGTCTTGTCCGTAAACACGTTCTGTAGAACCACCACATCGCTCGGCTGGGACACCGCATAATATGGCTCAGCCGTAACAATCATGCCAAATGCCTGGAAAGACGAGGTTACGTTCAGACTGGCTTTATTTCCTGCCAACTCCAACTCCCCGAGATTTTGCGGACGCCCATCTGCTGAGATAGCCCATAGAACATATGTAAGGTATTCTGCACCAAAACCATTCGCCGGCGGAAGGCCTTCAAAGTGAGCCGAGATTTCGGTCTTTCCCGTCACCGAATTCACTTTGGCATCTCCGCGCCCACCCGGTAGAAGGTTAGTGCCAGTGAAACCAACATGGGTCGATCCGCTTCGGTTGAAGTAGTTCACGGCATCCAGCTGCCGTTCGACTACCTTCACGTGATAGATATACACACCATTCGGTCCCTGAGCGATTACCTCTCCGCTCTTCGCTCCCGGTGCGATCGTTGTCGGGTTCGGCTCTTGCGCCATCGCGGCAATTCCGAAACTACTCAACAACAAAGCCGCTGTAGGTGCTGCCACAATCATTTTCTTCCACGTGCCTGACATCGTTTCGTTCTCCTTGGACTTTCACCGCGGAACTTCCGGCGGCATTTTCTTGACCTGCAAGTGGTCGGATGCCCCGTCTCATGCAAAAGGTGTCCCAGATAAATGTTCATGAGAGGCAACCAATTCTGTGTGTGCCGTTTAGGGAATCCAATAGACGTGCTCGACTACTCCGTTGGAGACGCAAGGTGTTCATTCGCCCTGCCCAGGCTTTCCGTTGAGAATTTTTCTACGATCGCGCTATCCTCTCCGCTTCCTACCTATAATCGAGCTGTTGAGAGTGCCCACGCGTGAATGAAGCGATCGTCGAAATTTTAGGGCTGCGCAAGATCTACGGCAGCAAGAATCCTGTGACAGCAGTCGATGGCATTGACCTCCATGTGCCCCCGGGATTGATCTACGGCTTACTTGGCCCCAACGGCGCTGGCAAAACCACGACGATCTCCATCGCCACTACCCGCGCGATTCCCACGGCCGGCTCCGTGAGAATCGCCGGTATCGACGTCGTCGCGCATCCCGCGCTGGCCCGCTGCG